>PVBE012500574.1_pt1 | contig 17184 bp, 18 predicted proteins | sample 1631181 | NCBI WGS metagenome assembly PVBE01 (sample SAMN08397723, study PRJNA350692) | Marine metagenome, whole genome shotgun sequencing project. | isolation source: water | place: Pacific Ocean | collected 2012-04 | reverse complement strand
GATATATTCAGGAACGAGCAGCTTGAGCATCCGACGTACGGGGAGCAGGACCACAAGGACACCCCGTACAATCAGGAGGAAACGTATCACTGATCCTACTTTTTTATCCGTACCCCGTCCCCCAACGGCTCCGTCATCGTGGCGGGGCCGTTCCCCCCTTTTTCCTAACTTATCCCGCCCGGAGAGAGCTTTCTTCCCAGCAGGACCGTCAGCATAGATGCTGTTCGGTCCGTATTATACATTAATAAATCACGATCATCAGCACTACTCGTAGAGCATCTGTATCTCGGTTACGGATTTCGTAATCCCCGGCACACCGCCTACGATACTACATAAGGTGTGCGGTCAAAAGACAGACGGAAAGACAACCCTTTTAAGGCGACCATGACTCGTGGCCACCGCTCGCCCGAAAGGGCGCGCATAGAAGAAAAACGAAACAAATGGATCTATGGAGGGATGCGAAATGCTCTCACTAGTACCAGGCCCAATGAACATCCAACGGCCAATTGATTCCACAACCCTACGACACTACACGAGCGACGAGAACGAACACCCGGAGGTCGAACCTTCCACTCATTTTACTGATGAAGATCTGACCACATTCTAGATAATCCCCGGACACATCAGGACCGGCTCACCCCTGCTTCTTCGGGGACCCGTCTCCGATACGCGTCCACACATCGCCCAGGTGGTTGACGAGGACTATGTCACCCTCGGCATCTTTCTCTAGCAGATCGAGCGTGCGCTCGATCTCGGCGCGGACGGCAATGGGCCCTGCCGCAGGATCGTAGATGTCCTGCCAGACAAGACAGATGAAGACCGCTCGCCCCCGAGTGCGGAGGTCGTAGAGATGGAGGTACTCCCGGGTCAGCGTGCTGCGCAGGCCACAGCACCAGAGGAACTCCACTTCCACCGTGCCATCGAGCACGGCCGAGAGCTCGCCCTTGCTCTGGGGGATGATTATATCTCCCCCCATCCCCTTCTGGGGTATGACGAAGAACCACCGGCCCATGGGAACGGGATCGTCCGGCACCGGGAACGCGGCCAGTGCTCGTTCGCCCAGATGGGTCCTGATGAGCTCGAGCACGTCCGGCGCGACCAGGTCGTGCCGCCGTCGGAAGTCAACGGCTTCCTTCAGGCTCTCCAGGAGGTTCTTCATGCGTTGGTCCTCCTCGTCGAGCCCAAGGGCCATCTGGGCACACTCCACGGCACGGTCGAGCTTCCCGAGCTCGTCGCTGCACACGGCCAGGTTCAGCCATGCCTCGCGGAACGACACGTCCAGGGCCACGGCCCGTTCGAAATGCTGGACTGCACCCTTGAGCTCCCGCCGTTCCATGTGGAGGGCGCCAAGGTGGAAGTGCGCATCGGCGCTCTTCGGATCGGCCTCAATGGCCTTGTGGTAGGCGGCCCTCGCCCCGTCTACGTCCCCCGACCGTAGCAGGCAGAGGCCAAGGTCGAGCCATCCCTCGATGAGAGCGGGCTGCATCCCGACCGACCGCTCGAATGCCTCACGTGCATCCTGCCATTTCCCGAGGGATGCCAGGCCGACACCGAGGTTGAGCCAGAACTCGGCTCGCGCGTCGTCGATGGAGAGGGCCATCCGGGAGCACATCACTGCCTCTTGGTGCTTGTTCTCCTCCACGAGCCAGATGGCGAGATTGTTCCAGGCCACGCAATCCCGGGGGTTCTTCTCGATGGCCTTACGACAGGCCATCTCTGCGCGGGTGTACTTCCCCTCGCCTGCGAAGTAGAGGGCGAGGTAATCGTACGCCTCGTTCTCCGGATTGGACTCGAGAAGGCGCTTGAAGCACCGCTTCGCTCCCTTCTCGTCCCCGAGTTCCCCAAGGGCGAAACCGAGGTAGATGAGCGCCTCAGGTGCATCAGGCTCGATGCGGAGGGCGGTCCGCAGCAACCGGGCGGCCTCCTCGTACTCCCCTTTGCGGTAGTGCTCCTTGCCATCACGGAGGAACACGCTCTTGGTGCCCACGTCACGGTTCGGACGGCCAATTATATAAAGGCCCAGGGCAAAGGTCCCGGCATGACGAAGGCGGTCATTCTCCTCTCCGGGGGTATGGACTCGTGCGTGACGGCGGCCATAGCCCGTGACCAGGGCTACGAGCTGTGCTTCCTCCACCTCACCTACGGTCAGCTCACCAGCGAGCGCGAGCGTCGGGCGTTCGATGCCATCACCGACCACTGGGGTGTCCGCGAGCGGTTCGTCGTGGCCACCGACCATCTGTCCCGCATCGGCGGGTCCTCGCTCACGGATTCATCCTTGACGGTGACCGACGCCGACCTGGAGGCTGACGGTATTCCCAGCTCCTACGTGCCCTTCCGCAACGCGAACATCCTTTCAATGGCGGTGAGCTGGGCAGAGGTGCTGGGTGCCGAGGCGGTGTTCATCGGTGCCGTCGAGGAGGATTCATCCGGCTACCCCGACTGCCGTCCCGCGTTCTACGATGCCTTCAACCGCGTCATCGAGCTGGGCACGCGCCCCGAGACGAATATCGTCATCAGGACGCCCATCATCAAGATGTCCAAGACCCAGATCATCCGGGAGGGATTGCGTCTCGATGCACCGCTCCACCTCACATGGTCGTGCTACCGCGCGGAGGACAAGGCCTGCGGCACATGCGATTCGTGCGCCCTGCGCCTCCGGGCTTTCGAGGAGCTCGGGGAGAAGGACCCCATCCCCTACCACGAGCGGCCGAGCTACCTCAAGAAGTGAGACGACGCTCCTGAGCTCCCAGCTCGCGAACACCATGCTCAAGGAGCGGAAGGAGATTGCGCAGGTCCTCGATGTTGTACTTCACGAGCGTGTCGAGAGCATGAGGATCACCTTTCTTGTGTGCGTACCAGAGCCGTACGGCATCCCGGCCGGACAGGCCGTCGGTCTCATCGCTCCGCTGGACCCCGAGCTGGTGCTCGATGGACTTCAGACCCCCTCCGAGCCCCAGACGTCGCAGGAGGAAACACAGGTCGATATGGAACGGAGGGAACCTCGCATCAGGATAGCGGTCACGAAGGAACGGGACATCGAACCCGGAACCGTAGAACGTCACGAGGAGGGTCTTGGAACCGACGACATCGACGAAGTCATCAAGGTCCTGCCCTGCCACGAAGACATGGGGTTCTCCCTTCCCATCCCAGGTGCCGACGACCGACACCTCCGCTGACCGAGAGAGACCCGTTGTCTCGATATCGAGGAACAGGGCCTCGTCAGCGAGCTCGGGCCAGACACGCCAGTGCTCGCTCATCGGGAGCTCGCGCCCCAGCCACACCCAATCGCGTGCATCGTACCGCCGCACGGCCTCGTCAGTCCATTCGAGGAGGTGTTGCCACGTGGCCAGGCCTATGGGTGGTTCGCCCTTCCAGGAGAGGATGTCGTCCCAGGTACGGACACCGGCATCGAGGAGCTTGGCCCGCGACCCACGGCCCAGACCTTGGACGTGCTTGATAGCGGTGTCGAGCATATCACGACGGATGGGGAGGCCTACGAATATAAAGTCCTCGGCGGTGGCGGGCCGGTACCCGATCACTCGTGCTTGTGTTGATGCCCAGGGCCGTGGTCATGGCCGCAGTCGCAGCCATTGCCATGCTTGTGCTCGTGCTGCATCCGCACGAAGTTCTCACGCTCCTCGATTAGGTGGGCGATAAGTCGCTCGACGGTCCATTCGGCGTTCGACTCGGTGAGCACGCAGAAGATGGGCCGCGGCAGATCCTCGCTCACGGGGAACCGGATGATCGCCTCGTGGATCTGGTCCCGGTCGAATCCCAGAAACATGCAGAGCCGGTCGTCCCTGGCCTCGAAGATCCCAGCGGGGCCATCGTCGACCACAGCGAAGACCGTGTCCCCGGTACGCCCATCGGCGCCGATGACATCCACGGGCCCTCCCATCGCCTTGCTGAGCCCCTCCTTGATTACCTCCGCCTGGTCATCGCCATAACCGTAGATCATGATGGCCAGCCGTGTGTCGGCGGGGGTGGGTTCTCCCATGGCATCCAACCACGCAGCAGGGCTTTAATTTGTTTGCTTCAGGGCGCCTCGGCACCGACGACCGTCATCCGTGAATCGTCGATCCCAGTGAGCTCTTCCCGGGTCCTGTGGGATGTGTGCGTGACGACCATGGCCCTCCCGGTGAATCTGGTAAGAAGCTCCTCGATGTCCACTGGGCAGAGATGGCCGAACCGTTCCAGGGCGGGTCCTCTGGAGGGCATGGCGCACTCGGTTACCAGCACCTCGCTCTCCAGCGCGTGCTCGGGGATTCCTGCCAGGGTCGTGTCCCCCGTGAAGGTGAACAGTGGCTTCTCGCTCGCACCCTCCACCTGCTCCCCGGCCCGGGCCCGTTCCGCTATCTCGTCCTGGGAGAGACCCTCGAACGACGGTAAGAGGTGCGATGTCCGACGCCACACGGTCCACCCCCTGGATGGGATGGCATGTCGGGTCGTGAAGGGACGTGCCACCAGGTCGCTCCGGACCTCGACCTCGTCGCTCGGACGCACGTCCAGTGCCGCGAACAGTGCCGGGATGCGGTCGAAGGCCGCCAGCTGGCCGAAGAGCTCCGGGAGACGCTCTGCGTCCTCCGGGGAGGTCCACACTGGTACCGTCCGGTCCCTCTTCTTTGCGTAGAGTGCGAGCTTTGCACAACCATGCAGGACATGGTCGAGATGAGAGTGGGTGAGGAGGACGGTGCGGACTCCCGCCATGTCGGGGAGCATGAAGTCCCCCAGGTCCACCAGCAGCCCCCACTGCCGGACGAACACGCACTGTGAATAGAGGCTGTCCGACACGACAAGGGTGAGCTCTCCTTGTGAGGTGGCGACATGGAGCTTCATGGAGTGTGGAGGGGCCGGAAAACGCTAAAAAGAGATGTTCCGTGACATGCAATCGCATGACAGAAGGGCACATGAATCATGTTTATCAGCCCAGTACTGAACGGGAGTATACGGGCCATTTCACTGGTCGCGAGGAACAGATGCCTTTTTATATTTAAGGCTGTTCGGTGGGCCGCTCAGAACGGAAGGGACGGAACATGTACGAGATAGAAGTAGCGGCCTACGAAGACCGCCTTGAGGAATTCGCGACCAACTACGAGAACGACTTTGGTGTCACGTTCGGTGAACGACCCAACATAACCGTCGCGAACGAAAAGGACTACCGCTCCTACCTCGAGGACCTTGGCCGAGAGACTGGTCTGGAGCTCGGAAGCTCCGAAGAGCTCGATATGATGGCCCAGAGCATGTACTATCAGGCCATGGGCATGTACGACGACATCAACCACCAGGTGCTCATCTCGGACTACGTGATGGGCAACGGTGACGATGTCGACCAAAGCGTGGTGGACTACGTGCTAGCACACGAGCTGGTGCACGCCTACCAGCACAACCAGGGCAACACCATGAGCACCGTGGAGCTGTCCAAGGAGATCAACGATCGGTTCGGTACCACAGAGGACCTGCAGACCCAGCTTCTGGCAGCGACTTGGAGCTTCCCGGTCATGGCCATCGCAGAGGGCCAGGCCGAGTACATGTCGATCAACATGCTCAAGGAGCACGCTGCGGACAACGAGCGCAACGCTGCCGCCTGGGAGGCCGCGTCCGAGAAGTACCAGGAAGGCTACGTCGGCGCCAAGGAATTCTACCGCGAGAACATCGAGGCGCTCATCGAGGTCGAGGAGCGTGCCAAGCGCGGTGAGGTCGGGTTCATGGACATGTTCATCCTGGGCCAGATAAAGATGGCCCAGTACGTGCTGGGTGTCGGCTACATCGAGGACGTGGTCGAGCGCAACGGCACCACCATGGACGAGCTCCTGGAAAACGGTCCTGAGACGCTCTCCGACTTCCTCAAGTAGGACCTCGGAACGATCGGACGGTCCCCCCGGTAGGTCCGGGGGGACGTCCCATTCTTTTCTTCTAAGCTATCCTTATCCCCGGACGCACCGTGCGTAGTTGTAGATACGGATTACGTCGCCCTGGGGCCCGCGGCCGGTGGGGTACGCGGACGGGTCGCCCGTCTTCGGATCGCTCCGCTGGGCACCTGCGCCGTGCACGTCCATCAACGTGGTGTCCAGGGAGTAAGGAGGCATCCGCATGAACCCGAGAGCCTCGCCGAAGGCAACGTAGACCGCTGCCTCGGCCCTGCCGCCCTCGAGATGTGTCGTGCCCGTCCAGAAGAACGGATAGTTGGTGCTCCCACCCTCGTCAGTTATCGAGGACGTCGCGAATACGGGATCGATGGCAGGTGAGCTTGTGGTGTCCGGCGACCGGGTGTAATCGACGATCCCCTGCAGCTCCTTCGCGTTCGGGAGTCGCCAGTCATCGTGCCCGGCATAGGACAGTCCTTCGCACCAGGACAGCGCCTGCTCCCAGTCCAGGCCTCCGTTCGCTCCCGCCTTGTGGCCACCGCTATCCTGCTGCAGCCATGTCAGCCCCGTGCTGTTGTCAGTGACCGTCCCGTCACCGTTGTCGACGAATGCGTTCTCACCATAGGCGTTCCCACGAACGTATCGCACGAACATCGGCTTCCCTGTCCGGCTCCGAGGATCCAATTTCGGGTATCCCTTGATACGCCCGTCCGCGAAGTTCACACCGAAGACCGTTGCATCGTTGTTCATCGTTGTCGAGACGTACTCGTTCGAGCTGAGGAACTGGGCATCGATGAGCCGCTCACCTGCGCTCGTGTCCCCGAACCGGAACTCGAAGATGGTGGTGTCGAGGTACGGAGTGCTCTCGGCCTCCGTCCTTCCGGACCCCCCTCGGAAGTCCATCAGGGTGTACAGCTCTTTGATCGTCGGTACCCTCCAGTCGTCATGACCGGCGAGCTCAAGTGTATCCGCTATTGTGAGCGCATCGTCAAAGGTGACCTTGTCCCCCGGATCCTTCTGCCACATCAGGCCCGTGTTCAGATCGGTCACGGTGCCGTCGCCGTTATCGATATAAGAGAACTGGTCGCCTTCGTATTGTGAGTCCTGTCCATAGAACGCCTCGCCCGGTCGCGGACAGGGTATCTCCTGTGAGGTGTCATAGCAGCGGTCCTGGCCTGTGTCTATGATTCCTATGGTACTAACCGTCCCCATATGGCCCGAGGCACGCTCCGCCTCGTTCAGAGCCTTCGGCGGCGGAGGTTCCCGGATGACCATGGCCAGGATGACGATGACCACTAGACCTGATGCAAGGAGCGCTGTTCGCCGCCATTTGTTCTCGATAGATCGTTCCATGGGGCATCATCTTCATCACACTTGAGCACTGAAATGGGTTATATGGATTCTCTGAACACGCCTGTAAGCGCTTTCATCCAGTCGAAAATAGATGAAAAAGACTGATATACACGTGCCGACGACCTGATAGATATCTACGGCCAGCCGTTCGATAAAGCATTAATAACTGAGCGGTCCTTAAGGTCTCATGGGGAAAGAGGACACCTTCAAGGAGGAGGCGGCAACCGCCTTCCGGGAACTTTTAGGCGCCAACGTCATGGTCGATATGAACAAGCTCGAGTTCATCCGGTTCTTCGGCCCGGGAGCCCCCATCCGAGGCTTCGAGGTGAGCGTATGGAGCACGCGGGCGGAGAGCGCGCTCCCGATCCTGACGCGGCCGGTCCTCACGCTCAACGTCCGGGCGGTCTGCAACCGCGGGAAGCGGTTGAACATGCTCCTCACCCATGAAGGTTACCTGTCCGCGCTCCAGCGGGACATCGAATCGGGTGACAACGCTTTTGACAAGCGGTACAACATCACCGCCGATAACGAGCAGTTCGCACAGTCCATCGTGGCGGACCCCGAGGTGCGCCGCTTGGTCGTCGCAACGGACGACGTCTCCCGGTTCGAGCGTCTCGAGATCATCTGCAAGGACGATCCCCGGTCCAGTGGTTCCACGCTCGTCGAGGTGGAGTTCCGGCCCGAGCCGCTCAAGGGCGAGAACCTGCGTTCATCCATCGAGCTCATCAACTACGTTTCGAAGCTCCTGGTATAGCCGCTCCTCACGCGCTCACGTCAGCCAGGTGCAGTTGAGCAGCCGGCCAGGATCCTCTAGGTGCCAGTCCCACACCCAGATCTCGCCCGTCGTGTGGTCGAACCCCATTCTGGCCACGGGGAGTTCCGGATCGAGTAGCAGGCTGAGATCGTGGTCGTACACAATCACGCGGCCGTTCTCGCGGCGTATTGTCAGGCCCCTGACACCCCCTTCATCGGTCTGCAGCACCACGCCCCCCGTGCTCGGATCAAGGATGAAAGACGCCCAGTGGCCCGGCGCGGTGAGGTTAATATGGTCGCCGGCCGGATCCCGGCTGATCTCGGCCCCAAGGGCCCATGACACGCCCAGACTATCGTTCAGGTACCGCCGCAGCCCCGCCTCTCCTGTGCCCGGTACGCTCTCCCAATCGAACACGTGCAGGGGGCCGAACCGGGCGAGAATCCCGCCCTCACCCTTCTCGACGGTCACCGTCGAACCTGGCTCCGGGTAGTCCGTGGCGTATGTCCCGGGCACGAGCACCACACCGTTGAGGCAGGTGCCGTTCCTCAGGCCCATGATATGAGGAGGGCTCATGCTGGAAAGGACGGCAAGGGCGACCTCGACCTCCTCGAGATCGGTGGCCTCGAGCGCGCCCTCTTCCGGTCGCCGTTCCAGGAGGGGCACAGCAGTGTTGTCCTGAAGGAGCTCGTACACCGCGTGTATCCGGCCGACATCATCGATAACGAAACGACGGTCCAGTGTCTCGATGACACGCAGCTCGATATCACCCTGCTTGCCCTCCCCGGTGCACCAGAGGGACACGACGTCCTCACCCTTGACAAACGTGAAGTTATCGCCCACGCGCATGTTCGCGAGGTCTGCGAACAGAGCGCCCAGAGCGATCGAATCAGGAGCCGAGGGATGGCGCGCGATCGCTTCGGGCCCGTCCCCTCGCAGAGCGAGCGTGAGGAACATGATGGCCAGTACGACCACCAACGCCGCATCGCTACGCTCCATGTACTGTTGCGGGACCGTACACGATAAAAAGTTTTGCGAGATGCGCGCTGGGCATAACAATAAAAGCCTTCGCCGCTTGTCGCTAATAATGGAAGGACGTCTCCCCGGGAAGCTCGCTGTCATCCTCCTCGCCCTCGCGCTCCTTCCAATCAATGGATGCGCTGATTCGACGGATATCTACGTCATCGCACCATGGGAGATAATCATCGGATGGACACTGGACGTGCCCCCGCATGCCGTGCTCACCATCACCCTCCCGGACACGGCCACCGTGAAGGGGATCAAGGACGCAGGAGGGGACGTGAAGTACGAGCAGGACGGGGCGAGCTTCAAGATCACCATCGGCGAGCACCCACAGATCCTCATCCTCTACTCCATGGGGTACGAGGAGAAGCCCTATATCTCATATGGCGGCGCCTTCCCCACCGACAACGTCACCGTGTGGGTCCCCGAGGACATCTCCATCGTCACCATCAACACCGAGGAGCAGCCGGTAACGAAAGATGGGTGGACCGGGTTCATGGCTTCCTCGGATGTGAGCTTCACCGCCATGCTCAAGGAAGCGCGCTACACGCTCTCCCAGACAATTACCATCAAGGGTGACAGCACCACCGACCTCACGCTCCATGTGCTCGTGGCCCAGCAGACGCGAAACCAGGAGGTGCTCTCCACGGAACCGGAGGGCATAACGACGGACATCGAGGGCCTTGAGTACGCGAAGATCGAGATGAAGGAGGTGACGGGCACGAAGGTCCACACGATCGTACAGGACGTGCTCGTGCACACGTCGGACGACCTGGTGGATTACCCCCGGGATAACGGTACCAAACCCGACAGTACGTTCTGGTCAGTGACCCCTGCCATGGACCTCCGTCTCAAGGAGATCTCCGATCCCAAGAAGGTGTTCGACTGGGTGGCCGGTAGCATCGAGTACATTAAGATGGAAGAACGGATGGGATCCGACTGGGCCTACACGAACCGCAAGGGGGACTGCAACGAATTCACCGACCTTTATCTCGCATTCACACGGGCACAGGGCGTTCCCGGCCTGTCCATGTCAGGCATCACCGGCGACACGGGCCACGCCTGGGCAGCAAGCTATCTGAACGGCAAGTGGCGAGGCATCGATGCCACATGGGACATCTTCGGCTACACACCCGCATCTCACGTCATTCTCTCATACAGTACTGAGAGCGCTGTATCCAACATCAAGCTGTCGTTCTACGGCGACCGTCCCGAGATCGTTCACGACTACACGCTCATGTACAACAAGGGGACGGTCCTCACCACGGGCATCGACGCCCTCCCTCTTGCCGACCTCGAGCGAGGGGAACCTGCCTCCAGTGGTGCCGAGCGCGTCGTTCCCGTCGACACGCCCATCGAGATTACGGACACACCCTCCCTCAAAGAGGAGGTCCCCACACCTGCCGTGGAGGAAGCCCACACAGCCCAGCGCATCGAGCCGGGCAAGGCCGTGGGCAAGTCCTTCGCGAAGCAGAACGTCGAGGCGGCGTACGACTTCGGCAAGGACGCGGGCGTCACCCTCAAGTCAGAGGGACTCTCCCTCTCCTCGACAGAGGCCGCAGTCGCGGGCGGGGCCGTGGGGGGCTTTATTCTCATCATGCTTATCGTAGTCTTCAAGAGGTGAAGGTGAACTATGGCAGTACTAGCAGCTGAGATGAACCAGCAGATCGTCAATGCAGGGTTCGCGGTGTTCTGGGGGCTCATTGGTATCCTTCTCTACGCGATGGGATGTCTTGTGGCCATCAAACTGTGGGACAAGGCCACCCATGGCATAGACGAGATCAAGGAGCTGAAGGAGAACAATACATCCGTGGCCATGATCTTCTCCGCCCTTATCCTGGGTATGGCCTACGTCCTCGTCAACATCATGAAGTGAGGGCGAGGTCTTTCCCCGGCGGGCGGGCCGTTAGATAGAACTGGGCCCCGTCCTGCCGAATCCAGGTAGAGAGCGATAGAAGGTCCGTCGCGTGTAACAGTATGAGGGATGAACGGATGTTGCGACTAAGGCTCCTCCTCACCGTCCTGGTAGCAGCCATGGCGCTCGGAGCATCAGAATCTATCATTCGTCTTCAAGTGTCCCCCGACCAGCTCTCTTTGGAGTCCGGCCAGGCCGCTGCGCTCCATGTCAACATCACCAATTCGGGCGATGACCCCGCGCGGAGCCTCAAGCTCTATGCATCCGGAACGCTCGCGCGCCGGCTGCCCGATATCGCACCGAAAAGCTCGTACGAGTTCACCTACAACTACACCGCCCAGGCGCCGGGGACCATCGTCCTCGGACTATCCGTGCGCAGGGCCAAACGGGAGCTGGTGCGAAGGGACGTGATCATCGACGTCCTCGGCGAGGTGCTGCCGCCACCCGAGCGTCCCACCGAGCTCCCGACAGTGACGCCCAACGCAACATCCTCGCCGGACACGACAGTGGAGATCAGACCGCCTCCAAAGCCCGCACGCAAGCCGGGTCTGAACGACATGATCACACCAGGCCCGGTCATCATCCTGATCCTGGTCGTCACCCTCGGTCTCGTCCTCATGCCCCACCGGGAGCGGGGTGTGGCCATGCAGCCCCGGCCCGAACAAACGATGGGATACCAGACCGCTTACGGTTACCAGCAGGCGTACCCTCAACAGCAGCAACAGCAGCCCTACCAGGGGACCTGGCCTCCCGAGCAGTGATCATCCCAACGTCATGAGGGTGACGCCCGAGCTCTCGGTGGACGTCATGCGCCAGAGCCAGGACACCTGTGACACGCGGACCGGTTCCCTGCCCGCCATCCCTGCCAGAGTGACGACACCGGGCTCGAGCGTCTGGGCCGATGCGGGCGTGTAGAGCGCTGACGACCCGGGCAGGTCCGAGGTCCGTACGGCCGATCCAAGGTCCCACGCACGCATAACGCCGTCCTCACCACCGGTGTAGAGGCGTGCCCCGTCGGTCGCGAGCGCCCAGATAGCGGAGCCCGCCCGTACAGTTGCGCGTTCCTCGAGGGTGGCGCTGTCTAGCACGCGGACCCGTCCGTCCTTCAGGCCCACGTAGACGTGGCGGGGACCTACTAGGAGAGAGTATACCGCGCTCCCCATGTCGATGAGGTCCCGTCGCCCGAAGGTTGTCCTGTCGAACACGCGCAGCCACCCGTCCTGGGCGCCGGTCAGGATCCGGGATCCATCCACAGCGACCGTCCAGATAAAGGAAGAGGTCGGGATCCTGGTCACCCGGGCAAGGTCATCCCGCGCCCAAATAGTCACACTCCCTGGGCCATCATCGGCCCCACAGGGATTCCCGCCGCCACCGGCGTAGATATAACGACCGTCAACCACGGCCCCGTGGAAGAACGGCTCGCCGAACAGTCGTCCGCGCTCTGCGAGCGTCACCGCGTCGAACACGACCACGGGCCCGCCCTCGGTGGCACCGACCACCACTCGCGCGTCGGCGAACACTGAGTGCACAGGGGCGCCCAGGAAGAGCCGGGAGCGCTCGACGAGATCTCGCCGGCCCACGACCGCGATCGTGCCGTCATCGTTCCCGATGAAGATGTCGCCACCCGATTCGGCAAGGGCTGATGACCAGCCGTCGGTAATCGGGACGGAGCTCAGCTGAGCATGGTCGCTCGTATCGAGCACGCGTAGACGGCCGTTCCCACCGACCGTGTACACCTCGCCGTCGCCCAGAATGATACCGAACACCTCGCTCGTGTGCACGATCTCGCCCGCGGGCCTCACCTCAAAGGCGAGTCCGGGGACCAACAGCAGAACATATACTAGGAAAATAAGCCTCTGAAACGAGCCCATACGACATCCTCCGACCGGTAAACCCTGTCCAATATATTCTCTGTCGTTACAGGGCAATAAACTTTTCGGCAGGAGTGCCCGTAAGGCGGAGTGATCCCTAGGACATAGAGCTCAGGAAGTAGCCGGAGCGGCGTCCCCGGAGCACCTTGCCAACGTCACCACGGACGAGAAGGCGCTGGAGGGCGCGACCAACATCCTTGTGCCCCATACCGGTGACGCGGGCGAGAGCCGTGAGCCCGACGATCCGGGTGTCACCGTTCGCCTGCATCCAGGCCATCTTGTGCATCACTTCGTTCTCGATCTCTCTTGCTCGGTACATAACGCCTCACTAAGCCCATTCGACTGTACGAGATCGGTTTTAAACGTTCCCTTTAGGTGTTCGCATCGAGGCGAATGGGGGATACCAATTTAACTCCTAGCCGGTACACCGTGAGCAATGGCTAGAGGTAGGAGTGGCGTCGTGTTCATCGCAGCTGTCCTCGCAGCTGTCCTCGCGCTCTTCTTTATCACCAGCTATCTCTCGTCATCCCCCATAATGGAGGAGGCCTTACGGGACTGTACGATCGAACCGTCCGGGACACGAAGAGACCAGTGCTACATCGAGCAGGCATCGGAACTGGCGCGAACGGACGCAGAGGGCGCAAAGCAGCTCTGTCTCGCCCAGATCGGCGATCCCGGACAAGTGGAGCCCTGTCTCGCCCAGGCCGCCGTATCCCGTAGCGAAGGGAGCGCAGGAGTGGAGGCGGGGGCCGTCCTTTGCGTGGGCGACCGCCGAGAAGGATGCCTGCTGGACCTCGCACGTCGTTCCTCGCAGACGGATCCTCAGGGGGCCATGTTCGTGTGCCGCGCCATTCAGAACTCTGGACTCCGGGACTCGTGCATCCTCCACATCGTGAGCACACGCAAGCTCCCCATCGGGCTCGCTGAGGTTGCATGCAGGAACGTTAACGGCCCGAGCACCAGGGAGCGATGCTTGCGTATAGCGGGCAATTAACCGCGGTCCCGCCAGGACCGGCGCGCTTTGTTCCTTCGCTCCACCAGCTCCCGGTGGTGGAAACGCCGCTTGACGTTGAAGTAGTAGCCCTCGAGGAGCTGGAGCAGGTCCCACAGTTCCGTGCCTTGGAGCACCTCGACGTCCACGGAGTAGTGCCCGTCATCATCCTTGAGTAGCGGTTTCACCCTTCGTAATATGAGGCGAAGGCGCTGGTTGTCGAGCTCCACGCCTCGGTACAGGTCGTTGAGGGTCGCTCGCGGGTGGAGGTAGATGAAGAGCATGAGACGGACCTCGTCCACGAAGAGGCGCTGGATCCACACGCTGGCGTCAAGGACCTCATTGATATGGACATCCTCGTCCTCATCGACTGTGACTTCGAAGGGCCTCGTATGCTGGAGCTTCAGCTCGAGGGAGATGAGTTCCTCCTCGATGGCCTCCCAGCCCCCGTCCTTCATCGAATGCGGGAAGGTGCTGAACACATATAAAGCTACGGACGGACGCGTCCGCGATGGGCAAAGTGCTCGACAGGCTGTCCGCGCTCGCCCTACGGTATTGGGCGTTCCTTGTCGCCAGCTTCGTCTTCTCCTTCATCTTCAAGGTCACGGTGGCAGGATGGCTCGGGCCGGCGCACAACGGAGCGTTCGCCATCGGGCTCGGACTGTGCTCGTTCATCGCCTTCGTCTCCCAGCTTGGCTACCCCTTCGCCCTCACCCGGTTCATCGCGGAGCACAAGGAGCAGGAGGACAGCGAGGCGGTGTCCGAAACGCTCTCGGGGTGTCTTGCCCTCGTCATCGTCACCGGCGGTATCGCCGGTGTAGGCCTCTTCCTAGCCTCCGACTATGTGGCGACCGCTGTGTACAGCGATCCCGAGCTCGCGTCCACCATCGCCCTGTTCGCGCTCGCCATCCCTCTATTCGCTCTGTTCGACGCCACGTTCTACGCCCTGCGCGGATTCCAGCGCCAGGATCAGGAAGGGATGGTACGGGCATTGAGCACGCTCGTCCAGCTCGTGATCGCCGTGGCCCTCCTCTCCATGGGCATGGGTCTACGCGGTGTCATCGCCGCGGTCATCGCCAGCTTCGTCGTCAGCACCGTGGCAGGCCTTTTCCTTGTCTCGAGGAACGCTGGCGGGATCCGCCCCGTGATGCCTTCATCGGATTCGATCAAACGGCTCAGCACCTTCGCCATCCCCCTGGGGATCTCCAACATGTTCGTCACGGTCTCTGAGCTGGTGGACACAGCCATCATCACACGCATCGCTGGCAAGGCGGTTGTCGGTGCCTACCAGGCATGCTTCCCCTTCACCATCAGCCTGGCGAACCTCTCCTTCTTTGTCGCGCCTCTCATCATGCCACTGGCCGCCGGTCTCTCGTCCGGGGGAGACGAACGTCGGCTCAAGCGGCTGTTCGGCGCCCTGGTCCGCTACCCATGGTTCGCCTTCCTCCCCGTCGCCCTGCTGGTCGCAGGGATCGCGGATCCTCTGGTGACATATCTCTACGCCCAGCGATACGGGCCCTACCTCCCGGAGATGGCCCGCTTGACAGCGGTCCTCGCCTTCGCCGTGCTCTTCCAGATGCTCACCCTCCTCTTCTTCCAGATGGCCGGCGGCCTCGGGAGGTCCCGGGATGTGCTGCGCATCAACCTTGCCTACCTCTCGCTCCTCGTCGGCCTGGACCTCGTGCTGGTCCCCGAGCTGAGCGCCACCGGTGCTGCCATCGCACGACTCGTGGCCGCAGGGGGTGCAGTCGCCCTCTACATCCGCCTACTCGGGAAAGAGGTCGGACGACCTTCTTTCGCGGGGATCCCAACAAGCTGCATACTTGCACTGGTCGCGTTCGCTGCCATGCGGTCGGTACCGGTGACATCGCCCGTCCCCGCCATAGCGGCCCGCGCTGCCGTGGGCTTCCTCGTCTACATTCCGGCCTTCATGTACCTGTGCGTGACAGACGATGACCGGACAGTCGTCAGGGAGTTCATCGATCCCTTATCCGGGAAGGGTGTTTCAGCTGATGAGGACGCCGAGGATTGACACGTCACCCCTTATAAGTGACACCCAATCCAAAAGATATATATACCCCCTGTCCTGCCGTTTTCTTCATTCAAGGACTAATGGTACACAGGTGATAAACATGATCGAGCTCCCAAACGAGGGCGATGCCCCCAGTTATGATATAGGCGGAATGAAGGAAGAGATCGATGCCTACATGGGCGTGCTGGACAAGTACAACCAGCCGATCCTCCAGGGACGCCCACCATGGGACAAGTTGGAGGAGATGGAATGGCATACAGGTGCCAAGGACTATCTCAAGGAGCTTCATGGTAACGACGCGTCCACTGTGTACAATGCCTTGAAGAACACTGGCGATGTCACCACCTTCATGAGCTTCGGGCTGAAGCAGAAGTACGGCAGCGAGGGAGTCGACGCATTGATGGATGAGTACGCCAATCAGACCCGCGACGCCTTCGACAAGCTCAGCGGAAAGGTGCGCGACGCCGGGATGGAGAGTTTCGCCGAGACCTTCACGGGCATCGGAGACGGGCTGGCAAAGGTCTACGAGCATCAGCCCTCCGGCTACCTATTTGCCGAGGGACTGCTGCACATCAGCGATCAGGCGGGCAACATAGCCAAGAGCATCGAACAGAGCGCCGACAAGTTCAGCGGCGAGCTCGAGAAGCTCACGAACCTGATCGACAAGCTGAACGAGCGGTATGGGGACCTGGAGTAATCCTCCAGCCCCCTGCCTTTTCTTTTCTATTTTCCACTCGGGATAGCGTGAGCGCTGACTTCGGATCGCCTTGACCAACGGTGACCACTGATTAGAAGTCGTGTTCCACCTCTGCCGGCCCCTCCATCGGGTCGGTCCTCCAGGTAACACGGTTGTATGTTGAGCGTAGTCGGTGCATCGCACCCGGTACGACCTCGAAGGTGGCCCGTCCATCAGTGCTCGTTCTCAGGTTCTTCACATAGCCCCCATTCGAACGGAGCAGATCTACCCGATGATTTATGAGGTCGACACCAGAGGACGTGAGGTGTGCTGTTAGAGGCTGGGTCTGGATGTTTAACAACGTGTTCTCACTCACTGTCGTGACGTTCGTAGTGTATTTACCTCGGTTGTAGTCCAACTCAAGTCTCATTTGAACATCCGGTAAGACCTCGAATGGTGCGATGCCCGAGACGTTGGTGCGTGAATACCTTACATACCTGTTATTTGATTGGCGGAGGTTCACTCTGGCATTCTCGATGGGAGCACCAGTACTGTCAGTAACGCTCAAGGCAAAAGCCAAGGTCTGGAGAGTAAGTAGCGTGTTCGCGCTCACTGTCGTGACGTTCGTGGTGTACCTCTCACGGTTGTAGTCCACCATAAATCGCATCTGAGTGCCCGGTAAAACCTCAAATGATACGATGCCCGATG
>PVBE011495137.1_pt1 | contig 17184 bp, 18 predicted proteins | sample 1631181 | NCBI WGS metagenome assembly PVBE01 (sample SAMN08397723, study PRJNA350692) | Marine metagenome, whole genome shotgun sequencing project. | isolation source: water | place: Pacific Ocean | collected 2012-04 | reverse complement strand
CTGGACGTTGATGGCGATATCGCCCTGGCCGCCACAATTGATCTGGCAGCACGAGGTGGTGATGCGCACGCGATTGGGCATCTCCTCGCTGACGAACTCATGGTGCAGATCGTCCATCAGCGACTTGACCACGCCCGACGAGACCGGTGTCCCCGATCCGTTCCCGCACATGCACCCGGTGTTGAAGAAGAACTACGGCCAGTGGAAGTGGCACGACCGGCCGCGTGCCGGCGTGCTCCACCACGTCTCTCACGGTGGCGACGAGGTGTGGACGGTTCGGGCCGGCACGCAGCGCCAGATGGACGTCTACACGATCCGCAAGCTGTGCGACATCGCCGACCAGTTCGCCGAGGGCCACGTGCGCTTCACGTCGCGGTCCAACATCGAGTACATGCTGAGCAAAGAGGACATGGTGTCGCCCCTGATCGACCAGTTGCAGGACGCGGGCTTCCCGGTCGGCGGCACCGGCAACTCGATGTCGATGATCTCGCACACCCAGGGCTGGTTGCATTGCGACATCCCGGGCACCGATGCCTCGGGCGTGGTCAAGTCGCTGATGGACGATCTGCACCATGAGTTCGTCAGCGAGGAGATGCCCAATCGCGTGCGCATCACCACCTCGTGCTGCCAGATCAATTGTGGCGGCCAGGGCGATATCGCCATCAACGTCCAGTACACCAAGCCGCCGGTCATCAACCACGATCTGGTGGCCAATGTCTGCGAGCGCCCGGCCGTGGTGGCGCGCTGCCCGGTGGCGGCGATCCGCCCCGCCCTGGTCGATGGCAAGCCGTCGCTCGAGGTCGACGAGAAGAAGTGCATTTGCTGCGGCGCCTGCTATCCGCCGTGCCCGCCGATGCAGATCAACAGTCACGAATCGACCAAGCTGGCTATCTGGGTCGGCGGCAAGCACTCGAACGCCCGCAGCAAGCCGACCTTCCACAAGCTGGTGGTCGCCGGCCTGCCCAACAACCCGCCGCGCTGGGTGGAGGTCGGCGACGTGGTGAAGAAGATCCTCTATGCCTATAAGGATCAAGCGCGCGATTGGGAGCGCATGGGCGAGTGGATCGAACGGATCGGTTGGCCGCGCTTTTTCGAGGTCACGGATCTGCCGTTCACCAAGCACCACATCGACGACTGGCACGGAGCGCGGAAAAGCCTGAATTCATCGACCCACATCCATTTCTGACCGGAGGCGGCAGGCGGGTCGCGGTATAGGACGAAACCAGATAAGTAAGAGAAACGGTGCGAGCGCATGAAATTTGGAATCATGGTCAATGAGGGCCCTTTTACCCATCAGGCATCCGATAGTGCCTATCAGTTCACCAAGGCGGCGGTGGAGAAGGGCCACGAAATATTTCGCGTGTTCTTCTATCACGACGGGGTCAACAACGCGAACCGGCTGTCCGAGCCGCAGTCCGACGACCGCAACCTGGTCGAGCTGTGGTCCGAGCTGGGGACCGAGCACGGCATCGAGCTCGTGGTCTGCGTTGCCGCGGGACTGCGCCGCGGCATCAAGGACGAGCTGCTGGCGCCCGGCTTTACCATCTCGGGGCTGGGACAGCTGGTCGAGGCCGGCATCCAGGCCGACCGGCTGGTCGTGTTCGGCGACTGAGAGAGAAAGGCGTCAGCGATGATGGATGAAGACGAATTCGGCGAAGGCGGCGTCGTCAAGCGGTTCATGTACGTCAACCGCAGGGCACCTTACGGCACCATCTACGCGCTCGAGAATCTGGAGACGGTGCTGATCGCGGCCGCTTTCGATCAGGACGTCAGCATGGTCTTCATCGACGACGGCATCTATCAGATCAAGAAGGGCCAGGACACCAAGGCCATCAATATGAAGAACTTCTCGCCGACCTATCGGGCGCTCGACGACTACGACGTGGAGAAGCTCTATGTCGAGCGGGAATCGATGGAGGCGCGCGGGCTCGCGCCGGAAGATTTCGTCGTCCCGGTCGAGGTGGTGAGCAGCGCCGAGCTGCGGGAAATCATGGACCAGCAGGACGCGGTCATCAGCGCGTAGGGACGAAAAGAGCATATGCTGCACACCGTCAACAAATCGCCGTTCGAGAGGAACACGCTCGATAGCTGCCTCAGGCTGGCCAAGGCCGGCGGCGCCGTCCTGCTGTTCGAGGACGCGGTCGTCGGCGCGGTGGCGGGAACCGCCGTCGCCGACCAGATCGCCGCGCGCATGGACGAGCTGTCTTTCTATGTCCTCGGCCCCGATATCGCTGCGCGGGGGTTGAGCGAAATGCCGCTAATCGATGGATTAACGGTCATCGATTATGGTGGATTCGTCGATTTGGTGGCCGAACACGAGGCCAGCCAGGCATGGCTGTGAGGCGCGAGCCGCTCGGTTGAAACCGTTACGTTGAAAGGAGACGAAAACGATGGATTATCAGCTCAACGACATCTCGGTCGAAAGCGACGAGGAAGGCTACATCAAGGAAATCAGCCTGTGGGACCGTGACCTCGCCGAGCTGATCGCCAAGGAAGAGGACATCGACATGACCGATGACCACTGGGAGGTGGTCAACTTCCTGCGCAATTATTACGAGGAATACCAGATCGCGCCGGCCATCCGGGTGCTGACCAAGGCGATCAAGAAGTCGATGGGCGCGGACAAGGGCAACAGCAAGTACCTCTATGAGCTGTTCCCCTATGGCCCCGCCAAGCAGGCGTGCAAGATTGCCGGCCTGCCCAAGCCGACCGGCTGCATCTGACCGCGACCGGCGCTCGCGGGACGTCGGAGGCGGCAGCCGCAGCGCCGGCGCATCGACGCGGGTGAGACACCGATGCTGACCACCGTCTACGCGCTTCTGTGCTACGCCGCCGCACTGGTGCTTGTCGTCGGGGTGGCGTGGAAAATCGCGCAGTATGCCCGCACCCCGGCTCCCCTCAAGATACCGACCACCCCTGCGCCGACCGGGCGCGGCGGCGTCGCGCTCCGCATGACGCGCGAGGTGGTCTTGTTCGAAAGCCTGTTCCGGTCCAACAAATGGACCTGGCTGTTCGGCTGGATCTTCCACGCCGCCTTGGCGCTGGTCGTGGTGCGCCATCTGCGCTACTTCGTCGAGCCGGTGTGGGGCTGGGTTTCCTTGGTCCAGCCGTTCGGCGTCTATGCCGGGTTTGCCATGGTTGGCGGGCTCGCCGCGCTGTGGCTCCGCCGGTTCGCGGTCGAGCGCGTTCGCTACATTACCGGGCCGTCGGATCATCTGATGCTCGCGCTGCTGGTCGCCATCGGGCTCAGCGGATTGGCCATGAAGTACGCGGCGCCGACCGACATCGTGGCGCTGAAGCTGTTCATGCTGGGGCTGATCCATTTCGACTGGCAGCCGCTGCCGGCCGATCCGCCGTTGCTGGCGCATCTGTTCCTCGTGGCCGCGCTGATGATCGTTTTCCCGTTCAGCAAGCTGTTGCATGCGCCGGGCGTCTTCTTCAGCCCGACGCGCAACCAGGTCGACAACCCGCGCGAGCGCCGCCACCTGGCGCGCTGGGCGGCCGGGCTCGAGCGCGGGAGCGACTAGGCGATGGCCGATTACGAGGTCCCCGATCTCGAGGCTCATCCCGCGCTGCCGCGGCTCGACGTGGACGCCATGGCCCATTCGCGGCCCTACGCGGCGGCGCCCGAGCACCAGGAGGCGCTCGGCTTTCCCGGCGAGCTAGTCGAGGGCTGGCACGACAAGGCGATCGACAAGTTCGGCGAGCTGCTGGGGCGTTCACGCGCGTTGCGCGTCTATATGGATGCCTGCGTCAAGTGCGGCGCCTGCACCGACAAGTGCCATTATTTTCTCGGCACCGGCGACCCCAAGAACATGCCGGTCGCGCGCCAGGACCTGATGCGCAAGGTCTACCGCCGCCACTTCACCCTCGGCGGCAAGCTGTTCCCCAAGCTGGTCGGCGCGGCGGATCTGACCGAGGACGTGCTGGACGACTGGTACACCTATTTTCACCAGTGCTCGCAGTGCCGGCGCTGCTCGGTGTTCTGCCCCTATGGCATCGACACCGCCGAGTTCTCGATGGCGGCGCGCGAGATCATGGACACCGTCGGCAAGGGCCAGAAATACTGCAACGAGATCCTCGGCAAGGTCCACAAGATCGGCAACAATTTGGGCCTGCCGGAACCCGCCTTGATCAACACGCTGGAGGGGCTGGAAGAAGACATCCTCGACGAGACCGGCGTCGCGGTGCGCTTGCCGGTGGACGAGGAAGGCGCCGATATCCTGCTGGTGACGCCGAGCGCCGACTTCTTCGCCGAGCCGCATGTCGACGGGCTGATCGGCTACGCCAAGGTGTTCCATCAGGCGGGCGTGCGCTGGACGCTGAGCTCGTATGCGTCCGAGGCGGCCAACTTCGCCGTGTTCATCGGCTCCTACGAGCAGATGCGCGACGTCGCGCTGCGTATCCGCAAGGCAGCCGAGGACCTCGGCGTCAAACGCATCATCTTCGGCGAGTGTGGTCACGCTTGGCGGGTCGCTTACAGCTTCCTCAACACGCTCGCCGGACCGTTCGACTTCCTCGACCCGGACTATCCCGTGCCGCAGCACATCTGCGAGTTTACCCACGACTTGATCCAGAAGGGCGCGCTGACGCTCGACAAGTCGGCCAACGACCATATGACGCTGACGTTCCACGATTCGTGCAACGTCGCGCGCGGCTCGCGCATGGGCGACGTGCCGGGCGGCCAGTTCACCATCCCGCGCGAGATCATCAAGGCGTGCTGCAACAACTTCGTCGACATGGCCGCCGATACCATCGGCGACAGCACATTCTGCTGCGGCGGCGGCGGCGGGCTGTTGACCGACGATCTGCTGGAGCTGCGCGTCAAGGGCGCCAAGCCGCGCATGGAAGCGCTCAAGCAAGTGACGGAATCGCACGGCGTGACCCACATGGCCGCCATCTGCGCCATCTGCAAGAGCCAGTTCGCCAAGGTGATGCCGGAATATGGCTTCGAAATGGACGGCGTCGTCAGCGTGCATCAGCTGGTGAGCAACGCCATCGTGCTCGATGGACAGGTCAGCGACGATGATGAAGACGACGACAACGACAACGACGAGGCGTGATGACCGCCCGGAAACGGTGCGGCGTAGGTGGATAAGGGAGTGATCCGACCATGAGCGAAGAAAAACTGACCTACCGCCGCTATGAGGACGGCGACGATGTCCACAAGCCGTGGCAGGAAGAGATCTTCGTCGCCGACACCACGTACAAGTGCCCGACCTACGTCCACCGCACGCCGCCGTGCCAGGGCAGCTGTCCCGCCGGCGAGGATATCCGTGGCTGGCTCAATATCGCGCGCGGCATCGAGAAGCCGCCGGGCGAGATGCCGTGGCAGGAATACGCCTTCTACCGACTGGTCGAGTCCAACCCGTTCCCGGCGATCATGGGGCGCGTGTGCCCGGCGCCGTGCGAGGACGGCTGCAATCGCAACGAGGTCGAGGACCATGTCGGCATCAACGCCGTCGAGCAGTTCATCGGCGACTACGCGCTGGAACATGGCCTCGCGTTGCACCCGGCGGGCGCCGACACCGGCAAGAAGGTGGCGTTGATCGGCGGCGGGCCGGCGAGCCTCGCCTGCGCCTACCAGCTCCGGCGCATGGGCCACGCCTGCACCGTGTTCGAGGAGCACGACGAGCTCGGCGGCATGATGCGCTATGGCATTCCCGGCTACCGCACCCCACGCGACGTCCTCGACGGCGAGATCCAGCGCATCATCGATGTCGGCGTCGAGGTGCGCACCAAGGTCAAGATCGGCGTCGACCTGGCGCTCGACGAGCTGAGCGACCAGTTCGACGCAGTGTTCCTCGGCCCCGGCGCCCAGGCCGGCACGGCGTTGACGGTGCCCGGCGGCGATGCCCCCAACTGCATCTCGGGCATCGCCTTTCTGGAAGCGTTCAACGAGGGCCGCTTGCGCCACAGCGAGGAAAAGGTGCTGGTGATCGGCGGCGGCGACACGGCGATGGACGTGGCCGCCGTTGCCCGGCGGCTCGGCCACATCAGCACGGTCCACGCGAAGGACCGGCCCGAGAACGTCGTCCTGGGTCACACGGTGCACGACGTCGCCACCGTCGCCAAGCGCGAGGGCGCCTCGGTCACCATCGTCTACCGCCGGCCGGTCGAAAAGATGCCGGCGACCAAGATGGAGATCGAACACGTTACCAAGGAAGGGGTCGAGATCCGCGAATCGCTGGTGCCGGTCTCGGTGGTCAAGGGCGCCGACGGCCGCGCCACGGCGCTCAGGGTGGCCGAAGTCGACTGGAGCTCCGGCAAGATGGTGGTCAAGGAAGACTCCGAACACGACATCGAGTGCGATCTCATCGTCGCCGCCATCGGCCAGGTCTGCGACTTCACCGGCATGGAGAAACTCGACAACGGCAAGGGGCTGATCAACGCCGACGGATTCTATCGGGTGCCCGACAACGAGGGCATGTTCGTTGGCGGCGACGTCGTCCGGCCGCACCTGCTGACGACCGCGATCGGCCACGCCTCGATCGCCGCCGAGAGCATCGATCACCACATGGCCGACGAAACCCTCGGCCGCCGGCCCAAGGTCGACGTGCATCACTACAGCCTGCTCGCCAAGCTGCGCGAGACCGGGCACGAGCCCACGCCCTACCAGCACCAGCCAACCATGGGGACCGACGAAGCGGGGTTCGCGGTGCATAACTACGAAGACCGCGGTCACGCCGAGATCGTGCCGGTGGACGAGCTGTACCTGGGACATTTCCCGTTCGTCGCGCGTCATGCCCGGCCGGAGTCCGACATCGATTCGAGCAACGTCCTCGGGCACTTCAAGGAGCGCATCGTCGGACTGTCGGAAGAGGACGCCCAGCAGGAAGCCGACCGGTGCATGAGCTGCGGCATGTGCTTCGAATGCGACAACTGTTGGATCTACTGCCCGCAGGATGCGATCTTCCGGGTCAAGAAGACGGAGGCGACGATGGGCCGATACGTCGACACCGACTACTCGCGCTGCATCGGCTGCCACATTTGCGAGGACGTGTGCCCGTCGGGCTACATCCAGATGGGGCTGGGGGCGTAGGCGGCGCGATGCCGTCGCCCTGGCTCCTCGTCGCGGCGGTGGCCCTTTGGGGTCTGCTGCTGGTGCCCGCCTCCGCCGGCGACGTGCCGGCCCCGACCATCCCCAAGGGCAAGGGCGAGCAATGTGTCGCCGATACCGATTTCATGCGCCGCAACCACATGGACCTGTTGACGCACCAGCGCGATGACACCGTGCGCCGGGGTATGCGGGGCGCGAAGTTCAGCCTCAACGGCTGCGTCGAGTGCCATGCCGTTGCCGGCGCGAACGGCCGGACGGTGACGGCGGCGGACCCCAAGCACTTCTGTCGCGCGTGCCACGATTACGCGGCCGTCCGCGTCGACTGCTTCGATTGCCACGCCTCGCGCCCCGAGCCCAAGATGCGGGCCGCGGCGACCGGCGCGACCAAGGCTGGGCGACGATGACCGGGCGCGCGCCCCTGGACGGTTTCGATCCCGTCCGCCGTCGTTTCCTGAGCGCCGCCGCAGCCGCCGCCGGGGTAGCACTGGCGCCGGGCGTGGTGCTCTACGGCATCGGCGACGGCGCGGCCGAGGCGCGCGGCCTCGGCGAGGCGGTGTCGCCCAAGGTTCGCTGGGGGCTGTTGATCGACGTCTCGAAATGCGCCACCGGATGCGATTCCTGCGTTACCGCGTGTACGCGAGAGCACGGGCTCGCCGGCCATGGGCGGCCCCGGACCGACGCGCAATGGATCCGCAAGGTCGAGATTCGCGACCCGGCGAACGGCGCGACGCGCTCGGCTCCGGTGATGTGCCAGCACTGCGCCCACCCATCCTGCGTCGACGTCTGTCCCACCGGGGCGTCGTTCAAGCGCGCCGACGGAATCGTGCTGGTCGACAAGCATACCTGTATCGGCTGCCGTTACTGCATGATGGCGTGTCCCTACGCCGCGAGGTCCTTCATCCACGAGGCGCTGGAGGACCAAAAACCGCATGCGCCGCGCGGCAAGGGCACGGTCGAGGGGTGCACGTTCTGCGTCCACCGGGTCGACGCCGGGCGCACGCCGGCCTGCGTCGAGGCGTGTTCCGCCGAAGCCGGCGGCGCGATGCTGTTCGGCGATCTCAACGACCCCGACAGCGCTCTGTCGAAGCGCGTCGCAAGTCACGCCACCGGTCTGATCCGCGCCGATCTCGGGCTGGACCAGGGCGTGCGTTATGAGAATCTGTGAGGCCCGGGCGGTGAGCGAGACCGAATATCGCGAGATCGCGGGCGGCAAGGCCTTCCTCGCCGCGTTGGCCGGGCTCGGCGTGCTGATCGTCATCGGCGTGGGCGCGGCCTGGCGCATGGAGCATCTCGGCCACCACGTTACCGGCATGACCAACCAGATCGTATGGGGCGTGCCGCACGTCTTTGCCGTCTTCCTCATCGTCGCCGCCTCGGGCGCGCTCAACGTCGCCTCGATCGCCTCGGTATTCGGGCGCACGCCGTACAAGCCGCTGGCCCGGCTTTCCGGCCTGCTGGCGATCGCGCTGCTGGCCGGCGGGTTGGCCATTCTGGTGCTCGATCTCGGCCGGCCCGACCGCCTGATCGTCGCCATGACGCACTACAACTTCAAATCCATCTTCGCCTGGAACATTTTCCTGTACACCGGCTTTCTCGCCATCGTCGCGGTCTATCTCTGGGTCCAGATGGAATGGCGCATGAACCGCTACGCCGCCGCGCTGGGCTGGCTCGCCTTCCTGTGGCGGCTGGCGCTGACCACCGGCACCGGGTCGATCTTCGGCTTCCTGGTGGCGCGCCAGGCCTATGACGCGGCGATCATGGCGCCGCTGTTCATCGCCATGTCCTTCGCCTTCGGGCTGGCGATCTACATACTGGTCCTGATGGCGGCGTGCGGCGCGGGCGGTCGCGAGCTCGGTGACCGACTGCTGCGCCGGCTCGCCCGGCTGCTCGGGATCTTCGTCGGCGTGGTGCTTTATTTCACCGCCGTCCGGCATCTGACCAATCTCTACGCCGCCGAGCACTGGGCGGTCGAGCGCTTCATCCTGTGGGACGGCGGTGTCTATACCGCGCTGTTCTGGCTCGGCCAGGTGGCGCTCGGCGGCGTCGCGCCGCTGGTCCTCCTGTTCCATCCTTCCATGGCGGCGGGCCGACGCGGCCTCGTCGTCGCCGCGTCGCTCGTCATCGTCGGCGGGCTCACCCAGGTCTATGTGATCATCATCGGCGGCCAGGCCTTCCCGCTGGCGATGTTCCCCGGCATGGAGGTGAGGAGCAGCTTCTTCGACGGCGTGGTCGCGTCCTACGCGCCCAGCATGCCCGAGATCGCCCTTGGCGTCGGTGGCGTCGCGCTGGCCGGCGCGATTGTACTGGTCGGGCTCCGGCTGCTACGCTTCCTGCCCGACACGCTGGCCGACGCTGCCGTCGACCCGCACCATCGCCGCCCGGCCACGGAGGCGGCACGGAACTGATCGCGGGAACATGGCGATGACGCAGGAACACCCATTCGCGCAATACGTCCGCATCCTCGGGCGCGGCAAGACCAACTCCCGTTCGTTGAAGCCCGACGAGGCCGAGCAGGCGATGGGCATGATCGTTCGCGACGAGGTGCTGCCGGCCCAGCTCGGCGCTTTCCTGATGCTGCTGCGCCTGAAAGAGGAAACCGCCGAGGAGATCGCCGGCTTCGTGCGCGCGGTGCGCGCCTCGTTCCCGGTGCCCGACGCGGCAACGGTCGATCTCGACTGGTCGTCCTACGCCGGCAAGCGGCGCCAGCTGCCGTGGTTCCTGCTCGCCGCGATCGTGCTGGCGCGGCACGGCGTTCGCGTGTTCATGCACGGCGCCGAGGGGCACACGCCGGGCCGGCTCTACACCCGCGCCGTGCTCGAGGCGCTCGACCTGCCGGTGGCGCGCAGCCTGGAGGAGGCGGCCGATCATGTCGGGCGCGGCAATTTCGTCTACCTGCCGCTGACCGCGCTCAGCCCCCGGCTCGACGAGATCATCGACATGCGCCCGATCTTCGGGCTGCGCTCGCCGGTCCACACCATCGCCCGCATGCTCAACCCGTTCGCCGCGCCGTGCATGATGCAGGGCATCTTCCACACCGGCTACATGAACATCCACCAGGAGGCGGCGCGACTGCTCGGACAGCCCCACATGGCGGTGTTCCGCGGCGAGGGCGGCGAGATCGAGCGCCGGCCCAACAAGCCGTGCGAGGTCTACACGGTGCATGACGGCGTCGCCGGAACGGAGAATTGGCCGAAATTGCTGCCCGATCCGCGCCAGCAAACCGACACGGCCATGGAGGCCGGCCGGCTGCTCTCGGTGTGGCGCGGCGAAACCGAGGATGCCTATGCCGACGCGGCGGTGATCGGCACGCTCGCGATCGCGCTCAAGCTGCTCGGCCGCGCCGCCACGATGGACGAGGCCCAGAAAACCGCCGAAACCCTATGGCGCGAGCGCGACCGGGGCAGGTTCCTGGAGGTGGCGTAATACCATTCCCCGCTGTCGCAGACTCATCACGGGGTCCTTCGAGACGGCCCTTCGGGCCTCCTCAGGACGAGGTAGAATTGTTTAATATCAAGCAATTACCTCATCCTGAGGAGCGCTACTTGGCGCGTCTCGAAGGATGTGCCATGGGTTGTGATCAGCGGGCTTTGGCATAAGCCCGTGGCCCACCTGTTCATCTCCGCGGCGCACAAATCATCGGGCAAGACGTCGCTGGCGGTGGGCCTTCTGGCGGCGCTCGGAAAACGCGGCCTCGCGGCGCAACCGTTCAAGAAGGGCCCCGACTACATCGATCCGATCTGGCTCGGCCAGGCGGGCGGGCGGCCGTGCTTCAACCTCGACTTCAACACCATGAGCGAGGCCGAGATCCGCGCGCTGTTCGCCCGCCAGACGGGCGATGCCGGTCTCGCCGTGATCGAGGGCAACAAGGGACTGTTCGACGGCGTCGATCCCGAGGGCGGCGACAGCAACGCCGCGCTTGCCCGGCTGCTGGGCGCGCCGGTGGTGCTGGTGATCGATACCATGGGCATGACCCGCGGCATCGCGCCGCTGGTTCTCGGCTACAGGAACTTCGATGCCGAGGTGCGCATCGCCGGCGTGATCCTCAACAAGGTCGGCGGGCCGCGCCACGAGGGCAAGCTGCGCGCCGCGCTCGAGCGCTATACCGACATCCCCGTGCTCGGCGCGGTCCAGCGCGACGCCGCGCTCGAGATCCCCGAGCGCCACCTCGGCCTGATCCCGGCCAACGAGGTCGACGCGGCCTCCGACCGCATCGACCGGCTGGCGGCGGCGGTGGCCGAACAGGTCGACGTCGACACGCTGCTTGAGGTCGCGGCGAGCGCCGGGGCTGTCGTCGCCGACGCGCCCGATCATCCGCCGACGCCGACGCCGGTCGTCCGCATCGGCATCGCCCGGGACGCCGCGTTCGGCTTCTACTACGCCGACGACCTGGAGGCGCTCACCGCCGCCGGCGCCGAGCTGGTGCCCTTCGACACGCTCAGCGACCAGCGCCTGCCCCGACTCGACGGGCTGTTCATCGGCGGTGGGTTCCCCGAGACCAAGATGGCGGCGCTGGAAGCCAACGCCAGCCTGCGGGCCGAGATCAAATCCGCCATCGAGGGCGGCCTGCCGACCTACGCCGAGTGCGGCGGGCTGCTTTATCTCGCCCGCAGCCTCGCGTGGAAGGGAGAGCGACGGCGGATGGTCGGCGTCGTCCCCGCCGATGCCGTCATCAATCCCCGGCCCCAGGGTCGCGGTTACATGCGGCTGGACGAGACCGCCGATTTCCCTTGGCCGATTTTATCGTCGTCGCCGGGCGCCGGGGATGCCGTGTTCCCAGCGCACGAGTTCCACTACGCCTCGCTCGACGACCTGCCGCCCGACCTGACCTTCGCCTACCGGGTGCGGCGCGGCGCGGGCATCGACGGCAACCGCGACGGCATCGTCCTTGGCAATTTGTTGGCCAGCTTCTGCCACCGACGCGACACGGTCGCCGACCGCTGGGCCGCCCGCTTCGTCGCCTTCGTCCGCGACCGCGCGTCACGGCGGTAGCGCCAGCGCTACTCCGGACGAGCGGAAAACGGCCTATACCAACGGCCGTTGACCGTGACCCTTGGCGCATCCTTCGAGACGCTCGCTTCGCTCGCCCTCAGGATGAGGTCCCGCTCTTTGCCAGGATAAGATCTCGCCCTTTACCCAGATCTCGACCTCATCCTGAGGAGCCTGCGGAGCACGCGTCTCGAAGGATGTGCCAAGGGCGAGGCAGCGGTGATGGATGTCGTCACGAGTGAGCGACAATGACCCTTGATGTCAGCAATCGGTCGTCGGCGTCTGACGCAGGGTGCCGGGGGCGAGGGTGATCGCCCTGCCTTCGTCGGCGTCGCCGCCGGCGTGCCAGGCGAGGTCGCCGCGAAGCGTGACCACCGTTCCGATGATGGTCAGGGCGGGAGCGACGATCGCCGCCGCGCGCGCCGTCTCGGCCAAGGTGCCGACGGTCGCGGTGATGACGCGCTGGCCTCGCATCGTTCCGTTCTCGATGATCGCCGCCGGCATCGACGCGTCGCCGCCATGGGCTATATAGGCGGAAGTCCAATCTTCGATCGCACCCAATCCCATGTAGACCACCACGGTCTGGTTCGGAGCCACCAGGGACGGCCAGTCGAGTTCGAGCCGTCCGTCCTTGCCGTGGCCGGTGACGAAGACGCAGGCGTGGGCATGGTCGCGATGGGTCAGCGGGATGCCGGCATAGGCGGCGCAGCCGGTCGCCGCGGTGACGCCGGGCACGACTTGAAAGGTGATGGCCTCGCGCGCCAGGGCCTCGATCTCCTCGCCGCCGCGCCCGAACAGGAACGGATCGCCGCCCTTGAGGCGTAGCACGCGCTTGCCCTCGAGCGCGAGCCGGACCAGCAGCGCGCCGATATCCTCCTGCCGCACCGCGTGCTCCTGCGCCATCTTGCCGACATAGATGCGCTCGGCATCGCGGCGCACGAGGTCGAGGATGCCGTCGCCGATCAGCCGGTCGTAGAGCACGACGTCGGCCTGCTGCATCAGCCGCAAGGCGCGGAAGGTAAGCAGGTCCGGATCGCCCGGGCCGGCGCCGACCAGGTAGACCTCGCCGCGCGGCGGGCCGGCGACGTCGCGGGCGGCATCGTCGAGGCTCTCGGCCATGAGCCGTTCCGCCTGGGCGTCGTCGCCGGCGAGCAGCGCTTCCGGGACCGGCCCCCGCGTGACCACCTCCCAGAAGCGTCGCCGCCGATGGGGATCGTGCAGGCGCGCGGCCACCCGGTCGCGCCAACCTCCGGCGAACGCGGCGAACCGGCCGTAAACGGCCGGGATCAAGCTTTCGAGTTGTGATTTCAGTATGCGGGCGAGGATCGGCGCCGTGCCGCCCGATGAAACCGCGACGACGATCGGCGAGCGGTCGATCACGGCCGGCATGATGAAGCTGGAAAGGTCGGCGCGGTCGACCACGTTGACCGGGATGCCGGCGCCGGTAGCGAGACGGTGTAGCGCCTCGTTCTCGGCCGGGTCCGTCGATGCACCGATCGCCAGCGCGGCGCCGCGCAAGTCATCCGCCGACAGCGGTCCCCGCACCCACGTGACGCTACCGCGCGCCACCATGCGCTCGAGATCCTCGTCGAGCGCGTCGGCGATCACGGCGACCGCGGCGCCGGCCCGGGCCAGCAGGTCCACCTTGCGCGCTGCCTGAGTGCCGCCGCCGAGGACGACGGCGCGCCGCCCCTTCAGGTCCAGCAATATCGGCAGGTGCTCCATCGTCGTCCTTCCAACGCTACGAGCCGGCCCGCGGCGGCGCGGGTCTCACCGGTGCGCTTCGGTTTCGGCCCAGCGAGCCATCGCCGCGCCCCAGCGCGACGCGGTCTCGCCGTCGAGATCCATAATGGTAAAGCGGCTTCCCTCGCGAATGCGCACGCGCAGCATGCGAAGGCCGCTTTCGTGCAGCACGTCCTGCAATTTGACCCGGCGTCCGTAGGGCGCGTCGAAATCGTCGAGCGGGGTGACCGTCTCGTCGCTCACCGCGGCCCCCACATGAAGGCGTTCTCGATCTCGGTCTCCCAGTTGCGCGGCGTATCCGGGAAATCCGGCTTGATGTCGAAGTGGAGCAACACCTGGCCGGATTTGCCGCGCTGTCCGACCACCGTCAGCAGATCGCGGAACGAACCGACCTCCGGGTGCTGGATAATGAGTTCGCTGAGGTTAAGCACAGGCATTCTCCATGAGCCGCGGCGGGATCGATCTCATTGCCGTCATCGATCGCGATCTTATACCATTGAGCCGATCAATTGACTCATCCGTCATGCTCGGACTTGATCCACTGGTGTCCGGTCTAAAATTGGGCCTTGCCTCACGTCCCGCGTGAACCAAGGGTGTCGGTGTGTTCACCGTTTGCGGGACGCATCATCGTTGCAAAGTAAAACCGTCATGCGCGGGCCCATGTGCGCTTCACGCCCAAGGCCGCGTATCTCTCTCCGCCTGGACATTCTTTCTTTTCAACGGGTTGGGAGATGCCCGGGTCAAGCCCGGGCATGACGGGAAGGTCGGTTCATCGACTCGCTGATATCAGATCTCCAGCGCGGCGCCGCGCAGTACTGCGTCAGCCCGGGAAGTGAACGCGCCGTCGTCGCCGTGCAGCACCAGCCCCGGCGCCAGCCTGAGCGGCGTTCGCGCCTCCTTGCGGGCGCGCACGATGACCCGCTTGGCCGGTTTGTCGCCTTGCCCCGGCCACAGCGGAAACACCACCATCTCGCCGGCGCGCCCGGCCAGCGCCGCCAGGATCTCGTCGAGCCGGTCGGCGCGGTGGATCAGCGTCAGCGTGCCGCGCCGGCGCAGCATCCGGAGCCCGACCTCGAGCCACACGGCGAGCGCCGCCGCGCCCTCGGTATTGGCCGCGGCGCGCTCGGCGTCGGGCGAGACGGCGACGCGATCGGCGACGTGATGGGGCGGGTTCATCATCACGTGGGCGAAGCCGCCAGGCTCGATGCGCGGCGGCGCACGCGCGATGTCGCCGATCACGAAGTCAAGGCAGTCGCCGAGCCCGTTGAGGCGTGCGTTGTCGCCGGCGAGACGGACCAGGTCGGCCCTGAGCTCGATGCCGACGACGCGGCAGCCGTCGACGCGGCGCGCGAGACACAGCGCCGCGGCGCCGGCGCCGGCGCCCGGCTCCAACACGGTTTCGCCGGGCGCCGCCGGCGTTGCCGCGGCGAGCAGCACCGAATCGATCGCGGCGCGAAACCCGTCCCGCTTCTGGCGCAGCCGGACCCGGCCGCCGAGCAGCGCGTCCTCGGTGAATTCCTCCGTCATGGCCGTGCCTGGCTCATGACCGCGGCAACCGGCGCTCCTCGCCGGCCTCGATCATCAGCCGTCGCGCGCGTGCGTAGTCCTCGTCGGCGATCATCACCCGGCGCCTGATGGCGTAGGTCGAGCCCTCGAGCACGCTGGTGTGGCCGTCGAGCACGATCGCCTCGATGCCCTCGGCGCGCAGCAACGCCTCGGCCCAGGACAGGAAAACCAGCTCGTTGGTGCGCAAAAGCTCTTTCATGACGGTGTTTCGCGGCGGCGCCTCGGGGTGTCGGTTTCGATCGCGGGTGATTCCTTTCCTTGACGGGCGCGGTGGCGTGGCTATGTTCGCCTCGGGCTCGTTTATCATGCCCCAACCCGCCCTATGGAGGAAGTCGTGAGTAACGTCGTTCGGCTGGACCGCAGCCCGCCGCCCGCGCCGATTCTCGATCGGCTGAGCGCGCTGACCGCGAGCGATCTGGAGCGGGTCAACCACGCCATCATCGATCGAATGCAGAGCCCGGTGCTGCTGATTCCGCAGCTCGCCGGTCACATCATCGCGGCCGGCGGCAAGCGCCTGCGGCCGATGCTGACGCTGGCCGCCGCCGGGCTGTGCGGCTTCGACGGCGCGCGCCACATCGGCCTCGCCGCCTGTGTCGAATTCATCCACACCGCGACCCTGTTGCACGACGACGTGGTCGACGAGAGCGATCTCCGGCGCGGCGCGGCGACGGCCAACGCGGTGTGGGGCAACAAGTCGAGCGTGCTGGTCGGCGACTTCCTGTTCAGCCGCGCCTTCGAGCTTATGGTCGAGGACGGATCGCTCGAGGTGCTGGCGATCCTGTCGCGGGCGTCATCGGTGATCGCCGAGGGCGAGGTGTTGCAGCTGATGACGGCCAACGACACCGAGACCACCGAGGACGACTACCTCGACGTGATCCGCTCCAAGACGGCGAAGCTGTTCGCAGCCGCTTCCGAGATCGGCGCCGTCGTCGCCGAGCGCCCGGCGGCCGAGCAGGATGCGTTGCGCGCCTTCGGCCACAATCTCGGCATGGCGTTCCAGCTGGTCGACGACGTGCTCGACTATTCGGCCCGCCAGGCGACGCTCGGCAAGACGGTGGGCGACGACTTCCGCGAGGGCAAGATCACGCTTCCGGTGGTTCTGGCGTTCCGCGCGGCCGACGATCCGGGGCGCACGTTCTGGCGCCGCACGCTGGAGGACTTGCATCAGAAGAGGGGCGATTTCAAGCGCGCGGTCGGGCTGTTGGAGCAGACCGGCGCGCTGGCCGCGACGATAGAGCGCGCCGCCCGCTACGGCGCCGAGGCACGCGCCGCGCTCGACATCTTCGCCGACGTGCCGATGCGCGCGGCATTGCTGGAAAGCGTCGAGTTCGCGGTGCGCCGCGCCTATTGAGGCGATGTTTCTGCGATGTCGCGGCGTTCTTGCCGCAATGGGTCGATGCGGCTATAACCGGCGCTCGGCCACGGTCGGAGTGTAGCTCAGCCTGGTAGAGCACTGTCTTCGGGAGGCAGGGGTCGGTGGTTCGAATCCACTCACTCCGACCAAGTTTTTCCCGTTATTGTATTTTGCGTACCCACCGGCAGAGCATATAGTTTACCGACAAGCGAGGGTTGAGCTACGATCCCTCGCGAACACGAAGCTGTTGGGGCGCTCATGGCTACTAACGTCGTGAATCTAGACGCACTTATCCCGCGGGACGATTTTGCAATTGAATCCGGGAGCCAGCGCGCAGCTAGTGTTCCGCTCGAAACAAATGATTCCCATCGGGCGGATTTGATACGAATCTTGCGGCATGGGCAAGAAAGTGAGGATCCAGCTGGCGCCCGAGGATCGGGAACGGCTGGAGGCGTTGATCGCCAATGGCAACACG
>PVBE010888241.1_pt1 | contig 17188 bp, 13 predicted proteins | sample 1631181 | NCBI WGS metagenome assembly PVBE01 (sample SAMN08397723, study PRJNA350692) | Marine metagenome, whole genome shotgun sequencing project. | isolation source: water | place: Pacific Ocean | collected 2012-04 | reverse complement strand
CTTTTTCTTGTTTCAGGATCGCACAATTCAAACCCTGTAATATCACTGGGTATCAGGTCAGGTGTAAATTGTATTCTTTGGAATTTTGCGTCAATCGTCCTTGAAAGAGTCTTGAAAGTTATAGTCTTCCCCAAACCCGGATAACCTTCCAGCAGGATATGGCCATCAGAAAAGAGAGCAATAATGATCGCCTCAATCATCTCATCCTGACCTACTATAACCTTCTGTATCTCTTTTTTAATGCCTACATACTTCTCTTTTATATATTTAGCATCCTCAAACTTTTTTGTCTGTATCCTTTTAGCCACCTTTAATTTCTCCTGTGATGAATATCCCGGAAACTTAATAGTTCTTGATTCGAGCAATTCTGGTTCGTAATAAATATGTATGCATTAATTATAAAGTAATTAGTTATACTGTCAATAATGAATAAATTTGTACTTGACGACACAGGTTGCATCGTTAGAATAACACGCTTGTAATAATACTTTGTTTAATAAGGACTATAAATATGACTAACGGAAGAATAGGTATAATCGGCGGCAGTGGTTTATATAATATCGAAGGAATAACAGATGTAGAAAATATAAAAGTTGAAACGCCTTTCGGGGATCCATCTGATCAATTTATCACAGGAAATCTGGAAGGGAAAAGCGTTGTCTTCCTTCCACGACACGGAAAAACACATAGTATATTACCATCAGAATTAAATTTCCGTGCAAATATCTATGGCATGAAGAAACTTGGAGTCGAGAGAATAATAGCTGTCAGTGCTGTAGGGAGCATGAAAGAAGAGATCAAGCCTCTGGACATTGTGATTCCTGACCAGTTCATTGATCGCACGCAAGGCAGAACAGGCACATTCTTCGGCGATGGAATCGTTGGCCATGTGAGCCTGGCAGATCCAGTCTGCTCAGCTCTGGCAGACACGCTACATAGAGCAGCAAACAGTGCCGGAGCTACAGTCCACAAAGGAGGAACTTACGTATGCATAGAGGGCCCTCAATTCTCAACCAGGGCAGAATCACTAACTTATCGCCAATGGGATGTAAGCATTATCGGAATGACAAACCTGCAGGAGGCCAAGCTGGCCCGTGAAGCAGAAATATGCTACAGCACTCTTGCACTTTCCACTGATTATGACTGCTGGCACGAAGGAGAAGAAGATGTAACAGCTGAAATGGTCCTTCAAAACATCATGAAGAACGTTGATACAGCCAAAGCAATAATCAAACACGCCATCCCAATGATCGAAGGTGAAAGAAGTTGTGGATGTGTTAATGCGTCAAGCAACGCCATTGTGACACATAAGGATAACATTCCAAACGAAGTGGAGGAACGGTTGAATGTTATATTTGGAAAGTATTTATAGGTTTTGTCAGTGATATTTCGTTGTCGACTTATAACAACTTTACATCATCTTGGCTAAACGACGGTTTATCTGCAGATGCAATCTTGCCCGTCTGAACGGATCCATCCGGGCGGGCAGGCATTTCGCCTCATCCGACCTACATTTATTGCCTTATTGAGATTCTCTCTGTCTCATATATTTAAAACGCAAAAAAACAATAAAGAGACTTAATGCTAATCCTGCCGCATTAGCCACAATAATTATTTTATCCTCAATATGTATGCCATATGACAGCCACAGAGAGAGCCCAACTATCAGGAGCATATACATTACGGGAGAGATGTCATCCAGACGCTTTGTGCGTATGCCTCTTATTATCTGAGGAATAAAGCCTGAAGTAGTGCATATTGCGGCAATGATACCTATAATTTTCCACTCGATTGGAACTTCCTCCGTTAAGCCACTATTTGAATAAAATGTGATTCAAAAATCTATGCAACCTGCACATCGCACTCCGGCAACTCTTCTTTTGTGAGAACTAACTCTTCTGAACTATGCGCTGTCGCAGCAACCTTGAGCGAGTTCAGTCGAGATATCATAAAGTAGAGTAACGGTATTACACCGGCAAAAAATAGCACACCACCCACCGCACGCATCCACGTCAACATCTGAAAGGCTCCGCCAAGAATGAATTCTTGTGAGCGGGCAACCCAATAACCATTTTCAACAACCGACTTGAATTGTAACACTCCAGCCGGAAATGTATCCATTGTCACCATCAGCAGGAGTCCCACGTTCATCGCCCAGAATGTAGAACGTAGGAGCCTTACGTTCCAGCGCCTGGAGGTTATAACATGCCGACTGCAGAACAGAACTGCCGCTATAGAAAGGTTACCGTAAACTCCCATCAAAGCAGCGTGACCATGATTAACAGTTAGATAGGTACCATGTTCGTAGTAATTCATTATCGGAAGGTTTATAATCAATCCAAATACACCGGCACCAAAAAAGTTCCAAAAATTTACAGCAATGAGAAACAGGAAAGCCTCTGAGAATCCGAAGGATGATCCTGTTACGGCAGAATTTGTTGAAGGTCCAAATGAGTATCCCGGTACTCTCACGAACTTCCAGACTTCAAGCGTCAACAGCACAAGCGGAATAACCTGAAGCGTTGAAAAAACACTTCCCATGGCCATAAGAGCGGCTGGTTTTGCGTTCCAGTAAAAGTTGTGAGAAATACCCAACAGACCGGAACCAAGAAACAGCAGTGTTGCCAGGTAAATCACCCTGGTCGCACCCTGCCGTGACACTAAACCCATGAATACCATATAACAGGCGATAACTATTGTTGTAAACACCTCAAAAAAGCACTCTGCCCACATGTGGATAACGCACCAGCGCCAGAAATCGGCAATGACGAAATTGGTATTCTTCCCGCCCACAAAGCTTGACAGGAATAGAATAGTTATAGCGATAACAGAATAGAGAATCCAATATGGCAGAGAAAATGCTGACTGTCCTTTCAATGCAGGTTTCACCCCGCGGTATACAATCACGGACCACATAACGAGTGCTGCAAAAAGAACAACCTGCCACAACTTGCCGAGTTCAACAAACTCCCAACCCTGATTTCCCAGTAACCGCCAATGGTCGCCAAGCAGATTCTTTGGCCCCAGAAAACAGCCCACAAACATACCAATAACTACTGAAACTAGCAGGCCGAAAAGCACATTGATAAGAAGTACCTGACGCTTCGGCTCCTGCCTGTAAATACCTGGAAGAATAAAAATAGAACCGGCTATCCAGCAAGTAGCTATCCACAGAATCGATAACTGTACATGCCAGCTTCGCGTAATAGTTATCTGCAAAAGCTCAGAAATGTTATAGCCGAAAAACGTAGTAAAACCGACAAAATCATGAATCGTCAAAACACCGGCCAATATCTGTATGAAAAACAGAGAAACTGCAACAACAAAAAATTTATATGTTGCTCGTTGACTTGCGGTAGGAGCTGATGCATCAACACTCTTATTGTCAACAGGATCCTCCTTGACTTGTAACTGTGAAGCCTTGGAATAGTAACTATAAGTACAAAGAACCGCACCCAGACCGAATATCAGGAACAGCATTCCGATAACGCTCCACAGAATTACTGATGGTGTCGGAGTGTTCCCTGCATATTCATCAAAAGGCCAGTTATGGGTATAACTGGATTCACCTCCGGGTCTTTCTACCGCACATACCCATGCACCCCAGAAGAAAAAAGCCGAAAGGTCTTTAAGTTCGGCATCGTCTGTAATGTAACCTGCCGGCTTAAAAGCTTCCTTGTGATCTCCCTTGAATTTTGAATTATAGTATTCAGCCAGCCGTCCTGCCGCATACGCCTGCCCCTCGGTAAGTACTACTATGTTTCTCTCCCTGTCATAGCGATTTGCCTTGAGTTCACGTTTCACCCTGACAGAGATACCATCTTTCTCTATTTGAGATAACTCATCCGTACTACCACTTGCAACCTGTTGGCCATAAAAAGCGTTCATCTCAACCGCAACACGGTGGAGCGCTTCAGCAGTAAAATCCGGTCCGCGGGCAGCACCATCCCCAAACATGCTTCCGTATTCCATTAAAGCATATCTCTGGAAAACCAGTTGTCCACGTTCTACAGAAGCTTGTTGAACAATTTCCAACCCTGAAGGTGAAATATAATCAGGTTTTGGAGGAGCATCTTTGTACGTACTGATACCCATAAAGATAACACCAGATACACCAACAACCAGGACAGCAAGTAAATATTTCCACCAATTAGTACTCTTCATATATCATATTCCGGAGAATCCTTCTGACTCTCAGTATGGCGTGACGGAAAGACGTAATGAACATCAACCGTACATCCGTGCATGGACACCCATTATGTTTAAAATACCAAACCACTCGCTAAAAAAGTTATATAAGAACGTTGTTATAGTTAAAACATTACCATGTATCACCTACGTAGTTGCCCCTGAAAAAATCTTTTCATATAAAATCTCTCTCACTCTGATAAAATCAGTTACTTAGTTTTTAACAAAGCAATGCCCTAAATTGTATTAGAACGTGTATGAGGAAATGCCAGATACAGATCTGAGATAAGGAGGTTAGCAAATAGTAAAGAATAGAGGGGAGATTAACGCTTACCAAATACTCTAAACATTATCAATATATTTTGTATGAACCTTATTTTATTTGGCACCTTTTCATCCATTCAATCCTCCGTGCATCAATGTCAACAAATCCAAGGTGTTCGTAACTTTCATTTTTAACGTATACAAAAACGAATCCATCCTGCTTAAATTTTACAGGAGAATATTTAATAAATTTACTTGCAATAATACAATCGGTTACCCGATGATCCACAAAATCAAGGTTTAGATGAGTTCTTGGATCAATAAAACCAGACAGAGACCATATTTTACCCGCTCTGACAACACCATGCCTTACCTCTGAGGGGTCTAACACGTAACCGCTATCATCAATATTTGACTCCTCCACTACATGTCTAATATTCAAAAAATCTCCTTTACACAATATAATAAAGCTGTGTCAGTGCTAATTCCTTTGCAGGCTCGCAAGTAGCAATATTTCCATCAATCTTTACCTGATATGTTTCAGGATCAATCTCTATTTTTGGAGCAACATCATTTCTTACCATATGGGCCTTTGTTAACCCTCTACAACTCCCAACAGCCTCATATCCACCCTGCATACCAATTTGCTCAGGGACACCTAGATCCACAGCCGATTTTGAAAGTAATGTCAACTTTGTTTGATGCATTGCACTTCCGAAAGTCCCAAACATCGGACGATAAATTACTGGCTCAGGTGTTGGAATAGAGGCGTTTGGATCTCCCATTAAAGCCCAATTGACAAATCCACCCTTAATCACCATCTTTGGCTTTGCCCCAAAAAAATCGATAGGCCAAAGTACAATGTCAGACATTTTTCCGGTTTCTATCGAACCTAGAATATGTGCAAAACCTTCCGAAACGGCATGATTCAAATTGCACTTGGCTATGTAACGAAGAACTCTGAAGTTATCATTTCCAGGTGCATCCTCCTCTAACTTTCCCCTTTGCTTCTTCATCTTATCGGCAGTTTGCATAGCCTTGATAAAGTTTTCTCCAACTCTTCCCATTGCCTGAGAATCTGAGCTATACATACTCAATATTCCAAGATCATGAAGCACATCCTCTGCTGCAATTGTCTCTGCACGAATGCGACTTTCCGCAAAGGACACATCCTCTGGGATCGAAGGGTTAAGATGATGGCAAACCATCAGCATATCGAGATGTTCATCCAGCGTGTTTACTGTGTAAGGCCTCGTAGGGTTTGTTGATGATGGAAGTACATTCATTTCGCCAGCCAAGCGCATAATGTCCGGAGCATGCCCTCCGCCTGCACCCTCCGTATGATAAGTATGAACGGTCCTACCATCTATGGCCTTTTTTGAATCTTAAACAAACCCTGCTCCATTTAGTGTGTAAGTATGAATTGACACTTGAATATCAAATTTATCAGCTACTGATAAACTCTGGTCTAATACTGCAGGTGTTGTACCCCAGTCTTCGTGATCTTTCAGTCCACAGGCGCCTGCTTCTAATTGTTCAATTAACGGTTCCGGTACAGCGCTGTTTCCCTTTCCTTTAAAACCCCAGTTAATGGGTAACTCCTCACAAGCAAGAATCATCTTTTGGATATTCCATGGACCCGGTGTACACGTGGTAGCCCTAGTCCCATCGGCAGGTCCTGTTCCTCCACCTATGAATGTCGTTATTCCGTTTGACAGGGCATCATAAACCTGCTGTGGGCATATCATGTGGATATGGCTATCTATTCCACCCGCAGTTGCGATGAGATGCTCACCTGCAATTACTTCTGTCCCAGGCCCTATAATAAGGTTTGGGTCAACACCGTCCATAATATCCGGGTTTCCCGCTTTTCCTATACCGGCAATTTTGCCTTCTTTAATTCCAACATCTCCGATTACTACCCCCTGAACCGGATCAATAATAATCACATTGGTTATGACAAGATCTAATGCTCCATTTTTATTGGTTCGAGTACTCTGTCCCATCCCTTCTCGTATGGTTTTCCCACCGCCAAAAACAACTTCCTCGCCCGGTACGCGATAATCTTTTTCTATTTCACATACTAACTCAGTGTCTGCCAACTTGAATTTATCACCTACCGAGGGTCCGTATAAATCAGTATATTGTTTTCTTGTTATATCTGCCATTAGAAAAACCTCTTATTATTTCCTTTAGTAACTACAGATTCAAGCTCCCTTGAAACCCAATTCTTTTGCTTTCTTTAACGCAACTTCCAATGCACCTTTTGCAGAAATGCTTCCATTTACCAAGCCGTTTAATCCCATGACTACTCCCTTGCCTCCCAGCTGTACCAACTTTACCACTTTCTCGTCACCAGGTTCAAAACGAATAGATGTTCCTGAGGATATATTTAACCTCATCCCAAATGACTTTTTTCTGTCAAAATCAAGCGCCTTGTTAGTCTCAAAAAAATGAAAGTGAGAACCTACCTGAATTGGACGGTCTCCTGTATTTCTTACAGAGATTTCTAAAGTAGCCCGCCCTGCATTTATTTCTATTGGATTAGCCCTAAGAATATACCCAACTGTTCCACTCATATTTCCTCCACATCAAACTTTTATCTCGAACTGTCAAGTCCCTACATTCCTAACATTATTTTCAGATACTAAAGTGATGGAATTTATTCATATAATAGGATCGTGGCAGGAAACTAATTTTGTTCCATCAGGAAAGGTACACTCCACTTGTACCAAATGGACCATCTCCGGCACACGGGGCATTACATCTCCCCTCTTTAACACCTTTTTCCCTATATGCATTAAGTCAGCTACACTGTTACCATCTCTTGCTCCCTCAAGAATAGCCTCGGTGATCACCGCTATTGATTCTGAATAGTTCAGCTTCAAGCCACGCGACATACGCTTTCTGGCCAAATCTGCTACAGAATAAATAAGCATCTTATCAATCTCTCGCGGTGATAACATCATGACAGAACAGCCTCCCTTCCTAATTGCTCATAATAATAATTAATCGATTATCTCAGCAGATACAGGAATATTAATAATCGGTTGTATATTGCTATTAGTATATACTTTTAATATACCTTCTAATGTTCCAACTGGTGCATTTTCATTTATCCTGGTTAGAAGTCTAAGTGGTATGCTTTTTTTTTCAAAAATATTCTTTTGAGAAAAATTTGTAGAAGCCTCCCAAAAGGTTGAATGCAAGGTTACGTATTTTTCTTCATCGATTATCATTCGTGAATCTGTAATGATTTCTGAAGTTAGAAAATCAGGCTGGACTTCAATTTTATCAACCCTGATTTTTTCTGTTAACAAGGTAATAAATACCGATTTTACACATTTATTATCTTTCTTGATTACGCCAAAATTTAAATGCGATGGATATAGGCGAATATCCCCGAACAGCTCTCCGGAAAATGGAATTATGAACCGATCCTGCCTCTCACTATTTGTGAGTATTTGTATATTGCCCGTCACAACCCCAATCGCGGCAGTATCTTTTAACGTCGCCTCAACTACAAATTTATCCTCATGCTCCTTTTTTTTGTATTCAACACTAATGTCAGGATTAGTTGATGTCACATCTTTTATTACTAATTTAAATCCAGGACGTGGTTTGACATCTATTCCCACCTTTACTTTTTTACCCCTAGGAACACACCCAAAACTTATCTGCCGCGTATTTATTGTAATATCTTCCATTATCTCTCCTAACAGATTAAGAGAGTAAACAGGAGTGTTCGGATCATTTGAATATATTTTTATATTTTTGGATATCTCACCTGTATCAAGAACACCTTTAAGGATCACTAAAACACCCTCAGACATTCCAGGAAGCACTTTAGGTGTAGTTGCCTCAGACACGATACAACCACACGAAGGCTTTATATCTTCTATAATTAATTCTTTTGTTCCACGATTTTCAAAAATGAAGAGATGTTCCACGTCTTCATTTTTATACACCTTACCAAAATTGTAGTTTGGTTCTTCAAAATGAATGTCAGGTTGTCCTTCAATCAACGGCTGCACATTTTTCACGTTAGTTATGATTTTTTCTTCGTATTTTACATCATAGCTACTTATACCTGAACTACTTTCATTTAATAAATGGTAGGATTGAAAATCATCACAAAAAGCCCAACTAGAAATAAATGTACTAACCATCATCACTTCCAGTATAAAAAATATATTCACCTGATAACCCTGAACAATTTTCCGTTAATTAATGTCTGCAGAACCCTCCTTGCCAGTTCTGATATTAATAATACAACTCGTGTTACAGATGGATACTAAACCATCACCAAAAGAACCGGTTTTAGCTGATAAAATAATTGCATTCACAATTTCATCGATTTTCCCTTTTATCGCTATAATTTCAATCTTTACCTTTGGAAGAAGATCTACTTTATACTTTCCGCCTCGCCATTGTTGTGTAACTCCCTTTTGTATTCCATGTCCATCTATCTGTGACACAGAAATGCCATAGCATCCTATCTCCTCTAAAGCATTTCTTACAAATGGAAGTCTCTCAGGACGGATAACAGCTTCAATTCTCTGCACCTCAGAATCTCCTTTTGGAAAAACTTGTATTGGTAGTGGCAAATCTTCTTGTGAATCCGCTCCCGCACCAACAATGGCCTTCGGTACAGAACCATAAGTTCCACCCGTAAGCCTTATAACAAATTCCGGATATGCAACATTGTTATGCTCTCCGGCATCAAGACCTTCCAGCTCTTCACTGGCATTTACGCGAATTCCGATCGTATACTTGAGCGCCAACCAGAAAATGCCTGATAGCAGAAACGCAAACAATCCAACAGCCCAAACACCTACAAACTGTGCACCCAATAAAGATGTGCCACCTCCAAAAAACAATCCGTTTCCGACGCTTTGAGGTAAATAATGCCTTTGCGCAAAGAACCCGACACATAAGGTGCCAAAGATACCGTTCACCAAATGTACCGACAATACTCCAGCAGGATCGTCTATTTTTATCCTATCAAAAAATATAACTGACAGAACCACTAACCATCCTGCAGCAAACCCTATAATGGCAGCGCTGGCAACACTCACAACGGCACAAGATGCGGTTATAGCAACAAGCCCACCTAAGCAACCGTTAAGTGTCATCCCTAAACCTGGTTTCTTAAAAAGAATCCAGGAAGCCATTGTAGCCCCCAGAATACCTGTACATGCTCCCATATTTGTCGTAACAGCTATATGAGAAATTAATTCCGGATTAACAGACATTGCACTTCCAATATTAAAACCAAACCAACCTACCCACAAGGCAAATACACCAATTAATGCTAATGGCATGTTATGTCCAGGAATCACTACAACGGATCCGTCAGAATTGTATTTTCCAAAACGAGATCCTAAGATCAGAACACCGGATAATGCTGCCCATCCTCCAACTGAATGTACAACAGTTGATCCGGCAAAATCAAACATTCCTTTTGCCACCAGCCACCCGTTACCCCAAACCCAATGTCCAACAACCGGATACACGAAGGCGACCATTAAAAATGAAAATATTATAAACGTACTGTATTTAATGCGCTCCGCAACAGCACCAGAGATGATACTTGCAGCAACCATCGCAAACTTCATATGAAAGAAAAATTTTGCCTCTAAAGGAATGCCAATCCATGCAAGTGCTGAATATACCCCCTTGTAGCTGCTTCCAGTAGAAGGGCTATTATCCACTCCACCCATACACATAATCCCTTCTAATCCGAAAATCGGATTGCCGTCACCAAACATAAGTCCAAAGCCAAAAAGCCAAAAGGCCATTGTCGCCATTGCTATAACTATAACGTTCTTCGAAAGAACATTTACACAATTCTTGGCACGAGTAAAACCACTTTCAACACAAGCAAAACCCAAACCCATCAAGAAAATGAGTACTGCTGCAATAATGATCCATAAGGTATCTGCAACAATTTGTGCTTCCATAATATTATCCAATCTCCTAAAATCTTGTATTGCTTACGCAACTATATTGTTATATGTTTTTGAACACTTTCTATGTCTACTTCTCTAGTGCTTCCACTTTCTATAACAGCACCTTTCGCCATTATGTAGTAGATGTCTGCAACACGCCACGCAAATTCCAGATACTGCTCTACCATCAAAATAGCGATATCTGATAATTCTTTAATACGCACGAGAACATGTTCAATCTCCTTTATAACCGATGGCTGTATTCCTTCGGTAGGCTCATCAAGTATCAATAGCTTAGGATCTAAGGTCAATGCCCTTCCTATAGATAACTGCTGCTGTTGCCCTCCACTCAAATCACCCCCTTTTCTATTACGAAAGTCATCCAAGATAGGAAACAATTCAAAGACAATATCAGGCACCTTACAAACATTATCTCTTCTGGCCTCTAACGCCACCAGAAGATTTTCATATACCGTAAGGGTTGGAAATATGTCACGGCCCTGAGGCACAAATCCCATACCAAGCTTGGCCCTTTGCGCCGGCGTCGTCTTAGTGACGTCTTGTTTGTCTAATGTAATTTTGCCCTTCCTGGCAGGAAGAAGACCCATTACCCCCCTTAACGTTGTTGTTTTACCTACTCCGTTTCGTCCCAGCAAGCATGCAGTCTCACCAGGCTTGATCTTCAAATCAACATTATGAAGTATATGGCTCTCACCATAGTAAACATTAAGGCCCTCAACAAATAACATGAATTATTCATCCCTCCCTAAATACTTCTCTATTACACGTTCGTCATTTTGAACTTCTTCCATAGTTCCTTCACATAAAATCATACCATCGTGCAGAACAGTTATTTTTTCCGATATATTTTTAATAAAATCCATATCATGATCTATCACAAGGACTGAGTGGCTTTTAGCAATCGAAAGAATGAGCTCAGCAGTCCTCTCCGTTTCCTGTATGGACATGCCGGCAACAGGTTCATCCAGCAGTACCAACTCAGGATCCTGTGCTATCACCATACCGATTTCGACCCACTGTTTCTCGCCATGGGAAAGCGACCCAGCCTTTCCGCGGGCCTTCTCTGCCAGTCCTACAGTTTCCAGGACTGAAAATATTTTTTCTCGGTCTTTTGAATTCGTCTTCGCAAACAACGTAGGGAATACCCCCCTTGACTTGCGCAAAGACAATTCAAAATTCTCAAACACTGAGAGATTTGAAAATATGGATGGGTTCTGAAATTTTCTACCGACCCCCACTTTCACAATATCATGCTCCGGCATCTTAGTGATATTTACATCGTTCTTTCCAAAGATCACCCGCCCTTTAGTGGCTCTTGTCTTACCACAAATCACATCCAGCATAGTCGATTTTCCGGCTCCATTCGGGCCAATCATAGAACGAAGTTCTCCATAGTCCATATAAAAACTCAATTCCTTCAACGCCAGAAAACCATCAAAACTGACTGTTACTCCCTCCATATATATAATAGATTCTTTGCGCACAGATTATCCTTTTCAATCAAACATTCAGTTTAAATATAAAGCACTTAATGTCATGTTAAACTAGTTTCTTCAGCACTAGTCTTGCCAGAACGTTCGTTGCTTTTTTCTGCACCACTAGTCTTGCCAGAACGTTCGTTGCTTTTTTCTGCACCACTAATATGACCAACATCTACAACTGCCCGTTTCGACTTCTTTCGCCAGGCACGCTTAATCATATTGGGAATATCAATGACCCCCTTGGGAAAAACAACAACTACACCAAGGAATAATGCACCCAAAAAGTATAGCCAAATAGTGGGAAACGATTCGCTAAAACCACTTTTAGCCGCATTTACTAATAGAGCGCCTATCACAGGCCCTACAAGCGTACCTCTTCCGCCTACTGCAACCCATAACGTCATCTCAATGGAAGGCACAATTCCTACATTTGCCGGGGCTATGATTCCTACTTGCGGTACAAACAGCGCCCCGCCGAGACCCGCCAGACCAGCAGCAATCATAAAAACAAATATTTTAAAATTTGCAACATCATACCCTGAAAACCTTACCCTGTTTTCATCATCACGGATTGCCACAAGCACCTTCCCTAGTTTGGAACGCGTTATCCAGCGACACAGTATATAAGCCCCAAACAATATGACTATCGTTGCTATGTAAAGAATAAATTCAGTCCTGGGCAAATCAGGGCCCCTTAGGGGTAATCCAAAAATAGCCCTAAAATCGTTCAAACCATTTGTACCACCCGTTAAAGGCTGATTACCAACCAGCGTAATAGCAAGTACCAAAGCCAAAGCCTGGGTTACTATGGCAAAATATACTCCCCTGACACGACTTCTAAATAGCATATAACCGAAGCCACCTGCAAGCGCCATAGGAACAATCACTACACATGGTATCGCTACCCATGCATAATTCATGGGTTTCCAGAACCAGGGTAACTCCGTAAGACCATTCCACACCATAAAATCAGGCAAAACACTTCCGTAATGACCTGATGCACCCACCTTAAGCATCAGGTACATAGCCATACAATACCCGCCAAGTCCAAAATATACACCCTGCCCAAGGCTCAATATGCCCGTATACCCCCACGCAAGGTTCAATCCCAAAGCCAGAATAGCAAAACAGCAGAATTTTCCCAACAAGTTCAATCGAAAGCTACTAATTCTACACCAGGAATCTTCACAGGGTAATGTACTAAGCAATGGTATTACTATTAAAAATACGAAGAGGACAGAACCTGCTATAATCCACTCTTTTGCATTTCGTTTCTTCTCGTGACCTATGTTTGACATTATTAATCTACCTCAAGGATCCACATATTTAACTATTCATAAACTTTTGGCAATAAAGCTAATTGACCAAGACAAACTTAATGAGTATCCAACCTCACATCCTCACGTCCTTTTTGTGCAGAAAAACCGGTCGGCCTAAACCGCAAAAATATAATAACCATTATAAACGCCAACGCTTTACCTACATTCGCTGTTGTAAAGAATTCAAGTATTGCGTTAGTCTCACCCAAACCAAATGCTCCTGCTACAGTACCAATAATCTTTCCAACGCCACCCAACACAACAACCATGAAACAATCTACAATATAATTTTGTCCGGTAGTTGGGCCTACAGAACCCAGTAAGCTCATACAACAACCGGCGAGTCCGGCAAGCCCTGAACCAAGCGCAAATGTATAAGAATTTACTTTCGGTACGGAAATACCCAAGCAATTACTCATATCGCGGTTCTGCATTACCGCCCGGACCTTTAATCCAAATCGAGTACGATAAAACAGCCAGTATACAGCTCCAATAATAAGAGCTGTAAAGCCTATAATAAACAACCTTTTGTAAGGCAAATGCATCCCTGCAAACACAGTAATTCCTCCCTGAAGCCACCCAGGGCTTGGTACGTCAATATTATTAGCGCCAAAAACATTTCTCACTACTTGCTGAATAATCAAGCTCACACCCCAGGTTGCCAGCAGGGTATCCAGCGCACGACCATACAAAAAGCGAATAACCGATCGCTCCAATGCGTATCCTATGGCCGCAGTAAACATAAATGATATTGGTAACGCCAATACAAAATAGAGACCGAAAATACTTTCACTAAAGAAACTTGCAAACAAACTCTGTACCATTAATGCAACATAACAGCCCAGCATCATAAACTCCCCATGAGCCAGGTTTATCACACCCATCACACCAAAAGTAATTGCCAACCCAATGGCAATCAGGAGGTATTGAGAGCTAACGGCAAAACCGTTAAATAGCTGCTTAAGCGTAAGGGCCATTTGCTCTTTCCGTTCCATCTTATCAGTTGCTTCTTTTAAGGCAGCTATCACATTTACGTTCTGCTCACCCTCCGCTACCCGTGCCATATACATAAGATTACCGGGATCCGCCAACTCAGCAAAAAACCTGGCAGCTTCAATTCGCGTATTGGGATCACCATCAGACATCTTAAATTTTTCAATAGCCAGGGAGATAGCACCCTTGACCTTGCTCTCTTTTTCCACGGACAACACTTTCTCCATCAAGGCAACGACAACCGCCATCTCATGGTCACTTACCATGAGATGCTTAAATAAAGAATGCCCTTCACCATCGCTTGTCGTAGCATCTACAACGGAACGAGTGCCTGCTTTATCACCTAACCCTTCCGCACCAAGTATTCTAACTTCTGGATCGACATCTGTTAATTGCAGCTTACAAATAGCTATTTCTATGGCAAATACCACTTCATTGTCCATTTCCTCATTCCACAAATCGTCCAGCGCTTTAATGGCTACGGGGTCACCAATGTTTCCAAGCTCTCTAGCAGCCTCCGCCCTGACATCTTTATCATGTGATGAGAGTGTATAAATAAGATCATCCATTTTTTCATTCGATGCGGCCGTCAAATAACCGACATTGACAGTAGATAATGCAGCAACAATAAGCAGCACAACTACTGCCCGCACTGAGGATTTCATCCGCAAATGATTTAACGTATTGTTTTTGCTTCTACATAAGTGAAATAATCTCATGTGTATGACCTGATTTCGTTTCTGAAAATCAAAATTAAATTAGCTTAGAAGACAAGAATAAGAATACCACATTACTTTCATTAGAAAATGGTATGTACTAACTATTATTTAAAATAGATAGTACTATGCAAGAAAACAAGCTCTACAAAGGAATATACATCTCTTTAAACTGCTTTTGTTTTTATAGTTTCAGGATTCAGTAAAAACTATTTTTTATTATAATTTTTTCGTTGAGAGGAAAGGACACATTGGCTGACTTATGTGTTAGAATCGCCAAAGAAGCGAAAGAGATTCCTAGATAATATCTGGGGAAGTATTAGTTCAGTTCTCTATCATATCGCCAGGCATTTATGGCTTCTTCCCTCCCCCCCTCAACTAAAATCAAATTGATTGATTAACAATTCTAATGCAACAACAAACCTAGCAAAATTACACTTAAAAGTAATTTAATTATGACATTGACCTATAGCAATCTTTTAGTTGAGAGGAAAGGACACATTGACTGACTAATGAGTTAGAACCTCTAGAGAAGCGAATGAAATTCCTAGATAATTCCTGGGGAGGGATTAGTTAGTTTCTTTATCGCATCATCAGACATTTATGTGTTTCTTCCCTCCCCCCCAACTAAAAATAAAGTTGTTTGATTAACAATTCTAATGCAATAACAAACATGGCAAAATTGCACTTGAATGTAATTTAATTATGATCTTGACTTAAAACTACTCATCCATTTTTCCAGTCTTTCCACTCTGCTTTCCAGCGAGGAAGATGAAGAACTACCTCCACCTGCGATACTAGCCATATCACCATCACTCATTATTTGATAGTCAGCACCTCTCTCACCCGCAGCTACCGTAATTGTTCCGCCTTTGGATTGAACACAATCTTTGTCTGGATTAGTAAACTTGCTCCAAGGCATAGGGCGTACAGGACCAGGCGTGCTCCATACGACCTTGAACTGACCATTCTTCAAATGCTTACCAATCTGCACAACCTTCCAGTAGTGTTGGTTTTCCGCATCAAGCCGAACAGGTCCCTCGGGCGCCATATATTCCAGCCCTCTTGCTGCCTCACGTATGGCATTTACATTATCTGTACCGGCTTTTTCTACTGCCATGGCCCACACCTTTACATTAATATATTGCGCCTCAATAGGATCATCAGTAACACGATCCTGCCCAAAGCGATTCTTATAATTTTCTACAAACGTACTATTCTCAGGCGTCTTTTGACTCATGAAATAATTCCACACGGCATAATGGCCTGCTACATTTTCACCACCAATACCACGAACTTCCTCTTCAGCAATACTCACCGACATAACAGGGATATCTCTAGGTGAAATACCGGCAGCTCGCAATTGTTTGAAAAAGGCCACATTACTGTCACCATTGATTGTGCTGAATATAACATCAGGTCTCGCCTGTTTAATCTTATTCACAACAGTAGAATATTCCATATGCCCAAGCGGGGTATATTCCTCAGCTACCAGAACGCCACCCTCTTCCTTAAGCTGTCCCTTGATAATCATGTTCGTAGTTCTTGGGAATATATAGTCAGAACCCAATAGATAGAACCTTTTTTTACCCTGTTTCAAAAGCCATGTCACTGCAGGACATGTCTGTTGATTTGGTGCAGCTCCCGAGTAAATCACATTCTCGGAACACTCGTTCCCTTCGTACTGAACAGGATACCACAATAAATGGTTATACTTTTCAAATACTGGAAGTACTGCTTTTCTACTTGCGGAAGTCCAACAACCGAAAACAGAACATACGTCGTCACGAAGTATAAGTTTTTTGGCCTTTTCTGCAAAAGTAGGCCAATCTGAGGCAGGATCTTCTATAACGGGAACAACCTTCCTACCACCCAAAAGGCCGCCGGCGGCATTAATCTCGTCTATTGCCATTAATACCACGTCTTTAATTGCAACTTCACTTATGGCCATAGTACCACTCAAGGAATGTAATACCCCAACCTTAATGGGTGGTTTTGAGGGATCAATTTGCCCTGCTTTGGCAGCCTGAGACCCAACAAACATAATCATGGCAACTGCGATAGTTATGACAGCACTGCGCTTACTTTTGAGGAAACTTCCCCAACCAAAAATGCTTTTTTTACTTTTATTATACATTTGCTATTTCCTTTCTATACAAAGCCAAAGAATATAATAAGATAATAAAATCTCATCACACACTGCCCCGTGTGAAGCGTTTATGCACAACTTAGTGCTGAAATTGCATCCCAAGTTT
>PVBE010607455.1_pt1 | contig 17188 bp, 15 predicted proteins | sample 1631181 | NCBI WGS metagenome assembly PVBE01 (sample SAMN08397723, study PRJNA350692) | Marine metagenome, whole genome shotgun sequencing project. | isolation source: water | place: Pacific Ocean | collected 2012-04 | reverse complement strand
GATTCGTTCGAGGCCAGTTTGATGACGCGAGGCGCACCCGCAATCGTCGACTCGCCCCCGACGTAGGGCTCTATGTCCAGCACGCCTGGGCGCGGTTCGATCGCGATCATCGCTGCCGTTCCGAGAGATCGGAGGGGCGGAGCGGCGGTGCGTAGCCGCCGAGCGGCGTTGCCACGCCGCCGCTGTCCCCCGCCGGCACGCCTGTGACCTCGACAAGATGCAGGTACCCCGAGGGCCGCGAGACGGTGTCCAAATGGCGGCCAAGCTCGCGCGCCGGCGCTTCCCGAGTGTTGGCGCGCACCGCCACCAGGTTGACCGCGTTCTGTTCGCCGCCGACGTCGGCGTTGGCGATGAGGAGCGCGCCAGGGTCGGTTGCTTCGAGCGGCTCGAACTGGGGCAGGCGGGCGACGATCCAAGGCCCCTCCGCGGCTGCGTCGGCCAAGCGCGGCCACCACGGATTCGCCTCGCCGGCCGTCGGCATCGGCAGGACGGCGAAAACGCTTCGCTCCCGTTCCACCGCCGTGAGCGCGGCCGCGGGCGAGCGATAGAGGCGCATCGCGGCCGCCGAGCCGAAATGCACACGCGCCAGGTCCCAAAGCGCTAGCGTGTTCCTGGGTGCACAGACGGCGATCGAAAACGGTCCCTGGAGCGCCAGCGACGCCGCCACGATCTCACGCCAAACGCCAAAGATCGCGGCGTGGGGAAGCGGCCCGTGATGGCGGGCGAGCCGCCGGGCAAGGATCTCCGCCTCGCGACCCGGGCGCATGGCACCGGGGGCGCCGTGCGCGGGCTTGAGTGCCTTGAGGCGCGTGACGATCCCGGCACGCCGCATGAGGCGCTCATGAATCGCGTCATCGATCTCGTCGATCTCGACTCGCAAGTCGTCGAGAGTCTGGGTGTCGGCCGTCATCGGAGCCAAATGGGTCTTGGAAAACGAAATGCATAGGTAGTCCCGGTTTGACAAAAAATCAAAGAAAACGTTGACAATTGAGGGCCTTGACGCAACGTATGCTCGCTTTTCCGCCGGGGTGCGGGCACCTGTGCCAAGCAATGACCGAACTACTGGAACCCATCACTGACATCCAGACGCTACGGCGCTATGGAAAGGTGGTCGAGCTTGGGCGCGAGACGCCGCTGATGCTCGACTGCGGGGTCGAGCTCGGCCCCTTCAATGTCGCCTTCCAGACGTTCGGCGAGATCAACGCCGAGCGCTCCAACGCCGTCTTGGTGTGTCACGCGCTGTCAGGCGACCAGCACGTTGCGGGAGCGCATCCGGTTACCGGTGGGCGGGGCTGGTGGGACAACATGGTCGGCGCCGGAAAACCGCTCGACACCGAGCGCTACTATGTGATTTGCGCCAACGTCCTGGGCGGCTGCATGGGCACCGCAGGCCCCAACCAGATCGACCCCAAGACCGGCGAGGTCTACGGCACCAACTTCCCGGTGGTCACCATTGCCGACATGGTCCGCGCCCAAGCCATGCTGCTGGATCACTTGGGCATCGAGCAGGTGTTCTGCGTGATCGGTGGCTCGATGGGGGGAATGCAGGTCGTCGAGTGGGCGGCGAGCTATCCCGATCGCGTCTTCGCCGCGGTCCCGATCGCCTGTGCCGCCAGGCATTCCGCCCAAAACATTGCCTTCCACGAGGTCGGCCGTCAGGCGATCATGGCGGATCGCGACTGGAGCGAGGGCCAGTACCTCGACCGTGGCACGGTCCCCCGCCACGGGTTGGCGGTGGCGCGGATGATGGCGCACATCACCTACCTGTCCGAATCCGGTCTAAGCCGCAAGTTCGGCCGCAACCTGCAGGACCGGCTGACGATCACCTACGGCTTCGACGCCGACTTCCAGATCGAGAGCTACCTGCGTCACCAGGGGCACTCTTTTGTCGACCGTTTCGACGCCAACTCATACCTCTACATCACCCGCGCCATGGACTACTTCGACCTCGCGAAGGCAAACGGCGGCGAGCTTTCCGCGGCGTTCGCTGGATCCTCGACAAAATTCTGCGTGATCTCGTTCACCAGCGACTGGTTGTTTCCGACGCCCGGCAACCAAGAGATCGTTCATGCGCTGACCGCGGTGGCGGCCAACGTCAGCTTCGTCGAGATCGAGACCGACAAGGGCCACGATTCCTTCCTTTTGGACGAGCCGGACTTTCACGCCGCGCTGGTCGGGTTCCTGGACGGCGCCGCCGCGCACCGCGGCTTCGCATCGCGGTGAGCGATCGGGCCGGGAACGGCCGCCGCGGCGCCATCCGCGTCGATCTCTTACGGATCGCCGACCTGATCGCGCCAGGCTCGCGAGTGCTGGACGTAGGCTGTGGCGACGGTGAGCTGTTGCGCCACCTTGCCAGAGACAAGGAGGTGGATGCGCGCGGCCTCGAGATCAGCCAGGCCGGCGTGCGTGCCTGCGTTGGCCAAGGTCTGTCGGTTGTGCAGGGGGACGCCGATACCGACCTTCGCGATTATCCGAGCCAGGCCTTCGACTACGTGATTCTGAGCCAGACTTTGCAGGCGGTGCACAACCCGCGCCAGGTCTTGGGCGAGCTCGTGCGCATCGGCCGCTTCGCGATCGTCTCGTTCCCCAACTTCGGGCATTGGCGGATGCGTTTGTCGCTTCTGGCGCGGGGGCGCATGCCGACGGTGGCGACGCCGTGGTACGAGACCCCGATTATCCACCCGTGCACGATCAAGGATTTCGCAAAGCTCTGCCGCGACGAGGGGATCGCCATCGAGCGACGCCTCTCGATCGATGGCGAAGGCAAGACCGGCGTCTTTACTGCGCCTAGAATTCTGGCCAACGCCTTTGGCGCGCAAGGTGTCTTCTTGCTCCGCAAACGATAGTCGAGGCGGGTGCGGCGAGTCGACTAGCCGAGCGGTGGCGCTTCGCGGGCATGGCCGGCGGCGGTGCCGGTGGGCAGCGGAACCAGGATCGGGCGGCGGCGGCGCGCCGGCTTGGCGCTGACCCCATAGATTTGTTTGCCGGCCTCGACGACGAGGACGCCGGCCAGCGCGGGCAGCCATCGCCCGCCCAGGTTCTCGACCGCGGGCGCCGCGCTCAGCAGCGTGCGGCGCCGGCTTGGCGGTATGTAGAGCGCCGCCTTGGATTGCATCGGCGTAAAACTGCAATCGCGCAACAGGCGATTGAGTTGGGGCGGCGAGTAGGGGTGACCGTGGCCGAACGGCGTGCGTTCGAGGCGCGCCCAAATGCCGCGTCGGTTGGGGACCACTGCCAGGAGCCGCCCATTCGCCGCCATCACGCGCCACGCCTCGCGCAGGAGCCCACGCACCTGCTCGCTGGTCTCGAGAGCGTGCACCATGATGATGCGATCGAAAGTCGCGTCCTCGAACGGTAGTTCCTCTTCATCGGCAAGGCACACCAAGCCGGACCCCGCCGCGGGCCAGTGCAAGACGCCCTGGCTCGCCGGCATCACAGCTGCCACCCGCTCGGCCCCGTCGCGGAAAGGGCGAAGATAGGGTGTGGCGTAGCCGATCCCGAGAAAACGCATGCCGGCGGTGTGCGGCCAAAGCTCGCGGACACGGCGTCGGATCATGCGCCGCGCCACCTGCCCTAAGCGGGTGCCGTAGAAGTCACGGAGATCGACCACGTCCTGACGCATGGTGGCCTATCCTAGCACGCGCACCCAGGGCGGTCGCGCAGCGGTTGGACTACTCAGGCTCGGTTGGCAGGTGGGGGCGTTCGGTCGTGGGACGGCCGAGGTAGTGGCCCTGAAGGTAATCGACCCCGTGGCGCTTGAGCGTCGCGGCGTCCTCGGCCGTCTCGATGCACTCGGCGATCGTTATCAGCCCGAAGCTCGAGGTGAGGTCCATCACGGTACGCACGAAGGCGTGGTTGCCGGGGTCGGCCCGGAGTGCCCGGACCAGCGAGCCGTCGATCTTGACGACATCGATGGGCAAAGCCTCGAGCTGGGCGAACGATGTGTGCCCGGCACCAAAGTCGTCGAGGGCGACCCGGCATCCGAGCGCGCGGAGGCCCGAGACGAAGCGAATGGACTCGCCAATGTCGTCGAGCATCGCGGTCTCGGTGATCTCGATCGTCAGCCGGGCGGCGACCTCGCGATTTCCGCGAAGGAGCGCGATGAAGGCACGGCGCCACGCTGCATCGCCCACGGTAAGGCCGGAGATATTGAGGGCAAGCTGGATACCCGGCTCCTCCCGGAGCGCGGCGACCACGAGTTCCAGGGCCCGGCGATCAACCTTGGATGTCAGGCCCAGGCGTTCGACGGCGGGCATGAAGGACGCGGCGTCTATCACTTGGCCACGTTCGTCGACCATCCGCAGCAAACACTCGTGAAGCATGGTCTCGCCGGTGTCCGGTTCGACGATCGGCTGGAAGGCGAGTCGAAGGCGACGCTCTCGAAGGGCAGCGAGAACGCGGTCGGCGACCCGCTGATCGGCCCGCCGCACACGGCGCTGGGCCCGCGAGAGACGGCAGGCAACGAAGCGGCCGCCACCCGCCCGTTTGGCTCCGGCCAGCGCCTCTTCGGATCGATTCAACGCCTCGTGGCCGGTGCAGGCGACACTCGGCATTCCGACGCCGCCGACCGAGACGGCCAAACGCATGGGTCCAGCGGTGGTTTCGACGGGTGTATGCTCGACGGCATCGAGGACCTTTGCGGCGGCGGCCGCCATCATCGCCTCGGCACAGCCGCCAAGTACGATGCCGTAACGATCATGGCCGCTGCGCCCGATCGCATCACATCCGCGCAGGCATCCTTCTAGTATTCGTCCGAGACCGACGATCGTCTCGTCGGCGACCTCGCGACCGTGGCGCTCGATCGTATCGTCAAGACCGTCGATGCCGACGCTCAAGCAAACGCAGGGCGTAGCGAAACGGGCGTTCACGGCGAGCGCCTGGTCGAGCGCGGCGCGCAGCCGCACTCGGTTTAGGTGGCCACTCAGCGCATCGAAAGCACCGTCATCGGGTAGGTTCGGCTTGCTAGGCTCCGGCGCCGGAATCCGGCGCACGCTTCCGACCATGCGGACCGCACGGCCCTCGCGCGAAGCCACGACGACGCCGCGGTCTTGGACCCAGATGAGGGTGCCGTCGCCGCGCTGAAATTGGTAGGCGCAGTCGTAGGTCCCCTGGCCGCCCACGTGGCGAAACAGCGCACGGGCGCGGGCCGGCAAGTGTGCGGCACCGATGCGCCGCTCCAAACCGCGTGGATCCGCGATCTCGGCGATATCAGAAAGCCCAAACAGTTCAAGCGCGCCGTCTGACCAGACGATCTCGTCGCCGACCATATCCCAGTCGTAGACGGCATCGCCGGAGGCTGAGAGGGTGAGGCGCAGCCGCTCGAGTTCAGCGCCGCGCGCATCGCTGCCCCGGCCGTTCTCGGTAAGCTCACCCACCTTCGCGCATCCCGGCGTATCGAAATACCAAAGCGATGCCGCAGACGGTAGCCTGGCGAAGGTTAACAATTCCTCAAGCCAAAGCCGTCCGCCAGCCAGCGGTCGCCACGCTTGATTAGTAAATAAATTTGGTTAATAAATAGTTAATGCGGGTACTACGGTCACATTGGTGTTTGATTACAGTGATTAACAGGAAATCCTCAAAAACATGATTCAAATTTTAGTAATCATTAGATTCTATGCTTGCAAGGGCGATCACTCGACATTATGGTTGCGACCCATGGATCCAATGACCCACCGAGCCCGGTTCGACTAAGCGTGCCTTCGATCTCTGCAGTCTCGATGCTTCGGCAGGGGCCGCCCGATCAGATCGGGCGGCCCCTGCCGGCAAACGACTCGTTTCCGCGCCTCAGGCCGCCGACTCCTGGATATCGCCCGGGCGGATCGCAGGAGGAGACAGAGGCGCTTTTCCGGCGCCCGCGCCGCGCGGCGCCCGATGCGCGTCCGCGAAGTAGCGTCCCACCGCGCCGAGATCCCCTCGCCCTTCAGGAACCCCGAGAGCGGCGCTTCAATGCGCCACCGCTCGCCAAACCGTCGAGCCAATTCATTACCCAGTTCATCGCCCAACAAGTGCTGCCGCATGACGAACGCGAAGACACCGGATTCGCCAGTGACGGCGCACTGGCTTATTCGGCCGCACGAGCCCGCGCAGAGGACCGCATCGGTCCGGCAAACCCGATCGAGGTCCGCGCCTAGTCCGCAGCAAGGGTTGCTTAATCAACTCTCGCGATAATTGAGTCGATCCGGCCGCCCGCAACCCCGTGGCGCGACCGGAGAACCGGGCCGGCACGAGCGCGCTCGGTCCGGGGATCGACGCATGCAAAGGACAGCCGCGCTGGCTATTGTGGGTCTTCTTGCCGCTACGCCAGTCGCCGCCCAGAACGTGTGCCTGGCGCATGGCGCGCTTACCGCCCACCTCGGCAAAGCCTACTTGGAACAGCCGGCCTCGGAAGGCCTGGGCGACGGGGGAATGCTATTCGAGGTCTTCGTCTCGCGAGGCGGTACCTGGACGTTGGTCGCGACCACACCAAAGGGCGTGAGTTGCATTCGAGCTACCGGCAAGGCTTGGATCCGCGTCCCGACCGCCGAAACCGTCGATCGTCCGATTTTCTAAGGGGCCGCCGGGGCGCTCGACACCCGGCTAGTAGCCCAGCGCGCAACCGTCCTTGCGTGGCTCGGACGCGCCGATCAGGGTGCCTCCCTTCCAATCGATCCAGATCGCCTGGGCGCCGCCGAAAGGCGCCTCGGTCCGCGCCACCCGGTGGCCGAGCTTTCGCAAGCGCCGCGCACACTCATCGTCGATGCCGCGTTCGAGATCGAGCGAGCCCGCCACGTGAAGTGCACGCGGGGCATCGATCGCCTCCTGAAGATCCATGCCAAAGTCCAGGACGTTGGACACCAGGTGCGCATGCCCGGCCGGCTGGTAGTAGCCCCCCATCACGCCGAACGGCATGAGCGCGCGCCGTCCCTTCATCAGCATGCCGGGAATGATGGTGTGCAGCGGCCGCTTGGCCGGCCCGATGCAGTTGGGGTGGCCGGGCTCGACAGTGAAGCCGGCGCCGCGGTTCTGCAGAACCACGCCAGTCTTGGGGCTGACCAGCCCCGAGCCAAAGGACCAAAACGTGGAGTTGATAAAGGAAACGGCGTTGCGGTCGCGATCGACGACCGTCAGATAGACCGTGTCGACGAGCGGCAGCGCCGCCGGCGGCTGGAGGTCGGCCATGGCCCGGTCGCGGTGGATGCGTGCGCGCTCGGAATCGGCGTAGCGCTTCGAAAGAAGTCTCGTGGTAGGCACCCCAACCGCGGTGGGATCGGCGACGTAGGCATCGCGCGCGCCGTAGGCGAGCCGTCCCGCCTCGGCCTCGAGATGCAACCGCTCGGCGCCATTGGGGTCGAGCCCGCCAAGATCGAACCCGCTCAGGATGTTGAGCATGATCAGCGCCGTGATGCCTTGGCCGTTTGGCGGAATCTCGCACACCGTGTGGCCGCGGTAACGCGTACGGATGGGCGTCACGTAATCCGAAGCGTGGCTGGCGAGGTCGTCGAGAGTGTGCAGGCCCCCGAGTCGGCGTAGGTAACCCACGATGTCGCGCGCGACCGCGCCCTGATAGAAGCCAGCCGCACCTTTGCGGGCGATGGTCCTAAGCGTCTTACCGAGCTCCGGCTGCCGGTGAATCTCGCCCACCCGTGGCGCCCGTCCGCGGGGCAGGAAGATGCGCTTGGCCGTCGGGTCGGCCTTGAGCGCGTCGACGAGACCGACCCAATCCCAGGCAGTGCGCGGCGAGACCGGGGCGCCCTCCTCGCAGTAGCGGATTGCCGGTCGCAGGCAGCGATCAAGGCCCATGGTGCCGTAATCGGCGAGGATGCGCGCCCAAGCATCGATCGCGCCGGGCACGGTGACGGAGTGTACCGAGCGGGGCTCGATACGTGTGATACCCCGCTCGCGGAACCACTCGGCATTCGCCCGCGCCGGGGCGCGCCCCGAGCCATTGAGCCCGATCAGCGGACCGCGCCCGCCCGGCGCATAGAGCACGAAGCAATCACCGCCGATGCCAGTGGACTTGGCCTCGACCGCGCACAAAACCGCGCTGGCCGTGACCGCGGCGTCGATCGCGTTGCCGCCCTCGCGAAGGACTTCGATCGCGGCCAGCGTTGCCAAGGGGTGCGAGGTCGCGGCCATGCCGTTGGCGGCATGGACGGTCGAACGACCGGGAAAATGAAAGTCACGCACGCTCGATCACTGCAGTCGAATGATCACATATTTCATGAAGGCATCGTCCACGGCCGCCTGACTCGCCCCGCGCCACGCGGCGAAGGCCTCGTCATAGGTGCCGTAGATGCCACGGATGTCGAGGAGATCAGGGGCCATGAAGTCCTGGCCCCGCGGATCCCTAACCTTGCCGCCGAAGACCAAGTATAGCCCGCGCTCGTCTTGTCCGTTCACCCGCCCCCCACTCAGGCCGCCAGGCCCGCGCCATAGTGGCGTCGGACATGGTCATGGGTGATATAGCCGTCACGGAGATCGGCGTCGATGGCGTTGCGCGGCCGCGCCGCCGGGGGGCCATACCCGCCGCCGCCGCCGCAGCGAAGTTCGAGCGTGGTCCCTTTGGCCAGTCTGTAGCGGGTCGATTTGCCGTTGAGCGACGTCCGCGTGCCGTCGGGCGCGCGCACCACGAGCCCGTTGGCGCGCCCCTCGCTCCCCCCGCCGAGCCCCCATGCCGGAACCTTGGTGCGCTCGAGCGCCGAGGTCAGGTAGGCGTCCTCGAGCATGTGGAAGTGGTAGTCGATCCCCAGACCGCCGCGATGGGTGCCCGCGCCGCAGGAATCCGGCGCGAGCTCGGCTTTTTCCAGGAGCCATGGATTCTTGACCTCCCACACCTCGACCGGCGAGATGCGGGTCGAGGATTGACCGATGTGCATGAGTGTGCCGCCGTCCCCGGCGACGTGGCCGCCCTGGCCCACGGGGTGCGGTGAGCCGTCCGCCCAGACCTCGCCGGAACCCTCGCGCGCTCCCCACCACACCAGCGAACAGAGGTCCGAGGCGCTCCACGCCGGTACCGCCGCGGGCATGACCTCGGCCAAGGCCTCATAAATCACGTCGATCGCCTGCATGGCGACGCGGCCGCAGAGAAAGCAGGGCACCGGCGGGAGCGCGTGGAACAGCGAGCCCGGCCGGGTCACAACCTCGATGGCCCGGAAGTGCCCCTCGGTCGGCGCCTCCGAGCCCCCGGCGAGTATGCTGATCGCGATGCGGCTGGCCGAGACCGTGCGGGGGAGCGGGCAGTTCATCGGCCCCGCCACAGGATCGGGTGCGTTTGTGTAATCAATACGCACGGTCGAGCCCGCGACCTCGACGGCGAGCTCGAACGGGATCGGCGTATCGTCAAGGCCATCACTGTCGAGCTGGCCCCGCGCCGAATAACGGCCATCGGGAATGCGCTCGAAATAGCGGCGTACTACGCTCTCGCCATGATCGTACATGCGCGCGACGGAGCGCCGGAACGTGGCGAGCCCGAATCGCTCGACCACACGCACCAGCTCCTCGGCGCCGGCGCGGACACCGGTCACCTGGGCGCTGAGATCCCCGGCAAGCGTTTTCGGCAGCCGCGAGTTGGCCAAGACGGCACGATGGATGTCGGCGACCGGCTGGCCACGGCTAAAGAGCTTGATGCCCGGATAGACCACGCCTTCCTGGAAGACATCGACGGTATCGGTGCAGTAAGGGTCCTTGGCGCCGATGTCGAGCCAGTGGGCCTTGATGGCCGAGTAGCCGATAATCTCGCCGTCGTAGAAGACCGGCATCACCAGCGCCGCGTCCTGCGCGTGCGAGCCGGCCCCGTAGGGCACGTTGTAGAGCAGCACATCGCCGGGCTCTAGCGCGTCCTCGCCGCCTTGGCCCTGCACCGCGCCCTCGACGCAGAAGCTCATCGTACCCATGAAGGCGGGTAGGCTGGGTGCCTGGGCAAGCAGACAAAAGTCGCGGTCGTAGAGCGCCACGGCAAAGTCGAGCACTTCGTAAATGATGGGCGAGAAGGAGGCGCGCACCAAAAGCCGCTTCATCTGGTTGGCGGTTGAATTGAGCGAGTGGCGAACGATTTCGGTGCTCACCGGATCGGCATCTGCCGCACCGCTAGCACTTCCCGACCCAGCGCTGGTGACAACGATATCCGCTTCCATCTGGGTCGCCTCCTACGCAGGCCTTGCTGTAGCTTGGGCGCGGGCGTTTGGCAAGCATACGGCACCGAGGACCGCCGAATGCTATGGTCCCTGGGGGTCGAAGCAGCGCGCATGGTCGGCGAGTGCGAGAGAGGCGGCGCCTGGTGAGTACCGTGTCACAGGCCATTGATCGCCGCGCGATCGGGCGGACTTCGGTCGCGGTGAGCGCGCTTGGCGCCGGCGGCCTTCCGATCGGCAACCTGGGAGAGATCATCGAGGACGAGGCCGCGCGGGCGGCACTGGACGCCGCCTATTCCGGCGGCGTCCGCTACTTCGACACCGCACCGGAGTACGGCTACGGGCTGAGCGAACGTCGGTTGGGCGATGCGCTGCGCGGCCATCCGCGCGAGGCGTTCGTCGTCTCGACCAAAGTCGGGATCATGCTGCGGCCCCGCGCTGGGCCAGCGGACCCGAACGACCAGTACGTCGGCGCCCTGCCCTTCTCACCGGTCTACGATTATTCCTACGACGCGGCAATGCGATCATTCGAGGACAGTCTGCAACGGCTGGGGCTCGCCCGCGTCGACATTTCGCTGATCCACAATCTCGACGCCCAGGTGCACGGCGCGGAGGCATGGCCGGGGCTGTTCCGCGTCGCCATGGCCGGCGCTTACAAGGCGCTCGAGGTTCTGCGCCATGGCGGCGCAATCGGTGCCATCGGGCTTGGCGTGAACCAGTGGCAGGCCTGCGAAGCGGCGCTCGACGAAGGCGACTTCGACTGCTTCTTGCTGGCCGGGCGCTATACGCTCCTCGATCAAACGGGGCTTGCATCGCTGCTGCCCAAGTGCGCGGCCCGGGGCGTATCGATCATCGTCGGCGCACCGTTCAACACCGGCGCCCTGTTCGGCGCCCCGGCGGTAGGATCGAGCCTGATGGAGGGCGAGGAGCTGCCAGCCAAGACGCGCGCCCGCATCGACCGCGTTCACGAGGTATGCGCGCGCCATACGGTGCCCCCCGCGGCGGCGGCGCTTCAGTTCCCGCTCGGCCATCGGGCGGTGGCGACGGTCCTTGCCGGCGCTCGATCCAAGGCCGAACAGGAGTCAAACCTAGAGTTGGCGGCGAGGCCGATCCCGGCCGATCTTTGGGCCGACCTCAGGACCGAGGGGCTATTGCCCGAGGATGCGCCGACGCCTTGAGGGTTGGCGCGCCGTCCCTAGAGGCGGGCAGGACCGGTTACACTTGTGGCGTGCGCCTTGATCTCGCGGAAAAGAATGTAAAGGCCGCTTGCTACCATGATCGCGGCGCCGGCCCATACATTGGCGGTCGGCAACTCGCCCCAGGCCAACCAGCCGAAGAGCACCGCCCACAGCAGCGCCGTGTACATGAAGGGCGTAATCACCCCGACCGGCGCGAGGCTCAGCGCCCTCACCTCCATGAAGTAACCAATCGTGTAGAACAAGCCCAGCGCGGCGAACAAAGCAAAATCGGCCGCCGGCGGCGTCACCCACTCGAAGGGCGTCAGCACGGCGCCGTACACGGTGTAGCCGGTGATCATGTAGAACAACAGGGGCAGGCTTCGCTCGGTGCGGCTGAGCCACCGAGTAGCGGTGATCATGAGCGCGAATCCAAGCGAGGCTCCGACGGCAAGTACCATCGCCGGTTCGAGCGCGCCAACGCCCGGGCGGGTGATCACCAGTACCCCTCCGAACCCAACGATCACGGCGCTCCAGCGACGCCAGCCGACGTGCTCACCCAGTAGTGGCACCGAAAAGGCGGTGACGAAGAGCGGCACCGAGAACATGATCGCGGTGGTATCGGCGAGCGGAAGGCGCTTGAGCGCGAGCGCCAACAGTATCTGTCCAGCAAGGCCGGCCGCGATACGGAGCAGGTTGCCAATCGGCCGTTTGGTGCGGATCGCCGCGAGCTCGCCCGCCCGCCATATGACAGGCACCAGAACCGCCAGCGAGATCAGCCCGGAGAGGAACAGCACCTGACCGACCCCGTAGGTCGCGACCAGCTGCTTCAGCGTGGCATCGCCCGCCGAGAACATTGCCATGGCGACGAGAACGCGGAGAATCGCGCCAACATTTCGCGGCTCTGAGGCAGCAGTGCCCGGCGCGGCCATTTTCGCCTCCTACGCCCGCTCCACCTCCTGGCGCAGCAGGCCGGCGACGGCCAGGAACAGCCCCGCCGAGACCAAGAGGATCAGCGTAACCAGCGCGTTGACCTCGGGTGTGATGCCGAGACGGACCATCATCGTCCACAGGCGGACCGGCAGCGTCATCTCTTGTCCGAACAGGAACAGCGAGATCAGCGTCTCGTCGAAGGAGAGTGCGAAGGCAAGCACCGCCGCCGTCACCATCGCGGTCAGAATGTTGGGCATCAGCACGTAATAGAAGGTCTGGAACCGGTTGGCGCCGAGGTCGTAGGACGCTTCAAGGATGTTGCGGCTCAGCGCCTGCAAGCGCGAAAGGATAACGCGATAACAAAGCGCGAGAACGAAGATCGTGTGACCGAAGGCGACGGTGATCAGCGATCGCGGAACCCCGAGCTCGAAGAAGAAAATGAGCAGCGACAAGCCGGTGATTATTGGCGGCAGAAGAAAAGGCAGGAAGATCAGGATCTGCGAGACGTTGCGGAAGCGGCTTCTCGACCCGTTGTAGTGGATCGCGAAAATTGTGCCGAATATCAGCGCGAAGAAGACCGAGGCGAAGCCGACGATCAGGCTGTTGACGAGCGTGCTGAGGATGTTGGTGTTGCCGGCGAGCTTTATGTACCAGTCGAAGGTGAAGCTATCCCACTGGACCACGCCCGCCTTTTTGGTGAAGAAAGAGAAAAACGCCATCACGATCAGCGGGCCATAAAGGACTGCCAGCGTTATAGCGGCCACGACGCCGAGCGCCGCGCGGGTGTACAAGCCACCGACCATCAGGTTTCTCCTCTCGGCCGGCCCAGGCGCCCCGCCAGCACCATCGCCACCAAGACGACGACCAGCAACAGTACGGCGAGCGTCGCGCCAAAGGGCCAATTGAAGGCCATGCCGAACTGGCTGTATACGGCGCGGCCATAGGTGAATCCACTTATGCCGCCGACCATTTGCGGGGCGATGAAATCGCCGACGGCCAGCACGAAGGTGAACGAGACGCCGACCACCGTGCCCGGCAGGCTCATGGGCAGGATGATGCGCCGGAACGTCGGCCACGAGCGCGCACCGAGATCCGCCGAGGCCTCCAAAAGCGGTCTCGGAATCTTCTCCAGCGAGACGAAGATTGGCAGGATCGTAAACGGAAGGATGGCGATGGTGAGCGCCACTTTGACCGCGGTGAGGTTGAACAGAAAATGGTCCGTGGGCTCGTCCAGCACGCCGAGAAAGACGAGCCCGTGGTTGAGGAAACCGGTTTTCCCAAGCATCCCCTGAATCGCGTAGATCTTGATGAGGTAGCTCATCAGTAGCGGGATCACGAACAACAGAAGCGCGACGTACTTGATGCGCCCGCTCAGCGAAGCGAGGAAATAGGCGACCGGGTAGCCGATCGCCAGGCACACCACCGCCACCTGGATCGCCAGCCAGCACGTCTTTAGGAAGAGTGGGATATAAATCTGGTCGCTGAACAGGCGTTCGAAGTTTACCAGGGACAGCGGCGTCTTGATGATGTCGAACTCTTCGGCGTCGACGTGGTAGAGGCTGTGGACGAGGAACGAGGCCACCGGGACGAAGATTACGAGGATGGGCAGCCCGTAGTTGAAGAACTCCCACGCGCCGCGCCTCAGGCGGGCCGCAGTCTCAGAGCCACCAATCGCGTCGATGCGGGCGCGAAGCCCGCCGCCGTCGGCCCCACTCAGGCCGGTTCGTACCTCGATACGGGTACTAATCGCACTACCAACCAGCGCTTCGTCGCGCCGGCCCCTTCACCCGGGCGGGACATGCCATGTCCCGCCCCGACCGGGGCCGGCGCGACTCCACTACAAATCGCCTATTGGCCGGCTCCGGCCTTCAGCTCATTCCACATGTCGGTGCGACCTTGGTCCGATTCGACGTCGGTCTTCCAAATCACGCGGTCGGTCGAGCGGTACGAGGCGGCCGCGCTAACCGTGCTGCCGTAGCCATACCGTTCGGTCATCTGCTCGCTGATCTTATTTTCTAGGAAGAAGTTGACCCACTGATGGGCACACTCATAGCGCTCAGTGCCCGGCTCGACACCAGCCGTCAGCGAGAACACGTCCAGCCACGCGAAGGTGTCGTTCACTTCGGGGAAGACATACCTCACGTTGTGGCCGGCCTTGTCGAACATGGTCTCCTGCAACTCGCCGAAATTGGCGAACATCATCACGATGTCGCCTTCCTCCCACATCCGCAGGCTCTCTTCCGCCGACTTGTAGATGGCCTTGGAGTGGCTGAGCAGCGTGGCGATCTTGTCTCTGACCTGGGCCAGTTGCGCCTCGTCAAGATGGAACGGGTCCTTGATGTCGAGAGACTGCGCCGTCATCGTGATTATGTCGCTGTCAATGTCCGACACCAGGATCCTGCCTTCGTACTTCGGATCCCAAAGGTCGTTCCAAGAGGTCGGCGCCGGCGACACCTGATCCATGTCGTAGATGATACCCATGGAGCCCCAAGCCATCGGGATGCCGAAAGGCTCGCCGTCATGGAGGGAGTTGGGCACCCGGGTGAGGTCCTGCATCGCTGGCAGTTGGTTGGCGGTGTTCGGGATCTTTGACAGGTCCCACGCCCGCGTGAGGCCGTGCTGCCAGTACTTAAGCGAGCCGCCCGTGTCGAGCGCGAACATGTCGTAGTCCTTGCCCTCGGTCGCTTTGATCTTGGTCCACAGATCGCCAAGGTCGGTGTTGTAGATTACCTTGGCCGTGCAATCGAATTTCGATTCGAACTCGGCGACCCAGTCGTCGTCGCCATAGCCTTCCCAAAACGCGAGACGAAGCTCACCAGTCGCTAGAGCCGACTGACTGAAAGCGAGTGCGCCCAGGACACCAAGGGCCGCACCGGCCAGCGATCTCAGTAATGACGTTCTCATTTATCCCTCCCTGTGGGCTCAGAAAACAGATGGACGAATCGCCAGTCTGGGCGCGCCGAAACAGAAAGGCAATCCAAAACTCGCTGCGGAAACGTCGTACCGCATCGTGCGAGCGTGCTGCGGCTCAGGTGTCAGCGGTGGGTCGGCCGCGAACCGATTCGGTCAGCCATACGAAATTGAAGTGCTGCTCGGAGGCCGCATGGGCGTAAACGTCCCGCACCCGCTTGTTGGCGGCGGCCAGCACCGGCCGCCACGGAGCCTGGACCATGACGGCATCGTCTTGGAGCGTCTTTTCGACCTTTTCCATCGTCTGGCGCCGCGCCACGGGGTCTAGGATGCCGCCCGCCTCGTCCAACAGCGAATCAAAAGCGTCGCTGGCGTACGAGGACTCGTTCCAGGGCGCGCCCGACCGATAGGCCTGCGTGAGCACCTGGACGCCAAGCCCACGATGGTCCCACCCGGTCAAGCCAAACGGGGTCGTGAGCCAGCGCGCGCGGTAGCCGTCGGCAGGCAAGACATTGACGGAAAGCGTAATGCCGGCGGGCTTGCACATCTCGGCAAGCTCGTTGCACGCCGCCTGCTGCCAGGCCGGCTCGGCCGCACAGTCGATACTAAGTGCCAAACCATCGCCGTGTCCCGCTTCGGCCAACAGGGCGCGGGCGCGCTCGTGGTCCTGCGCGAGCTGGGGTAACGGAGCGTAGTCAGGGTGGACCGGAGCTACGTGATGATCCTCGGCCGCCGCGCCGAGGCCGCCGTTCACCGACGCCAGCATCTTGTCGCGATCGACGCACGCCTGGACCGCCCTGCGCACCGCCGCATTGTCAAAGGGCGCCTCGGTAAGCTTCATGCGCATGACGCCGGCGTGCGCCGAGGCCGCCTCGTGGAGCACCAGTTCGGGCGGCTCGGCGACGGCCGCGGCCTGCGCGGCGTCGACATGGTGGCTGAAGTCGACCTCATCGGCCAGGGCGGCGGCGACCGAGGCCGCCGGGTCCGAGCCGTGATCGAAATACCGGATTCGGTCGAGATAGCCGCCGCCCCCCCACCACTCGGCCTTGAAGCCGAACGCCGGGTCGCGCGTCCGCTCCAAAAGCGCGTGCTCGCCCGCCCGGTAATCCCTGATTTTGTAGGCGCCGGTGCCAATGGGGTTGGCCGGCAAGTCGCCGCCTTCCTCGTCGAACTTTCGGTGGAGGATGAGGGCGGGGTACTCGGCCAGGCTCTCGGGCACCGTGAGGTCGGGACGGTCGAGGTGAAGGCGAACGGTAAAGTCATCGACCTTCTCGACACCGCTCTGGCTCAGGGAGGCGAATCGGACCAGGTTCGATGATCCGAGCGCGGGATCGAGCCAACGTTTGAAATTGGTGACGACGTCGTCGGCGTTGAACACTTCTTGCTCAAAGTTCGACCACTTCGCATCTTGGCGCAGGTGCAGGGTCCAGGTCTTGAGGTCTTCGGACACCTCCCAGCGCTCGGCTAGGTAGGGCTCGGCGACGTTGTCTTTGTTCAGCCGCACCAGCGGTTCGACCATATGGCGGGCGATATTTCCCTGCTCCGGCAAAACGTACGTTGCCGGGTCGCTAAGGTCGTGAACCCGCATTGACACCCGAAGGGTGCCGCCGATGTTCGGACCCTTGGGCGTCTCGGGCTCGGCAGCCGGTTGCTCGGCCACCTCGGGCGCCGGCGCTTCCTTCTCGGCCTCTTCCTCCTCACCCTCACCACACCCGCCAAGCATTGCCGCGGTGGCGGCGGTCACGCCGAGCAAGCTCGCGGTGCGCAGGAACTGGCGGCGCGAGATCAGGCCCCGTCGCAACTGGTCCACCAGTTCGGGTACGTACGCATGTAAAGACGCGCCGCGGTAGCCCGCCATCCCGTTGCCCTCCGACTGGCGATTCTTTCCCATTCAGGGTACCACGGCTCAAACCTGACCGCGAACGTTGGGTGTGTGTCACCGCGCGCGACGATGGAGTAGAGTGGAGCGCGCACGAGGTAAGCTGGGAGGTTTCGATGAGCCAAGCCCCTGATCTCGACGCAGCGGGCGCCGCGGCGGCACCCTTCGGGTGTCAATGCGGG
>PVBE012958991.1_pt1 | contig 17192 bp, 16 predicted proteins | sample 1631181 | NCBI WGS metagenome assembly PVBE01 (sample SAMN08397723, study PRJNA350692) | Marine metagenome, whole genome shotgun sequencing project. | isolation source: water | place: Pacific Ocean | collected 2012-04 | reverse complement strand
GTAAGTCCGCGGCGCTCATATTCGCCGCCTAAGCGCTCGGGATCCTCGGGACAGAATCCGATTGGGCCAAGCTCTACCCACTTGAAGCCAGTCTCCGCAACTTGGTCCAGTACCCACGACCAGTCGGGGTTGGTCGGATCGTCACCGTAGAACACGCCCCACGACACCGGTGCGTTACCAATCTTTACTGTCATTTGCCCCTCCTGTCGGCGTCATCGCACGCCCGCCGGTCCCTCGCCGGCGCGCAGCCACATACTTACTAGGTTCGAGATTATACGCTAATGCGCCGCGGTCTTACTCCCACCAAAGCAGGACGGGCTCTCGGGCGTTTGGTCGGTGCCGCCGGCCCACTCGGTGCCGCTGTAGGTGTGAAGAGAAAGGGCGTGAACGCCCCCCGAGAGCTCGCCCGCGAGTATGCCATTGACTGTGCGGTGGCGGGCGAGCCGCGGCTGGCCGAGGAACGCCTCGGCCACTACGACCACTTTGAAATGCGATTCAGATCCCGGTGGAACGCTATGCTTGTGGCTCTCGTTGACCACCTCCAGGTGCTCGGGTACGAGTGCGTCCCGAAGCTTCCGCTCAATTTCCTGTTGGACCGTCATGGCGCTACTATCCCGACATTAGCAGCCGCAAGGATTACTTAGACGACCGTTTTGCACAAGAGAGGACATTCCATGCCTCCGCACGCACGATCTTTGAATCCCTAAGATAGCATGGCCAAAGATACGAGCGAATTTGGTCGCGGCAGCGATTCTCCGATTAGGTGCGGAATGCGGGCGGGCGAACATAGCGATACATCGTCGGCGTGCTCGCACCGACTCTCTCTTTGCGCGGCGCGACCAAGCAACTGACCGGATTGCCGACCCGTGCACGACCAGTGGTGGCATCGAGCCATCGAAAGGATCATCGACACCGAGGGCCGGTGCGTATTTGCGGACAAGACCGAACCGCGTCGCCCAGAAGTGTCGCGTAGGCGATGAGGCCAGGGCCGGGCTGGCCGCAGCCGGTCCATCGCGTGGGCACCGCGTTCCGCGGCGCGGACGGTCATGGTAGAATGAGCCTAGCCCGACCCCCTTGTGCACGATTCCGCGATGATCGACCTGCTCTTGCTCGGCGCCGGGAAGATCGGCGCAGCGATTGCGGCGATGCTGACCGAAAGCGGCGGCTACGCCGTCACCGTGGTCGACCGCGAGCACGCGCTTCTCGACCTCCTGCCGGCCGACGGCGTCACCCACAAGCTCGCCGATATCGCCGATCCCGCGGCGCTTGCGCCCCTCATCGCCGATCGCAAGGCCGTGGTCAGCGCCCTTCCCTTCCACCTCAACGTCGCGGTGGCGAAGCTCGCGCGCGGCGCCGCCGCCCACTACTTTGACCTCACCGAGGACGTGACGACCGCGCACGCGGTGCGGGAACTCGCCGAAGGCGCCGACACCGCGTTTGTCCCGCAGTGCGGTCTCGCGCCGGGGTTCATCTCGATCCTCGCCGCCGACATGGCCAAGCGCTTCGACGAACTGCGCGACGTCCACATGCGGGTGGGCGCGATGCCCCAATACCCGGTCAACGCACTCCGCTACAACCTGACGTGGAGCACCGACGGACTGATCAACGAGTACTGCAACCCCTGCGAGGCGATTCACGATGGCCGGCGTGTGGAGCTCCTCGCCCTCGAAGGCCTCGAGCACCTCTCGCTCGACGGCGTGCGCTACGAGGCCTTCAACACCTCGGGCGGACTGGGCAGCCTGTGCGACGGTTTCGAAGGCCGGGTCGACAGCCTCAACTACAAGACCGTGCGCTACCCCGGTCACCGCGACATGGTGAAGATGTTGGTCCGCGACCTGCGCCTGGGCGAGCGCCGGGCGCTGTTCAGGGACCTCCTCGAGGCCGCGATCCCGATGACCCGCCAGGACGTTGTGCTCGCGTTCGTGACCGTAGCCGGAACCCGCGAGGGCCGGTTGACCCAAGAGACCTACGCCAAGAAGATCTATGGCGGCGCCAAGTGGAGCGCGATCCAGATCACCACCGCGGCCGCAGTCTGCACGATGGTCGACTTGGTATTTGAGGACAAGCTGCCGCAACGCGGGTTCGTGACCCAGGAGCAGGCGCGGCTCTCCGACTTCCTGGCCAACCGTTTCGGCTGCCACTATGCGGTGGACAGCGCCGATTTGGCGTTCGCGCGAGGCGGGTGAGGGCGCGCGAGATGGACATCAAACACCTGCTGGCCTCGCTCGGGCTCGAAGCGGGCACGACGGGACGCGGCGAGCTCGCCGTCGCCTCACCCATCGACGGTGCCGAGATCGCCCGGCTTGAAACCGATCCGGCTTCTCGCGTCACGGCCAAGATCGACCGCGCCGGGGCGGCGTTCGCCGAGTGGCGGCGCGTGCCGCCGCCGCGCCGCGGCGAGCTGGTGCGCCTGCTGGGCGAGGAGCTTCGCGCCCACAAGGACGACCTCGGAGCCCTCGTCACCGTGGAGAGCGGCAAGATCCTCGAAGAGGGCAAGGGCGAGGTTCAGGAGATGATCGACATCTGCGACTTCGCGGTCGGTCTCTCGCGCCAGCTCTACGGGCTAACCATCGCCTCCGAACGCCCGGGACACCGCATGATGGAGACCTGGCACCCCTTGGGTGTCGTCGGCATCATCAGCGCCTTCAACTTTCCGGTCGCGGTGTGGTCATGGAACTTTGCCCTCGCCATCGTGTGTGGCAACGCGGTGGCGTGGAAGCCTTCGGAGAAGACGCCCCTGTGCGCGCTCGCCTGCGCCCGCGCCTTCACCCGGGCGGCGGCGCGCTTCGGAAGCGAGGCGCCCGAGGGATTGCTCGAGGTTATCCTCGGCGACCGGGCGGCGGGCGAGCGGCTCGCCGAGGATCCTCGTATCGCCCTCCTCAGCGCTACCGGCAGCACGGCGATGGGCCGCGATGCCGCGCCGCGCGTCGCCGCCCGACTCGGCCGCACGCTGCTGGAGCTCGGAGGCAACAACGCCATGATCGTCGCGCCGTCGGCGGACCTCGAAATGGCGGCGCGGGCCATCGTTTTCGCAGCGGTCGGAACCGCGGGACAGCGCTGCACCAGCCTGCGACGGCTGATCGTGCACCACGACGCTTACGATCGCCTGCTCGGCAGTCTCCGCTCGGCCTACGCCGACATCACCGTTGGCGATCCGCTCGAGGCGGCAACCCTTGTCGGGCCACTGATCGACGCCGCCGCGTACGAGCAAATGCGCGCTGTCCTCGATCGGGTCGCCGCCGAAGACGGTGGAACCGTGATCGGCGGCGGACGAGTTCTCGAAGCGGCACATCCCGAGGCCTACTACGTAACTCCGGCGATCGTCGAGATGCCGACCCAGACCGAGACCGTACGCCGCGAGACCTTCGCGCCCATCCTTTATGTGATGCGCTATCGGGACCTCGATCAGGCCCTCGACATGCACAACGGCGTGCTCCAGGGTCTGGCCTCGAGCATCTTTACCAACGACGTGCGCGAGGCCGAGCGATTCATGTCGGCCGAGGGCAGCGACTGCGGCATCGTCAACGTCAACATCGGGCCGAGCGGCGCCGAGATCGGCGGCGCCTTCGGCGGTGAAAAGGACACCGGCGGCGGCCGCGAATCGGGCTCGGATTCGTGGAAGGCGTACATGCGCCGCGCCACCAACACCATCAACTATTCAGCCGAGCTACCGCTGGCCCAAGGCATCCGTTTCGGCTAGCGCCCCAGCGCCGTTGGGCGTTTCCTCGACCGCCGGCATCATCGCGTCGCGGCCGCATCGGCGGTCGGCTTCGGCGGTGATCGCGTTAAGCCGTTCCTCGATCGCGGCGCGGGCCGCTTCTTCTTCGACCGCGGTCGCCCGGCGCGGTACCGAGACCGGCTCGCCCCACACGTAAACGCCACGCGAAAACGGCAGCGGCACGATCAAGCGGTCCCATCCCGCGCGCTCGACGTAGCGCGAAGCCGAATAGGTGAGCGGTACGACCGGCGCGCCGCTCAGACGGGCGAGAGCGACGATGCCCAGCGAGGCACGCATCAACGGACCGTGGGGTCCGTCGGGGGTCATCCCGGCGTACTCGTTTCGGGCCAGCGCCCGGGCCATCGTACGGTAGGCGCGCGAGCCCTTCCGGGTCGACGAGCCCCAGGCGGCCCCGAGGTCGAAACGCGCGATGATGGCGGCGATCAGCGGCCCGTCGCCGCGCTCCGAGATCAGCATGTTCATCGGCATGCCGCGTCGCCACGCCATCGGCGGCATCAGCAACCGGCCGTGCCAGAAGGCGATGATGAACGGTCGGCCCGCGTCCCAGAAGGCGCGGGGGATCTCGTCTCCGATCGTCTGCCATTGCCCGGTGCGGTGGACCAGCCGCACATAATCGGCGCCCAACCGGCTGACGATCCGTCGCGGCCAGCGCCGCTGCGCGATTTCGGTGATCAGGCCCATCGCCGCAGCCGCCGCCCCCCTCGCGCATCCCGACCTCGCCTCCAGCCGGCCGTCGATGCTACATAGTCCCTTGCCGCGCACCTCGCGCGGCGAGACCCATGTACGGCAGGTCGGGGCAAAAGACAATTGGCCATGGCGGAGCGCGCCACCGGATCAGTCACCGTCCTCGGCACTTTCGTCGTCGACCTGACCTTCGTCGCGGGCCGTGGGCCGGCGATGGGCGAGACAGTTTTGGGCGATGACTTCCGCATCGGGCCCGGCGGCAAGGGCTCCAACCAAGCCGTCGCCGCGCGGCGCGCCGGCGCGGAGGTGGCGCTGATTGCCAAACTCGGACGTGATGACTTTGGAGGCTCGGCGCGAAAGCTATACGCCGCCGAGGGGATCTCGGAACGCTACCTCATCGAGACCGCCGATCAGCCGACGGGCGCAGCGTCGATCTTCGTCGATGCCGCAAGCGGCGAGAACGCCATCGTCATCGTCGCCGGTGCAGGTGGGGCGATCACCGAGGCCGAGGTGGATGCGGCGGCCGAGGGTATCGCCCAGGCCTCAGTCTTCATGACTCAGATGGAGGTGCCTCACGCGGCCGCCGCTCAAGGCCTCGAAATCGCCAAGGCGCACGGCGTAACAACGGTGTTCAATCCTGCGCCGGCGGCGGCGTTTCCCGGATCGCTGTACCAGACGGTCGATTATCTGACCCCGAACGAGACCGAGGCCGCGGTGCTCGCCGACACGCCGGTGCGCGACCTCGCCGAGGCCGAGGCGGCGGCCGATCGCTTCCTCGCAAAGGGCGTGGGCACTGCCGTCATCACGCTGGGCGAACACGGCGCGTTCGTGAAATCGGGCTCGGTGCGCATGCACGTCCCCGCCTTCGACTCCGGCCCCGTCGTCGAAACCACCGGTGCGGGGGATGCTTTTAACGGCGCCTTTGCCGCGGCGCTCGCCGAGGGCGCCTCGGCGGTTGACGCGGTGCGCTTCGGTTGTGCCGCGGGCGCCCTTTCGGTTACTCGGACCGGGGCCGCGGCCTCGATGCCGCGGCGCTCTGAGATCGACACCGTGCTCGCGCGGGACTGATCGCCTAGGAGGACCACCGATGCCCGCTATCCCTGTCATCATCGACTGCGACCCCGGCCAGGACGACGCCGTCATGCTGCTTCTGGCGCTCGCCTCGCCCGAAGCGCTCGATATCCGGGGCGTCACTGCGGTGGCCGGCAACGTGCCGCTCGCGCTCACCGCGCGCAACGCGCGCCTCATCTGTGAGCTCGCGGGAAGGAATGAGGTGAACGTGCACGCCGGCTGTCCCCGGCCGCTGGTGCGCGAACCGATCACCGCCGAAGAGGTTCACGGCACCACCGGCATCGACGGCTTCGAGATTCATGAGCCCGGCAGACCACTTTCCCCACAGCATGCGGTCGACTTCATCGTCGATACGCTGATGGCAGCGGCTGAGGATTCGCTGACGCTGGTGCCCACCGGGCCGTTGACCAACGTCGCCATGGCCATGGTCAAAGAGCCGCGCATCGTGCCCAAGATTCGCGAGATCGTGCTCATGGGCGGCGCTTTGCGCGAGGGCGGCAACACGACGCCAGCGGCCGAGTTCAACGTCCTCGTCGATCCCCACGCCGCCCACGTCGTCTTCCGCTGCAACCGCCCGATCACTGTCATGGGTCTCGACGTGACGCACCAGGCGCTGACCACGCCCGCGCGGCTCGACGCGATCCGCGCCATCGGCAACCAGGCCGGCCGGGCGGTGGCGGCAATGCTATCGTTCTATTCGCGCCACGACGTCGACAAGTACGGCGCACCTGGCGCGCCACTTCACGATCCCTGCACGATCGCCTACCTGTTGCGGCCCGAACTATTCCAAGGCAAATCCGTCAACGTCGAAATCGAGGTCGGCTCCGCCTTGACAATGGGTGCGAGCGTGGTCGATTTCTGGGGGGTGAGCGGGCGTCCGGCCAACGCAACCTGGGTCCATTCAATCGAGGCAGACGGTTTTTATGACCTCTTGACCGAGCGCCTCGGCCGCCTTCCCTAGCGCGCCGCGACCTCAGCCTACCGCGCGCAGCATCTCCTCGAACAGCGCGACCGCGGCCTCAGCGTGGTGGCGCTCTTCGTCGGTCGTCGCGTCCTCGATGTCTTCGCGCGCATCGCTCAGGCGCTGCTCGAGGCCGGCGCGGTCGAGGTCGGCGACGAACGCCGAGTCCTCGGCCAGCACCACACAATGATCGGAGGTGACCTCGGCGAAGCCGCGGGCGACGAAGATGCGGCGGGGCTCGCCGCCCTCGTCGTGGACCTCGACGACCCCAGGTCGGAGCGCCGCCATCACCGGCGCGTGCCCGGCGAGCACGCCGAAATCGCCCTCGGTTCCCGGCACCACCACCATGTCCACGGCCTCGGAGAACACCAGGCGCTCCGGCGAGACCAAATCGAAATGAACCTTGTCGGCCACGGCCGTGCCCCTACGCCGCCTCGGCGGCGAGCTGTTTGGCCCTTTCCACCGCCTCGTCGATGGTACCGATCATGAAGAAGGCGGCCTCGGGCAAGTCATCGTGTTCGCCCTCGCAGATCTCGTTGAAGCCCTTGATCGTGTCCTCGAGCGAAACCAACAGGCCCGGAGTGCCGGTGAAGACCTCGGCGACGTGGAAGGGCTGCGAAAGGAAACGCTGGATCTTGCGGGCGCGCGCGACCGTCAGCTTGTCCTCCTCGGAAAGCTCGTCCATGCCCAGGATGGCGATGATGTCCTGCAGGCTCTTGTAGGTCTGCAGGATTTCTTGGACGCGGGTCGCGACTCCGTAGTGCTCCTCGCCGACGATTCGCGGATCGAGCATCCGCGAGGTCGAATCGAGCGGATCCACCGCCGGATAGATGCCGAGTTCCGCGATCTGGCGGCTAAGCACCGTGGTCGCATCAAGGTGGGCAAACGAGGTCGCCGGTGCCGGGTCGGTGAGATCGTCCGCCGGTACGTAGATCGCTTGCACCGAGGTGATCGAGCCCTTGTGGGTCGAGGTAATGCGCTCTTGCAAGTTACCCATGTCGGTGGCCAGCGTCGGCTGATAGCCGACGGCGCTGGGGATGCGGCCCAAGAGCGCCGACACCTCCGAGCCCGCCTGGGTAAAGCGGAAGATATTGTCGATGAACAGCAGGACGTCTTGACCCTCCTCGTCGCGGAAATACTCCGCCACCGTAAGGCCCGACAAGCCGACGCGGGCGCGGGCGCCGGGCGGCTCGTTCATCTGGCCGTAGATCAGGGCCGCTTTGGAGCCCTTTTCGCCAAGCTTGATGACGCCCGATTCAATCATTTCGTGATAGAGGTCGTTGCCCTCGCGCGTGCGCTCTCCGACGCCGGCGAAGACCGAGAACCCGCCGTGGGTCTTGGCGATGTTGTCGATCAGCTCCATGATAATCACGGTCTTGCCCACTCCGGCTCCGCCGAACAGCCCGATCTTTCCGCCCTTGGCGTAGGGGGCCAGGAGGTCGATGACCTTGATCCCGGTCACCAGGATCTCCTGTTCGGTGGATTGATCGACGAAGGCCGGCGCTGGCCGGTGGATGGGCAGCCTTAACTCGGTTTCGATCGGCCCGCGCTCGTCGACTGGCTCGCCGATGACGTTCATGATGCGCCCGAGCGTCCCCTGACCCACCGGCACGGTGATGGGGCCGCCGGTGTCGGCAACCTCTTGGCCGCGCACCAGGCCGTCGGTCGAGTCCATGGCCACCGTGCGTACCGTCGATTCTCCGAGGTGCTGGGCGACCTCGAGCACCAGGCGCTGGCCCTGGTTATCGGTCTCGAGCGCGTTCAAGATCGCCGGTAGATCCTCCTCGAACTGGACGTCGACCACGGCGCCCATCACCTGGGTCACGGCGCCGACAAGGTTGCTGGTCATGATTCTCTATCTCCCAATACTCGCGGCGATCTCCGCCGCGTCAAAGCCTCAAAGCGCCTCGGCGCCAGAGATGATCTCGATCAGCTCGTTGGTGATCACCGCCTGGCGGGTGCGGTTGTAGTTCATCGTCAGGCGGTCGATCATGTCGCCCGCGTTGCGCGCGGCGCTGTCCATAGCGGTCATGCGCGCGCCCTGCTCCGAGGCGCCGTTCTCCAAGAGCGCGCGATAGATCTGCACCGCCAGGTTGCGCGGCAGCAAGGCTCTCAGGATTTCGGCCTCATCGGGCTCGAACTCGTAGATCGCGCCGGATTCGTGGCCCGGTGGCGCCTCGCCAACCGGCGATGGGATCAGGCGCGCCTCGGTAACGATCTGGGTCATCACCGTCTGGAAGCGATTGTAGAAGATGGTGCAGATGTCGAACTCGCCGGCCTCGAACATGCTCGTCAGGCGATCGGCGATGGGCGCCGCCTCGGCAAAGGATACATGCCGAATGCCGGTCAGTTCGATGGTATCGACGATGATGTCGCCGAACTCGCGGCGCAGCATGTCGTAGCCCTTCCTGCCGACGCACAGGATCTTTGCGGACTTGCCGTCCTCTTGAAGGCGGAGGATATGGCGGCGCGAAGCGCGCGCGATGGACGAATTGAAGCCCCCGCACAGGCCTCGTTCGGCGGTAGCGACGACAATGAGCTGGGTCTGATCACCGCCGGTACCCACGAGCATTCGCGGCGCACCTTCGAACTCGGTGAGGTTGGCGGCCAGCGAGGCCATCATGTTGGCCAGGCGCTCGGCGTAGGGACGCCCTGCCTCGGCACGTTCCTGAGCGCGCCGCAGCCTGGACGCCGCGACCATGCGCATCGCCTGGGTGATCTTTTGGGTCGAGCGTACGCTATCGATGCGCGTGCGCAGGTCCTTAAGGTTGGCCATGCCCCTTGGTCAATATCCGTCGCGCGATTGGGCCCGCGACCTAGGCGAAGCTTTTGACGAGGTCGTCGAGAATGTTACTCAGCTTCTTCTCGGTATCCTCTGAGATCTCGCGCTCGGTGCGGATACTCTCGAGTACCGCCGCGTGTGGGCCGCGCATTGCCGCCAAGAGCGCAACTTCGAAGCGTCCGATATCGGCGACCGCGATGCCATCGAGGTGGCCGCGGACGCCGGCGAAGACCGAAACCACCTGCTCCTCCACCGGCATCGGTGCGTACTGCGATTGCTTTAACAGCTCGGTCAACCGCTCGCCCCGCGCCAATAGCCGCTGGGTCGCTGGATCGAGGTCGGACGAGAACTGCGAGAACGCTGCCATTTCGCGGTATTGGGCGAGCTCGAGCTTGATGCGTCCGGCGACTTGCTTCATCGCCTTGTTCTGGGCCGCCGAGCCAACCCGGCTGACTGAGATGCCGACGTTCACAGCGGGCCGAACGCCCGCGAAGAACAAATCGGATTCGAGGAAGATCTGGCCGTCGGTGATCGAGATCACGTTGGTCGGAATGTAGGCCGAGACGTCGTTGGCCTGGGTCTCGATGATCGGTAGCGCGGTCAGCGATCCCGAGCCATGCTCCTCGTTCATTTTCGCTGCCCGCTCCAAGAGCCGTGAGTGGAGGTAGAACACGTCGCCCGGGTAGGCCTCGCGGCCGGGCGGACGGCGCAGCAGCAGCGTCATCTGGCGGTACGACACCGCATGCTTCGAGAGATCGTCGTAGACCACCAGCGAGTGCATGCCGTTGTCACGGAAGTACTCGCCCATCGTGCAGCCGGCATAGGGCGCCATGAACTGCAGCGGCGCCGGCTCCGAGGCGGTCGAGGCGACGACCGTGCAATACTCCATGGCACCGGCGTCCTCGAGAGTCTTGACCACCTGCGCGACGGTGGAACGCTTCTGCCCGATGGCCACGTAGATGCAATACAGCCGACGCGATTCATCGTCGGATTCGTTCACCGATCGCTGGTTGATCATGGTGTCGACGGCGATCGCGGTCTTGCCCGTCTGGCGGTCGCCGATGATCAGCTCGCGCTGGCCGCGACCGATCGGGATCAAGCTGTCAAGCGCCTTCAAGCCGGTCTGCATGGGCTCGTGAACCGAGCGTCGGGGGACGATCCCCGGCGCCTTGATTTCGATGCGCCGGCGCTCGTCAGTGGCGATCTCACCCTTGCCGTCCAGGGGATTGCCCAAGGAATCGACGACCCGGCCCAACAGCGCTTTGCCCACCGGGACCTCGACGATGGTTCCGGTGCGTTTGACGACATCGCCCTCTTTGATGTCGCGGTCATCGCCCAGGATCACCACTCCGACGTTGTCGGATTCGAGGTTGAGCGTCATGCCCTGAACGCCGCTTGGAAACTCGACCATCTCGCCGGCCTGGATCTCGTCGAGCCCGTAGACGCGGGCCACGCCGTCGCCGACCGAAAGCACCTGGCCGACTTCCGACACCTCGGCCTCGGTGCCGAAGTCTTCGATCTCCTTCTTGAGGATTGCCGAGATCTCGGCGGCGCGGATATCCATCATCCGACCCCTTTCATGGCGGTCTTGAGATTGGTAAGGCGGGTGCTAAGCGAGGAATCGAACATCCGCGAGCCCACCCGTACCACCAGCCCGCCGAGTAGTCCTTCGTCGACTTCGGTACTCAGGATGACCTCTTGGCCGATGGTCCGCGCAAGGCTCTTCTTCAGCGCTTCTACTTGGTCGTCGGTCAGGGGCCGGGCCGCGGTCGCCACGGCGCTGACCTCGCCACGGTGGCGCGACAGCTGTGCGCGGTAGGCGCGAATGATATCCGAGAGTACGAACAGCCGCCGCTTTTCGGCCAGCAGCCCAACGAGGTTGCGGGCAAGATCGCCCACGCCCGCCGCCTCCAACACCGCGTTGGCGGCCCTGCCCTGCTCGGCGCGCTTCAGTATGGGACTTCGGATCAGACGGCGAAACTCTTGGCTTTCCTCGATCATCGAGGCAATACGGTCGAGATCCGCGGCGACCTCATCGAGCGCTTTGCGTTCATGTGCAAGCGCGAACACTGCGGTCGCGAAGCGGCCGGCAAGTGCGGATGTGAGGGAAGTCTCGGCCGCCACCTCGGTCCGTCCCCGACTGCTCCAAGAACGCCTATAACGCTTTGAAATGCTTAGACAAAACGATCGGCGGAGCACCCCCCGCCGAAAGCCGAGCGATACCTACCACAACCACCCCCACCATGCAAGCAAGCCCCGGCGCCTCTGTCCGAGCTTAGACCAGCTTACCGGGGTTCATGATGTTGTGGGGATCGAGTGCGGTCTTGAGAGTGCGCATGAGCTCGATCTCCACCGCGGACTTGTAGTCGCGGATGGCGGCCCGGCGGGCGAGACCGACCCCGTGCTCGGCCGAGACCGAGCCGCCGAGGTCGGCGACGATGTCGAAGACGATGCGATCGACGGCCTTGCGATGCCCCAGGAATTCGGCCGGATCGGCGCCCTCGGGCTGGCTCAGGTTGAAGTGGATGTTGCCGTCGCCGAGGTGGCCGAAGGAGATGAACCGGCCGCCGGGGACGGCCTCGGCCACCGCCGCGCGGGCGCGATCCATGAAGGCGGCAACCTGGCTCGGCGGCACCGCGATATCGTGCTTGATGCTCGCTCCCTCGCGCGTCTCGGCCTCGGGAAGGGTCTCGCGCAAACGCCACAGCGCGGCCGCCTGAGACCCGCTCTCGGCCAACACCGCATCGCTCGCGCGGCCGACCTCGATGGCGTCCGCGAGGCTCGCCTCTAGCGCCGTACGGGCGCCGCCTTCCGCCGCTGCTACCTCGGCCAGCACGTACCACGGGTGGGCCGCGTCCAGCGGATCCGCGCAGCCCGGAATGTGTCGTATCACGAGGTCGATGCCGGCGCGCGGCATTAGCTCGAAGGCGCTGACCGCACCGCCGCTCGCTTCCCGCAACGGCCCCAGAATGGCGAGCGCGGACGGGATATCCGGCACCGCGACGAGTGCCGTTGCCGTCTCGCGGGGCTTGGGAAACAGGCGCAGAACGGCAGCGGTGATCACCCCCAGCGTACCCTCGGCACCGATGAAGAGCTGTTTCAGGTCATAGCCGGTATTGTCTTTGCGCAGCCTGCGCAAGCCGTCCCATACCCGCCCATCGGGCAGTACCACCTCGAGGCCCAGCACCAGCTCGCGCATCATCCCGTAGCGCAACACCGCGGTGCCCCCGGCGTTGCTCGAGATTGCGCCGCCAATCTGGCACGTTCCCTCCGAGGCCAAGCTCAGGGGAAACAGGCGGTCCGCCTGATCGGCGGCCTCTTGTACCGCGCTCAAGACGCAGCCCGCCTCGACGGTGATCGTCTCGTCGCTCGCATCGACGCTGCGGATCGCCGCGAGTCGCGACAAGGACAGCACGATCTCGTCCCCCGCACTGCTCGGCACGGCGCCGCCGACGCGGCCGGTGTTCCCGCCCTGGGGCACGATCGCGGTCCCAGCCTCGGCGCACAGCCGGACCACGGCCGCGACCTCGGCGGTCGTGCCCGGGCGCACCAAGAGCGGCGTCGCGCCGTGGTAGACGCCGCGCGAATCGACGAGGCTGGGCTCGAGCGATGCGGCGTCGTCGATCCAGCCTTTGGGCCCGAGCATCGCCTTCAGGTCCTCGATGAGCGGCTTCGTGCCACCGGCCATCGGACCTAGCCCGGCGCCGCCGCCCGGCGAAGGCGATCGTTGATGGCTTCCCCAAGTCCGGTATCGGGGACCGGCATGACCGCGATGGCCGTCGCCGCCGGCCCGTCGAGCGCGCGCAGCATTGCGAACAGGTTTGATGCCGCCTCGCTCAGATCGCCCGATTCGCTGAGGTTGAGCGCCTCGGAAAACTCGGTGAACCAATGCGGGCCGAAGGCGAGCAGTGCTTCGTCGGGCGCAACCTCGGTCGCGTTCAGCCGCAACCGCCGTGAGGGTGCATAGTGGCGTGAGGCGGTGGTCGGCGCCGTGGCCACGGGGCCGATCAACGCCTCGATGGCCGACCGGCCGATCCCGCCGGGACGCAGGATTGCCACCTCGCCGCCGTCCAAGTCGATCACCGTCGATTCGACGCCCACCTGGCAGGGTCCGCCGTCGAGGATCATGTCGACTGCATCGCCAAGGCCTTGCGCCACGTGGGCCGCCGTGGTCGGGCTGACGGCGCCCGAGGGATTGGCGCTCGGTGCGGCGATCGGGCGACCGACTGCGCGGAGGAGCGCGAGGGCGACCGGGTGGTCGGGGATACGGATGCCGATTCGGTCGAGCCCGTTGGAAACGATTGGCGCCACCGGGCACGCGGGCGAACGCGGCACCACCAAGGTCAGCGGCCCGGGCAAGAACGCCGCCGCGAGCTTCTCGGCGCGGGCGTCGAGGTCGCCGATCGCGCGCGCGGCGGCGGTATCTGGCACTAGGACGTTCATGGCGCTGTAGCGCGGGCGACGTTTGACTGTGTAGACGTGGGCGACCGCGGTCGCATTGGTGGCGTCGGCGCCGAGGCCGTAGACGGTCTCGGTCGGAAAAGCGACAAGGCGGCCCTCGCGTATGAGCCGCGCCGCCTCGGCGATCGTCTCACCGCCGGGCGCCGCAATAGGTACGGAAACCACGGACACCGGCTGCCTCGCTGAACACCCTTTGGGGTCCAGTGTAGCGCAACCCGGCGCCGAAGTTGGTTACTCGGCGGCGCTGCCGAACAGTTGCTTGAGATACACGTGTTGGAGGTCCGAGAGATGGCGCGAGATCTCGGCCAGGTCCTGGCCGATGCGCTCGGCCATTTCGAGATCGTTGTCGATGTACTGGTCAGTCGGCTCAGCCCACCGCTGGACGAGGTTGATCAGTGCGTGATAGGTCGCGCGCTCGTGTGTGGCAGTGCCGCGACCGAGCGCCTCTATCCGTTCCAGCATGAAATCCAGGCTCGCTTGCGCCGAAAGCATCGCAACCCTCGAATTGGTTGCGCCAGCCATACCAGGCATCCTTTAACGCGAGCTAAACGGCGCGATCCAATCGCCGGTGGTAGTTTGCGCGCCGGCGGCGCGGGCATTAGGTTTGGCCCTCGTTGCCGGGGGGAGAATCGGGCCCGTGATAGCCTACGCCGCACCGCTTCACGACATGCGCTTCGTCCTCAACGAGATCGTCGATCTCACGGGCCTTTCGCGTCTCGATGCCTTCGCGGCGGCTAGCCCCGGCCTCGTCGATCGGGTGCTCGACGAGGCCGGCAAGTTCGCCGCCGAGGTGATTGCGCCGCTCAACCGGCCCGCGGACCGCCTGGGCTGCCGCCTTGCAGACGGCGCCGTTTCGACACCGGACGGATTCCCCGAGGCCTACGCCCGCTTCGCTGCCGATGGCTGGCCCGCGGCGTCCTTCTCCGCCGAGCTCGGCGGGCACGGCCTGCCGCGCGCGGTGGCCTTCGCGCTCCTCGAGATGTGGGAGGCGGCGTGTCTTTCGTTCAGCCTCTCGCCGACGCTCACCCAGGCGGCGGCAACGCTCTTGTCGGCGCATGGCTCGGATGCGCTCAAGGACCGCTATCTCGCCAAGCTGGTCTCGGGCCAGTGGTGCGGCGCGATGTGCCTGAGCGAGCCGCAGGCCGGCTCGGACCTCGGCCTCATCCAGACCAAGGCCCTCGCTGAGGGCGGCCACCACCGCATCACCGGAACCAAGATCTTCATCACTTACGGCGACCACGACCTCAGCGAGAATATCGTCCACGTGGTCCTCGCGCGCACGCCCAACGGACCGCCCGGCACCAAGGGATTGTCCTGTTTCCTCGTGCCCAAATACGTGGTCGAGGCGGACGGCTCGCTGGGGCAACGGAACGACGTTCGCCCCGTCTCGCTTGAGAGCAAACTCGGCATCCACGGCAGCCCCACCCTGGTGATGGCGTACGGCGACGAGGGTGGCGCGGTCGGCTATCTTGTCGGTGAAGAGAACCGGGGACTTGCCGCCATGTTCACGATGATGAACACGGCTCGGCTTACCGTCGGTCTTGAGGGCGTGGCGATCGCCGAGCGCGCCTACCAGCAGGCCCTTGCCTACGCCCGGGAGCGCCGCCAGGGACGTGCGGTCGGCGCCAGCCAGGACTCGCCCTCGACGATCGTTGAGCATGCGGATGTACGCCGCATGCTGATGACGATGCGCGCGCAGATCGAAGCCGGTAGGGCGCTCGCGTACCTCACCGCAGAGGCGCTCGACCTCGGCGTGCACCACGCCGAGCCGGCGGTGCGATCGCGGAACACGGGTTTGGGCGAGCTCTTGACACCGGTGGTCAAGGGCTGGTGCGCCGAGATCGGGGTCGAGGTCGCCTCGCTCGGTGTCCAGATTCACGGTGGCGCCGGCTACATCGAGGAAACCGGTGCCGCCCAGCACCTGCGGGACGCCCGCATCATCCCCATCTACGAGGGCACGAGCGGCATCCAGGCGCTCGATCTCGCTGCGCGCAAGATCCAGCGCGAGGGTGGCCGCGATCTCGAAGCCTTCCTCGACTCGGTGCGGGCTTGCACCAAGCAACTCGGCAACGCGGCGACCGAACTGGACGGCGCGCTCGCCGCCGACCTCGAAACCATCGGGCGGGCGCTCGGCGGCGCCGAGGCGGTGTTGGCAACAGCGAGCACGTGGCTTCGCGACCGCGGCGAGGACGAGCCTACCTCGGCGGCCGCCGGCGCCACCCCTTACTTGCGTCTGTTCGGGGTCGTCGCCGGGGGCTGGGGCCTGGGCCGCGGCGCGCTCGCCGCCGCCCGGCACCTTTCAGCGGGCGGCAACGATCCCTTCTACGCTGCCAAGATAGCGACCGCGCGATTCTATGCCGAACAACTCATCCCGCCGGCAACGGCGCTGCTCGGACCCATCACGCGCGGCCCCGACAACCTCATGGCGATCCCGCCCGAGCAGCTGTGAGACCGGCGCACGCACCATGACCCTAGCGGGCAAGACGCTGTTCATCACCGGGGCTTCGCGCGGTATCGGCAAAGCGATCGCGCTCCGGGCCGCCGCCGATGCCGCCAACATCGTCATCGTCGCCAAGACCACCGAGCCTCACCCCAGGCTTCCCGGCACTATCCACAGCGCCGCCGAAGAGGTCGAGGCCGCGGGCGGCCGGGCGCTAGCGGTGGCCGCCGACATCCGGGATGGCGACCAGATCGCGGCGGCGGTGGAGCGCGCGGTCAAGACCTTTGGCGTCATCGATGTGCTGGTCAACAACGCCAGCGCCATCAGCCTCGGCGGCACGCTGGCGACATCGCTTAAACGGTTCGACCTGATGTTCGCGGTCAACGTGCGCGGCACCTACGCCTGCTCCCAGGCGTGCATCCCGCACCTGGCGCGATCGACCAACGCACACATCCTGAACCTTGCGCCGCCCTTGAACATGGACGCGAAGTGGTTCGAAGGTCACGTCGCATACTCGATGGCCAAGTACGGCATGAGCATGTGCACTCTGGGCATGGCCGCGGAGCTGAAGCGCGACGGCATCGCGGTCAATTCGTTATGGCCACGGACCGCCATCGACACCGCGGCGCTGCGAATGCTTGGCGGGGCCGTGCAACCTCAGAACTGCCGCACGCCCGAGATCGTCGCCGACGCGGCATACGCTATACTGTGCCGAGATTCGCGCGCCTGCACGGGCAACTTCTTCCTCGACGATGAGGTCCTGGCCGAGGCGGGCGTGCGCGACCTCGACCGCTACAAGGTTTCGTCCGAGGGCGACTTGTTCACCGATTTCTTTGTCGATTGAAAGGGAGGTTGAGCTATGGCGATCGTGCGATCGAAGGACTGCAAGACGACCCACGAGGGCTTCGACGGCTACGGGGAGCGCACGCTCTTGGACGAGGCGTCGGGCTCGGACTACATCAAGATGGGCGATCTGGTCTTCGAGCCCGGCTCGGAGATCGGCCGCCACCGCCACCAGGCCCAAGAGGCGTTCGTGGTGACCGAAGGGACCGGC
>PVBE011222276.1_pt1 | contig 17192 bp, 16 predicted proteins | sample 1631181 | NCBI WGS metagenome assembly PVBE01 (sample SAMN08397723, study PRJNA350692) | Marine metagenome, whole genome shotgun sequencing project. | isolation source: water | place: Pacific Ocean | collected 2012-04 | reverse complement strand
GGAACCTAATCCCAAGCATAGGAATACGATAAAAAACAAAACCCAATGTCTACGGATCACCTTAGAGTCCACCATAAGCCTCCTGAAAAAAAACGGAATTAGAATTTTAAAAACTTATAATTACAATTCAATCAACAGTAGGTCCCACGTAATTTTTATAAGGAACTATACCACATATTTATAACCAAAAAACAGGATTTACACTAACTAATCGACCCTGCGCTTAATATTCTTGAGGTCAGAAAAGATTACCCGGCGGGTTCTGGAAACACTTCTGCCAACCGCTTTAAAGAACTTTCCGCAATAGCCACCTTAGCATTCCTCGCTTTTTTTACTGCGTTCCACGCTTGACCATACATCTTCTGGTGGAACAGAGAGTCTATTAAAACACCAAAAACATTAGCGTTATTCGGGTTAATTTCAAGCGCACGCCCCAGTTTTTCTACCGCTTGAGCATGCTGATTCAACTGCCCCAACGCCGCCCCCCAATACGCATATGCGTTACTACTTTCTGGATTCAGTTCGACAACCTTTTGATATTTTTCTATTGCTTCCTCTGATTTTCCGTCCATCGCCAGAGTAAGTCCCCAGGAAAGGTAGGTCTTGGCATAGGTCGAATCAAGCTCGGTTGCCCTTACAAATTTTTCGATAGCTTCTTCTCTTTTTCCTGCTTTAACCAAGGATATTCCCCACCATGTATAAATCTTCACCTGATTCGGATTCAGAGTGGCTACGCCCTCCGCGTATTGAACAGCCTCCTTGTATTTTCCGAGTGCATTGAGTTCTTTTATTTCTTTTATCGGGTCAACCTTAAATGTCCGCCCTTTGTTCTCAGGTTTTTGCACCTTCTGTTTTTCATTTATGCGGGACTGTTGCTCGACTCTTGCTACTCCTTTTTGCCTGGCTACATCTATTTGCCCCAGAACAGAAAAATAAATAAATCCGAAGAAAACAACTAGAATGCATGCAACCCACAACAATTTTATCTTTGTTGGCATATTAATCTCACAAAATTTAAATTCATAAACAACGTTAACGTACAATATATCATCAGACGATCATAGTTTTCCCAGCAACTGCTGCGCTTTGGTGATCAGGTTTGGGTTTCCCGGTTTTTTTGCGGATAAGGCTAGGAACTTTTTTAGATGCTTTTTTGACAAACTCGGACGCGAACTGAGATATTGCACTCCAAGGTAGTAATATGGCAAATCGAACTCGGGGTTCAACCGAATAGCATTCTGAAGTTCCATTACCGCAAGTTCCACATTTTTCTGAAATGAAAAAGCCAGCCCCATGTACAGGCTTATCTCACTATCGCCAGTATGCCACTCACGGGCAGATTTTAATACTTCCAACGCTTTCTCAGGTTCCTTGTTGGTCAAATAAAGCTGGGCCAAAGCAATATTCCCAAAGAGATAGAATGGATTGATCTCCAGAGTTCTTTTATATGCAATCTCCGCCGCGCTGAAACGCTCCAGCCCTTTAAGAACGTTGCCCATGTTGAGCCAGGCCAGCACATGTTCTGGGTCTCGCTTGAGGATTTGCCCATAAATTTCGACAGCACGAGCGGCGTTACCCATTTCATATGCTGATTTGGCCTGATCCAGTAATCCATCAACTCTATTCCGGCGTTTGATCTCTGAAACCTGACTCTCCGAACGTTCGGTCGCTTCAATATCTTTCAAAACACTCAGGCGACTTGTTTCATCCAATTGACTGAACTCTAAAAGCGACGAATCAATTTTGACGAATGGGGTGAGTTGGCGCACCAGAACATCTCGCTCGTCCTTGTATATATATCTTGGCGCGTTAAATTCCAAGAGAGAATTATCATCAGTGTGAATGGGTGCCTCTTCTCCAAACTCCAGTATGCGTTCCTTGTTCATAATCAGAAGACTCATCAGGTCGCGCACCTTATGTACTCCTATCCCATGAAGATCCTTACCTCGTACTTCATTTGACAAAAGCTCATCCACCTTTTCATAAGGAAGCTTCAATTCAGAGTCCGACCCAATGAGCAAGTAGTCGTCGCCGACTATCGACTCCCACAGTGTCACAGACTCAAAAGTTTCTGCAAAGGTACGTGCAACCGACTTAAAACTCATCGGACTCATATTGGTGTGAACCCAGATACAGGCGACTCCTCCCGGGTTGAGCCGTTTTTTCATCAGCTCAAAAAAATTGATGGTAAATAACGCGCCGACACCTGATATCCATGGATTGGAAGGCTCGGAAACAATGACATCATATTTCCGGTCCGCCAGGGCCACATGGTTTCTTCCATCCGCAACGATAAGCTTTAGTCTTTTATCATCCAAAGCATGGTGGTTGAAGGGACCAAAAAAACGGGAACCTTCAATCACCGCTGAAGAAATTTCCACAAGGTCCACAGACTTCACCGGAAACTGCTCCACAGCTCCCAGGGTAATACCGCTTCCCTGTCCAATAACCAATGCCGATTCGGGATCAGGGTGCAAAAGCATGGGAAGATATCCAGAGAGCAATTGCGTACGCATATCCATAGCCAGAGAGGCGTCTGTTTTTCCGTTAACACGCAAGAAAATATTTCCCGATACGGAAAGCTCTGTCGTAACGGTTGTGTGTGTGCCTTCCCGATAAAACAAAATTTTGTTGGTCTTGGCTTCAGCCTCACTGAGGTCACCTATCCGATAAGGCATGTAAGATCCGCTGGAGATAACCGATTTATCCCAAGGCTCCATGGACCGTCCCCACAAAAAACAAACGACCAGAATCGCTGGCAACACATACATTTTGACATTCAGGCTGAATCCCGGAGACATCACCAGCAAAGCAAATCCGATCAACATGTTCAAAACCACAGCCACCAGGATCGTATTTTGAATGCCAATCCATGGGATCAGCACAAACCCAGCCAGAAACGATCCAACGATAGTTCCTACAGTGTTGGAAGCATAAACCTTCCCAATCGAATGGCCCAATGTATCCAACTTACGAGCCACCAGCCGGATCACTATTGGAAACTGCCCCCCCATACAAAATGTTGGAATAAACAAAAGGGAAAATATCACCAGAAAAACGGACCACTGTATGGAAGCAAACTCCATGCTCCAGTTCTGGTACACCCATCGATTAACAAATGGTACGTCTCCAAACAGGGGAAGCGCCATCAACGCGGAAGCACCTATCGCGGCCTGTAGAATCCCGAAGACTGCCAGCGGATTCTTTAACTGGTTCACCTTGCGGGAAAACGCGACCGTCCCCAAAGCCAGACCCAGAATAAACGTGGTCAGGATAAGGCTGAATGCGTAAACGGATGATCCCAGTAAAAGTGAAAATATCCGGTTCCATGCCACCTGATAGGCCAAGGCACACAAACCGGAAAATCCAAATGCCAGTAAAATGGGAACCGCGTTAGATATAGACGGGTCCTTTTCTATTTCCTTGTCTTCGGTGGTGGGTTCTTCATGTTCGTCTCGGCTCATACGCGGACGAAACAGCAAAAATATTACGATGGCGATTCCGATGTTTAACGCGGCCGCAAACCAAATGGTGGACAGGATCCCCCATAGCCGCATGAACAAAAACGCGCTGGATAATGCTCCAAAAACAGCTCCAAAAGTATTCAGCGAATACAGAGTCCCCACATCCCGGCCGATAAATGCGGAATCTCGTGAAACATATTTGCTTAAAACCGGAAGCGTCGCCCCCATAAAAGAAGTCGGCACCAGTAAGATAACCCCGCAAATTAAAAACCGATACAAACTGACGAGAGTGTATGATTCGGTCTGCGTCTGATAAACCCACAGGAAGAGCGGAGAAGCCCACTCAATCATGGAAGGGATCAGTAGGCAGTAAATCCCGATGGCTCCCTCAAGAACGGCGTACAGGGCCAGCGGGTTGCTCTTTTTATCAATCCAGCGTCCGCCAAGGTAACTGCCCAGGGCAAGCCCGGTCATAAACATGGTCAGCACAGTGGCAACTGAATAGTGAGTGTTGCCCATAACGCGGGTTAATAGCCGCGTCCAAACTACCTCATAGATAAGACCTGTAGCGCCGGAAATAAAAAAGAAAATGAATATCCAGAATCTGGATTGGGGATTCAAGGGGGTTTACCTGGAAATATTTCTGGGTTAGAGAGGGTTTACCACTGCTAAAATAGTAGGAAAAAAATTGTCGCCCTGAGCCCAGTCGAAGGGCCCACCCGTTGGGCACCTACGACTTTCAATAAAATTGCGGGCGGTGGTAAACCCATTTAAAAATACAAATGCTTCGACAAGCTCAGCACGACACAAAATAACTAATTGGAGGCGAGAAGGACTATTTCTTCACGTCTACCTTGGATAAACCACAGCGGAAGCCCAGCACCGCATCTTTTCTGCCTTCAGTCGCCGCAAACCTTTTTGAGTTACGAACATCAACCGTTCGTGAATCCCATGACCCACCTCGGAAAACCCGATTTTTTCCTTGCTCGGGTCCGGTTGGATTCATCATCGGCGCACCTTGGTAATAAAACTGATCGTAAATATCCTCGACCCACTCCGAAACATTTCCGGACATATCGTGAACTCCGTAAACGCTTCTTCCCATGGGAAAACTGCCAACGGGTGCCATGAATTCAAAACCGTCCTGTTTCCCAGCTAGGTTAACCCGTTTCTCCTGGTATTTATTTCCCCAGGGAAATTCCAGACCATGTGTTCCTCGGGCGGCTTTTTCCCATTCAGCCTCTCTCAAAAGCCTTTTGCCCCCCCATTTACAGTAATTGACCGCATCGTACCAGGAAACTCCAACCACTGGAAAATCAGGTGTCTCCAGGATCTTCTCATCCCCTTGTAAAAAAGGAAATGACGGCTTAACATAACCGGCATTTTTACGAAACAGATTATAAGCTTTAACCGACACCTCATACTTATCCACATAAAATGCGTCCAGATAAATTTCCTGCTGTGGCTTTTCATCAAATCCGCCACTGTCTGACCCACGCGTAAAGACCCCTTCGGGAACCAGTATCATTTCCTGTCCATCATCTCCAAGCATGGTTTCGTAGACACTGAAATCTCTGTTATCCTCCTCAACCGCCTGGGTAGCCTTGGTGGCAAGTCGGCGTACTTTTTCATCGTAGTCGACAGATTTTTTGATCTCCCACACAATCACGAGTATAAAGAGAACCGATATAGCAAAACAGGCAATGATGCCTATCATCAAATTCTTATCTTTCATATTTTTAGAACCAAGTTTGCGATAGTGATTTCCCGATTATATTTTAAAAGATTTATAAAGCAATCCTTTAAATTCACAAATCAACCAGCAACCATCGACACCACGCAGTCCATTTGCTATAAAAGAAATTCCAAATACTTTTCAGCGGAGAAACCTCATGGACCTTCTGGAAGCTAAAGATGCAGCCTTATCCTATCTAAAAACCTCCAATCGGGAGATCATGAAGTGGTTCCGTACTGATATAACAGTCGAAGCCAAATCCGATCAGAGTCCAGTCACCATCGCTGACCGCAAGGCAGAGGAGATTTTACGCAAAAAGATTTCAAGTGCCTATCCCGGTCACGGCATCATTGGCGAAGAGTTTGGTGAAAGTGATGTGAAATCGGAATGGGTGTGGACGATTGACCCGATTGATGGAACCCGCTCATTCATCCGCGGACTGCCCCTGTTTGCTTCCCTGGTGGCCCTGCTCCACAAAGGTGAACCTGTTATGGGGATAATCTCCCTTCCGGCCCTGGGTGAAACTGTGTGGGCCGTTAAGGGAAAAGGAAGTTATTGCGGCGACCAGCGCCTTGGTGTTTCTCAACACGGAAGCATTAAAGGCGCATTCGTTGGGGTCGCCGACCGGTATTGCTTCAAAGAAAAAAAATGCATGAATCTGCTCAACCGGCTGAATCGAGAAGCCGAGATTGTACGCACCTACCCCGACGCATTTGGCCACTTGATGGCCATCCGTGGTGCGATTGACGTTATGGTTGACCCGTGGGCATACATATGGGATTTCGCGCCTTGTAAAGTTATCGTCAAGGAAGCGGGAGGTGAGTTCTCTAACTTTACAGGCAACAAAGCGGGAATCGATGCAGGAAACGCAATATCTGGGAACCCCCGACTGGTAAAAGCTATTAGAAAAATGATCCAAGAAGGGAACCGCCGCAAACAGGCGTAAAATCAGATTCGCTGACGTCCGGCGAATCCTGCCTGAATGTCGTGCCAGTACTCGATCTTCGGCTCCGGACTTTTCCAGCAAAAATAGACTTCCCTCCCGTCCCGAAGAGCCAGAAAATCTACAAGTCCGTTCTTAATCCCTTTTAATATGCACCCTCGAGACTCTAGCCTTTCAGACATAAAGTTTATCTGTAGAATACAGTTCACATAGTCAGTTCCTTCCACACTTCCTCCATTGAGCTGGGCATTCTCCCTGGCCTTTTTCACATCGGGATATTTATGAGTCAAATCGTTCATCAACCCCTGTAAACGCGGGACATCAACCAGTAGCTGAGGGACAACTGCATTGGCCTCATCGATTGTAAAATATTTATCTTCGGTAGACATATCCCCCTCCAGACAGGCGGAAAGAATGATTAGGAAAAATACTAACAATTAAAAAATGACAATTATGTTGAGCAGATCGACCCCACACACCCTTTTGATTCTAAATACATCCTCGACCAAGCACAACACTTACCACATGTAGGTTTATAGACCACAAAATTATCAGTCTTTACCCTATACCTTATAAAAAAACTAATTGCTAGTATTACTCAGGTTTTTTTTCTAATCTTATTTACTAAGGAGTAGATGATGAAAAAAGTGATTTCGTTTTTGGCAATTAGTTTGTTTTTGGGATTCACCGCATTGAATGCCAATGCTGACTCTCTGATTCCAGGCGCTAATTATTCAGGCTCAGTGGATAGCAGTGTTATGGGTGTAGGCCAGACCCTGATGCAATTCGGCGCTAATGATCGCGCGCACGCAAACTATGTAGCCGTACGGTCTGGTGCAGCCCAAGCAAGAAACAACACGATCAGCACTTCTGCAGATTGGCAGTTCGGTTCTTCTCAGTCAGAGAATGTGTGGAAACAGTGGAGAACTTTAGAAGACACGGGCAACGTTACTGGTTTGGTTGTAGGTGACTGCCGTGGAGATAACTCCAGCGATACTTACCGCCGTACAATGGGCCAAAACCGAGACGGTTACATGACGGAACATCTGGTATCCAACGCTGATTGTCAAAAAAATCATGCGACACTTAAGTAATTTATAGAATCATAAGTGTGCACATTTGAATTAAATTATTAAGCCGATAGAATCTTGGTTCTATCGGCTTTTTTTTATCTGGAGATCGCCTTTCCTGCCAACGAGAGCTGAGCACCAGTGCAAAGGTCCTCTTCGCCATCGAGCCCGAGAATCGACTGGATATTTACATCCTCCCCTTAGTCTTTCCATCAACATTACCCTCAAATGGGAAGCCCATTACCAAATCCATAAAGTCTGAGTCAAAACCCCTCAACCTTGTCCCCAAAATAATATCCCGTGAAGGCTATAGGGCCATAAAAAAACAATAGGTTCCACAGGAAGCTCGGGTATCAGAACAAGCCAGGTCTTCGCGGTAGGATTATCCCTACTCGTAGCAGGTGTTTTTTTATTGACAAATGCTCAATAAGATTATAAATTCTGCACATCGTAAGGGATTTTACATTTGTTTTGTCAGTCCATACGGGAATATCTGAGACACATAAAAACATCAGAATTAGTCTGGTGGGAGGCGGCTAAACGGACTCGGCGCTTATTAATTTCATTTACTTGTATTAGTACTACCGGGTTTATCAGCAATCATTTTTAGGGGAGGCTTAGGAATGAGAAAATCAGTAATTATCGCATTAATAATTACATTTGTAGCAGTACTATCTATCGGCGCAGCCAGTGCGGATGATGTAGTTCCAGGTGCATATGGTCAAGTGGACCAAAGCGTAATGGGTGTTGGACTGACCCAGATGGCTATTGGTGCATCAGATCGCGCACACGCAAACTATGTCAACCAAAGGTCTGGTGCTGGTCGGTCTTTAAGCAACGCTGGTAATGGTGGTGGCGCAGACTGGATGTTCGGCTCATCCCAATCTGAGCAGTCCTGGAAAGCGGCAAAAACAATCGAGGAAGCTCAGGTTTATGGACTGGTTCCCGGCGACTGTGATGGCGACAACACTGGCGACGCTTATCGCCGTGCAATGGGTCAGAACCGTGACGGTTACATGACCGAAAACTTGGTTACCAGAGCGCAGTGTTCTGAGATCCATGCGACCAACAAGTAAGAATCGTCTGGTCTGAAAGTTTTAAAATTAGAGCCGGTAGGGCGTAGCCTTACCGGCTTTTTTTATTCCTGCCAAATTTTTCTTGTAAATCTATTTTCCGCTCCCTATCATCCGCAAAACCTTCTAAACGGAGCCGACACTCTGTGGACTTGAACAAAAACCTCAAACCATGATTCACCCGCCTAAATACTTTCCCGGCACTACCGCAAACTGGAAACTACTGCTTGTAGCTGTTTTCCTATTAATCGACGCTTTTGCGAATAGTGCTTACTGCATTGATAATATTTCGTTCAAAAAATATTCCATTCTTAGTATTCCAGTCCCCAGCAAAGTAGATATGACGAAACTGCCGAAAGGAAAAACATTTCAGGTCAACCACCCGCAATTCATCTTGCAGTATTTCTTTAACAACAGAGATATATTTGGCATGGTATTCAAGCGGGAATCAAAATACGGCATAATCGTTCATCTGTGTTTTTTCCGCTCATGCGAAGAAAGCCCCTATGACTTAAAAAAGGTGATTGCCAGCCCCCAACAACCTCCATTTGACCAGGCTTTTTTCTCTATAAAGTTCCCTCGCCAACTCCAATACGAATTTCAGGGGCTGGAGTTTCTCTCCTTTAAGTAACCTTAAATTTAATTTTCTGCACCTTAATTTTGGTGACATTGAAATTATTAAGGTTATGTTTTCCCCCTTGCAAGGATTAATTATTTTTAACGAATCCTCTACCGGGTAAAAGACCATCCTATTTTATGGAAGGGTTTTGTTAGTAGCGTGAGTGACTATGGCGGAAATTGCCCATCAGGGTGGTGGCTAATCTCCTCCTCCTACACACCCGTTGGTGGGCGGTTTTCGCTATCTTTACTGAGAGCTTGATCTTTTTATCTATATGATTTGCTATAATCGGTTTTACAAACCATCCAATATTTTTTGAGGGGCTATGTCAAGATTCAAAGACAATCAAGATGGCACGATCACTGATACTGAAACTGACCTCACGTGGTTTAAAAAGGACTCTCGACAACTTACGGGTCGCTGGATGCATCTGGAGAAATCCCAGAAACTGGTCAAGGAACAAAACGGAGAGAAAATAGGTGGCTTCGATGACTGGCGGATTCCAAAGCTTGAGGATATCAAAACTATTTTTGATAAAAGTTTCAGCAATCGGGACTTTGGAAACAGCGAAATCCACATCCACGAGCAATTTGAAAAGGGGGGCGCCGACTGCTGTTGGACCGATACGATCAATGGGGAACGCGCTATGATGTTCAGTCTGGTCAAGGGACGGTCAAGCTGGATTAACAAACTCGGAGACGGGCCTTTCGCTGTGCGTCTGGTTCGAGGAAAGCGTCGGGAAAAAGATGGCTCTTGATCACTCAGGTAGCGTGTGGAACGCTCTGTAAAAAGATGAGTCCTAATGGGTCACGGCAAAGTGCGGGATTGATAAAATAGCCACAACCCCGTACCAACAAGTAAAACCGAAAAAAATCGTTTGAAGTTTTGATCGGAAATGTGATTCAGAATGAACGGTCCCGCCTGCGCTCCCAGTATTCCCCCCAAAGCAAGCAACGCACCGACTTTCCAGTCTACGTTTCCCACTCTGGAATGTCCCACTAAAGAAGAAATGGCAACCATGAGAATGAATATGAATGAAGTACCAACCGCCACTTTTGCCTCTTTACCCATTTGAAGTAAAAGGGGAACCACGAGAAACCCGCCTCCCAACCCCGAACCCGAGGATAAAATTCCGACTAACACACCGAATGCGACAGGAATTATCATGACGTCTCTCCCCCTTCTGCATATTTTTCTTCGAGCCGGTCTACCACTGCGGCACCGATCGAATCGCCCCATACGTTCACGGAAGTCCTTAGGCGGTCCAGAAACCAGTCTATGGACAGAAGCATGCCGATTCCCTCCAGTGGCAAGCCCACAGCCTGGAGAACAATCACCATGGTTACAAGCCCTGCTTCAGGAATACCTGCCGCTCCTATCGCCGCAAGCGTGGCGGTCAGGAAGACAAGGACCTGCTCACCAAATCCGAGATGAATGCCAACCATTTGCGCAATAAAAATCGCTGCGATTGATTCATAAAGGGCCGTCCCATCCATATTCACTGTCGCTCCCAGGGGGATGACAAACAGGGTAGTACGCCGGGATATTTTATTTTCTTCTTCCACGCACTCAAGGGTCACAGGCAAAGTGGCAGAACTGCTGGCTGTAGAAAGAGCCGTAGTGAGCGCCGGACTCATGTTCTTGAAGTAGGTTAGCGGATTCTTTTTTGCAACAAAATACAGGATGGCGGGCAATGTCACCACAGCGTGAAACAACAGCCCCATAATGACTGTCGCGGCAAATTTCCCGATCTTGAGCAATTCGGCAAGAAACATATCACCGCCGCCTGCGGCGCCCAGTTTCGAAGCCACCAATGCGAATACCCCCAGAGGAGCCGTGTACATCACAAGATGCACTATCTTCATGATAGCAGCATTGATCCCGTCAAAAACGGAGATCACCAACCGGCCCTTTTCACCCAATGTGGTGAGAACCCCACCAAATACAAGTGAAAATATGATGACCGGCAGAATATCCATCTCTGCCATGGAATGAATCAGGTTGGGCGAAACAAAACTTTTAAGGATATCTGTGATGCCAACGGACGCTTTGCCCGCGACTTTATCTGGAATTTCTGTAGTCAACTCGACTCCCTGACCCGGCTGCATTATATTTACCACCACGAGTCCGGCCACCACGGAAAATCCAGTCGTGGACAAAAAATAAATAATGGTATTCGTCCCAGCCCTGCCCACTTTACGGATATCGCCCAGTCCAGCAATACCGACGATCATGGAAGAAACAATAAGGGGAATGACGAGCATTTTGAGGGTGTTGAGAAACATCTCGCCGATCCAGTCGACAATCAGCATTTCCTTGCCGAATATCCAACCACAAAGTCCGCCACTAACAATGCCGGTCAACATCAAATAGAGCAAAATATTATTGTTTTTCATAAGCTCCTTTTCAGATTTAATAAAATCCCATAAATAGAATGCTCAACTGCCTTCACTATAGCACTATAAAGCAATGCTTCTCAAAACCTCATAGACGTTATAATACATGTAATGGATACCACAGGCGCGTTAAGGGTGGCAGTATTTTAAGGGTGGCAGTATTTTAAGGGTGGCAGTATTTTATTGTAGACTCATCTCGTTGGAGAAGACTTATGGTAGAAACAGCTAAACTCACCTACCAGGGAAAAACCTACGAATTCCCCGTCATCGAAGGAACACTGGGGGAAAAAGCAATCGACATAGGCAGTCTTCGCAAAGAAACTGGGCTCATTACTTTTGATCCGGGATTCATGAGTACAGGCTCCTGCAAAAGTTCCATCACCTTTCTGGATGGAGAAAAGGGTATCCTTCTATATCGCGGTATCCCTATTGATCAACTGGCAGAAAAAAGTAGCTTCATCGAAACTGCCTATCTGCTGATATATGGAGAATTGCCTACCTCGGAACAACTCGCGGACTTCAACTATCATATCATTCACCACTCAATGGTTCATGAGTCGATTAAAAGTTTTTATGACGGATTCCCTATCAATTCGCATCCCATGGCAGTGTGTAGCGCTGTCGTAGGGTCGCTGGCGACATTTTACCAAGACGAGTTAAATGTGCGTGATGACCGGGAAATTGAAATTGCCATTCACCGTCTCATGGCAAAACTCCCAACAATCGCCGCCTACAGTTATAAAAAGTCCATCGGACAAGCCTTGCCCTACCCCGACAATTCGCTTGATTACTCCACCAACTTTTTGAAAATGATGTTCGGCACACCCTGCGAAGCCTATGAAGTTGACCCCGTCGCGGCCAAAGCGCTAGAAGTATTGCTGATCCTTCATGCAGACCACGAGCAAAACTGCTCTACCAGTTCGGTGCGCCTGGTCGGAAGTTCCATGTGTAACCTTTTCGCCTCAGTATCGGCGGCTATTTATGCCCTATGGGGACCTCTTCATGGCGGCGCGAATCAGGCGGTCATAGAAATGCTACAAACCATCGCTGATAATGGGGGAGATGTGCATAAATATGTTGAAAAAGCAAAAGACCCGAAAGACCCCTTTCGGCTGATGGGTTTCGGACACCGTGTATACAAAAACTTTGACCCACGTTCAAAAATCATCAAGACCATGGCTCACGATGTCCTTGAAAAATCAGTAACCAAAGAACCCCTGTTGGAAATTGCGCTGAAACTGGAAGAGGTCGCGCTGAAAGAAGATTACTTTATAGACAAAAAGCTTTACCCCAACGTGGATTTTTATTCCGGCCTCATTTACAAAGCCCTCAATTTCCCAGTCAATATGTTTCCGGTAATGTTTGCCATGGGGCGTTTGCCGGGCTGGATCGCTCAGTGGAAGGAGTTGCAGGAAGATGACGACTTTCGCATTGGCCGTCCCAGACAGATATACACCGGAACGCAGACCAGAGATTACATACCTATCAAGAATAGATAGCCGTCAATGTAGCACCTTGCCGACAGCGGCGAAAGGAAACATTGCCAATTTTGAGAAATTTCGCCCTCCGCGCAGGAGTTAAGCCGGCTCTATTGTACAACGGAAGGGGAACTGTTCCATAGCGGCCGCAGAGTGCACCTGTTCAACTTTAAACTCGGCCTGTTCGAGGGGTAATGTCTCGACATGGGCGGCTCCTTTAAAGTGAATCTCGTACATCAACTTTTCGGCTGTTGTAAAGTCTTTGCGGAAAAGATTGGTGAGTACACGAATAACAAACTCCATCGTTGTCAAATCGTCATCCCACATGATCACTTTATAAAGAGGGAGGTAAGTCTTGCTGGTTCGCCCCACGTCTTCGTTTTCATGTTCAATATCTGGCAAAACTTCTGGTAATGTTTCTGTGCTCATAACGACTCTACCCACAAGGGGAATAAAATTTTCAAGATATATAATGATTTAAAATTTAATGCGAACCCCGCATGCTACACTTAACGGACCTTGCAACCAACTATTATACTAAAAATTTGTAATGTTTTTCCCATTTTTTTAAAATTACAAATACGGCCCGCCAATGAAGTATAAGTATTTGATTTTATTTGGATTTTTGTCTTTCCTTGCAACGAAGAGTCTACTTTTTGCCTCGACTCTCAAAGCAGATCCCACCGCCAAATCTGCCACCCTACACCCCGGAGAATATTCCAATTTTCATCTAAGAGGGGATATTCGCAGATTCATCGGAGAAACGCTTCATTTCGATATCAGCTTCCTCTGGTTCGATAACGCGGCCACCGCCCGGGTCGGACTCTACGAAAATAATGGCGTGCTGTATTCAACCCTTGAAGCAGAGACAAAGGGGTTTGTAGGATTTTTCACTGCCTACCGCAAACATTTTTACAAGGCTACCTTCGATGTGGTGGATGAAGGAAAACGACTGCGCTCTAAAACATTTGAACGCAAGGTCATTATCGGGGACATGGAAGACTCAACCAATCACTCCTTCGACTATAAATCACGGGTTCATAAATGGGAGAAAATAATTGATGGCGAAATGGTTGAAGACGGAGACCGCATCATCCCATTAGGTGCTAACTTTGATGACATCCTCGCCGTATTCTACAATTTCAGGAACAGCACCTATGGAGAAGTCCAAAAAGGAGCTCAATTCACTATCTATACAGTTCCCGAAAAAAACGTTGATAAAATCCAGGTCCACATCATGAATCGAGACGATCAAAACGATTTCATGTCAAAAGAAAAACGGAATAATGGTGAAGAGTTTCTACTGAAAGCCATCATCCCAAAAGAAATATTTGATACAGACACCGGAGAACTGTTGTTTTGGACCTCCAGGCACCTTATCCCCCTGGAAACCACGGTCAAGAACTATATCCTGTTTGGGGATCTCCACACGAAGCTCAACCGACGGGTTTTTAAGTCATCCACCACGGCACGGCGCTCACCTTTTCCTTGAAAACGACAAGCAACAGATAGATCGCAAACAAACATCAAACGTCAAAAGTTGGAAGTGGCGGGTCCTGCCAAATATCCAGTTCGGATATTTCATCCAGTTTAACTGAAGAAAATTCAACGGAGTAAGGCGGCGTGTTTTCACACTCGAAATCGACTGTGATCTTTCGAAGCGACCATTCTCCCTTATCTGGTCCAACCAGCGTCATTGAGTGAGCAAAGCTATTCACTTCATAACCGCCCTCGAAAACTTCTCCCGGACGGGTTCCGCCTGATAAGTCCTCAAGAGCCAAACGATGGCTGTTGAAACTGAAACGCACAGGCTCTTCCAGCCCCATATCCCCTGTTTCAACGCGAACTTTAAATTTATTCAATTTGGGCATTAGGTCTCAACTCCTTAAAAATATGGATTCATTCCTGCGGCGTGATCGGTTTCATCGAAAATAGCGCCTACCTGAGGAACAAATTTGCGAAACGAGCCGTGGATTCCCTGCTTCAAGGTAAGGTCAGCGGAACTGCAACCCTGACACCCTCCTCCCATCTTAATAGTAATCGTGTTGCCTTTAATATGCTGTAGGGTGATGAGCCCTCCATGCCCGGCAACTCCCGGATTGACCTCTTCATTAATCGCTTTCTGGATGCCCTCCTGGATATCATCCTGACTGGGCATTTCATCGGTTATTTTTTGCGATACCAGTGCTCCTCTTTCGCTCAGCAATTCACGCAAGGCGCCACCCACTTCCGCACCCAAAGGTTTCCAGTCAAAAATAGACTTATCTTTCCGCGTGACAGTCACAGTAGCCTCATGAACAAGGACTGTCTCCACATCATCCAAACTAAACAACCGTTCTGCCAAAGGAGAACCCTCTGCACTTTCAAAAGTGGGAAACCACCATGAGTGCCCTGGAAACAGGGAGCGGTTCAACATAAACAGGCATTGGTCCCCTGTTATTGAAGGCTGGGCCTTAATGAGAACCTTGTCAGGATCATCCGCCGGAAAAAGTTTTTCTAAAACTGCCGGTGCACGGACCACCCGTCGCGTGGCAGGCGGCTCCGGCTCTGAAAATGGTTTGTCCTCCTCAACCGTAGCAGGAGTTGAGTTTGATGCTTCTTCTACATAGGTATCCGGGTCTTCATCTCTGGAAACCTCGTTGCCCGAAAATATATTTTTGAGAGTTTTAATGAAATTCACAATAATCTCCTTAATTACCTTAATCTACTTAATAAAAATCCATTGCCGCCTGGATCATTATCTGGCAATAATTTACTCAGTTTATGATGCACCAAAATCAAAATAGTCGCAACAAATCAGCCTTCTCCCGCTATGAGGACATATCGATTCACAACCGAAACGCGTCTTGAAGAAGCTCAGTCTTTAGCGAGTCCGGTTCATCTGGTTTTCCCGTAACCGCAATCACGATGAGAATTTTATATTCTTATGATAGAGAAAAAGTGATTGGCTCTCTGCGAAATTTACCAATGGTAAATGAATGGGTGCTAAGTATTTGTGTGGTTGTTGGGTTGTTTGCGTTAGTTGCGTTGCCAATCTGGCTGTCTGGTAGATGATATAATAATATTTAGAAAAAACTATTGTCGGGGGCAACAGGTTTAACAGATTTCTTAAGACTCTCTATCTGGTACTTCTGATTTTCTATTTCATTCAGAATTTCTATTTTGAGTTCTTCTCGATCCTCTGGATTCATTTTTCTAAACCCAAGCTTACTGGGCCGTATTTTTATTTGATAGATGTTTTGTACAAGTCGGCGATGGCTTTTTTACCATCTGCGGTTAAAAATCGGGTACCACCTCCAGCAAAGTGTTTTTTACGGATTTTAGGCGTGGCTTTTTTCCATCGATCTTGATTCCATTTCAACCATTCTTTCTGTTCTTGATCGAATACATAGAGTGACTTGTTACACATTTTGGCAAATTCGGCTCCCCATCCCGTCCCTCCCTTAACCGTCCCATCGTCAAGGATTTTCCCTATAATGAACACTTCTTCTGCACTGTTGATTTGATGCCAGATACTTTGCAGGACTTTTTTTAATTTTGGCCCATGTGCATAAGAGCGGTTCATCATTTTGGATATATAGGTTAAGCTGACTTCCCCTTTTTTCAATTCTTCGTGCGTCAAAAAATGCAAACCTCGCTTTCGCTTGATCGCATGACCCTCAAATGTAAAATTGACTTCCTCTACTCCCGCTTTTTCAGCTTGAACACCAAATTCTTCTTCCGCTCCTTTTGCGCCACCGCTAAACAATGTGCAATCACTGGATTTCATTTCGCCCTCCTAAATAGTCCACATAGAAAATTTCTTTGAATTTCGTGAAGACTTTCTCCATCGCTCGTCAGCCTTCACCTTTGCTTCTTTTAAGAAAATTAACTGTATCTTCAATACTACGCTTACCCAAAACGATGTTCTTCTGCTCTAAAAATGCTTCACGAAGTTTTTCCAGCAATTCTGGTACCTTTCCATACAACCGTTTTGGTTCCCTTCGGATTCCGCAACTCTCAAGATATGCCGTTAATAATGGCATAACGATTGTGGTATCGCTGTAGCAAACGACTGATTGACTTACAGTATCAGGATCTATCTTCGCCCAACTCACAGCTTCATTGGGGGTGGCTCCCGAAAGTCCTCCGGTGTCAGGCCGTGCATCAGTGACTTGAACAAAATAATCATGACCCTTGATATCAAAACCAAGTACTTCCTGCAGGGCTGGCTCTGGTGGCAAGATAAAGTTTTTAGGTGACCCGCCTCCCCAAATAATGACCCCGCTTTCGCCAGCGCGTTTTGCTTCCAAAACCAAGGCCGCTGTTTCATTCACGTCGATGGACGAATCGATACAAATATCCTTACCCACCAGGTTTAGAGCAGCTATATCCAATCCTAATGTGCTATCACCGGGAGAGGAAGTATATATGG
>PVBE010407098.1_pt1 | contig 17192 bp, 16 predicted proteins | sample 1631181 | NCBI WGS metagenome assembly PVBE01 (sample SAMN08397723, study PRJNA350692) | Marine metagenome, whole genome shotgun sequencing project. | isolation source: water | place: Pacific Ocean | collected 2012-04 | reverse complement strand
CTGGCCGATAACCTCATAGAAGGCATCGTGGCCTCCGGGGTGAGCTGCGCCGATATCGGCATGGCCGACACGCCTATGGTCTATTTCGCCATCAACCACCTCGGCAGTTGCGGCGGCCTGCAGGTCACCGCCAGCCACAACCCGCCGACGGACAACGGCTACAAGGCTTACTGGGATCACGCGGCCCAGATCATCCCGCCGGTGGATCGCGACATCGCCGCCGCCATCGACGCGGTCGCGGCCTCCGGGCCCGCCCGCTACATCCCGACCCTCGACGACGACGACCCCGCCGCCGCCAAGCTCACCGAGGTGCTGGGCGACGACGCGCTGGCGACCTATCGACAGGCGGTTCTGGCCGCCAACCCGGCGCCCCCGACCCCCGCGGCGGCCGCGGCGCTCAAGGTGGTCTACTCGGCCATGCACGGCGTGGGTCAGGCGACCATGCTGGAGGTGCTCGGCGGCGCGGGGTTCACCCAGGTCACCCCGGTGGCCGCCCAGGGTGAGCCCGACGGGGCGTTCCCGACCGTGGCGTTCCCCAACCCGGAGGAGCCCGGGGCGCTGGACCTCGCGATGGCCGCCGCAGCGGAGGTGGGCGCGGATCTCATCGTCGCCAACGACCCGGACGCCGATCGGCTGGCCGTCGCGCTGCCCCCCGCGCAGGCCGGCGGCGCCTGGCAGATGCTCACGGGCAACGACGTCGGCGCCCTGCTGGGCGACTTCGTCCTGGCGCACACGTCCGAGCCACACCCGCTGGTGGTCGCCAGCGTGGTGTCGTCCGAGCTGCTCGGCCGCATCGCCGCCCACCGGGGCGCCCGGTTCGCCCAGTGCCTGACGGGGTTCAAGTGGGTCATGGCCGAGGCACGAGCCATCGAGGCGACCGGCGAGGACCGGTTCGTCTTCGGTTTCGAGGAGGCCCTGGGCTACTGCGTCGGGCGTGATGTCGCCGACAAGGACGGCATCTCCGCCGCCCTGGCCCTGCTGTCGCTGGCGGCCCGCCTGAAGACGGACGGGCGCGACCTCGCCGGCGCGCTGGCCGATCTGGACGCCCGGCACGGCGCCTGGGTGACCGCCCAGACCGTGCGACGGGTCTCGGGGGGCGACGCCGACGAGCGGATGGCGGAGGTGATGGACCGGGTGCGCGCCGCCCCGCCGGAGCAGGTGGACGGGCTGCCGCTCACGGGCGTGGAGGACTTCCTGCAGCGGTCGCCCGCGACCAACCTGCTGGACCTGCGCTACGGCGAGGCCCTGCGCGTGCTGGTGCGCCCGTCGGGCACCGAGCCCAAGGTGAAGATCTACTTCGAGTGGCGCGACACCGCCCGCGCGGCGGGCAGGCTGCGGCTCGCGCAGCTGCAGTCGGCATGGGATGCCGTCGATCCAGGTTCGCTAAGCCCGTAGGCTCCGGGCGCCGATGGATGGGACGAGCCCAACCCTCCCTCCGTGGACGCCTGCCAGGAGCCCCGATGAAGCTGGATGAACTTCGAGCGCAAGCGAACCCCGCCGAGACCTTGGGCGTCGAGGCGGACACGCCTGTGCTGGTGGGCTGCGGCCTGCTCCCCGACGAGCTCCCGCAGACCGACGGCATGGGCACGCTGGCGTTCAGCGCCCCTTCGCTGGCCGACCTCGAGCAGCTGCGCAAGACCGAGGCCCTGGCAGGTCGGGTCTGGCCCCTGTTCACCGTCCGGCCCGGCGCCGACACCATCACCGTCGGCCGCCGCCCGAAGAACGACGTGGTGATCCCCGACTTCCCCATCTCGGCGTTCCACTGCTTCTTCCAGCCTTACCCGGGCGGTATGGCGATCATCGACTGCGGCTCCAAGAACGGCACCTCCATCAACGGCCGCAAGCTCGTGACGGGCAGGCCGGCGTGGGTCAGCCACCGCGACATGGTCACCATGGGGCGCTTCGCGTTTCGCTACTTCCCGTCCCTGGCCGCCGCCCTGGCGGACGACAACGCCGTCGGCAGCTTCATCGACCTGGCCAAGCTCGCCGCGGCCTAGCGCGGCCTAGGCGGCCCTGATACGCGCCAGCCGGCGCAGCAACGGCGACAACGGATCCCCCGGCCCCAGCGTGACGATGGGTACACCCGCGGCCTTCAGCCGACGGGCGAACGCAGTCGCGCCTGGATCCGCGGACCACGCCACCAGGTCGTGGATGCGGGCCTCGCGCCCGTCGTCCGGCCGGGGCAGGTGCAGGGCGGCCGACGGGGCCAGGACGAGCAGGCGGTGCCTGCGTCTGCGCAGCGTGGACAGCGCCGCCGTCAGGCCATCGCCCGGGCGGCCCTGCAGGTCGGACACCAGGAGCAGCGTCGACGGGCGCCGACGGCCTTCCAGCGACTTGGCGACCGAGTCGGCGAGCCCCCGGTCGAGGTCCTCGGCGGACTCGGTGGCCCGGTAGGGCAGCGCCGGCCCGAAGTGGCGGCAGTACTCGCGCACGGGGTCGGCGGCAGGCGCCAGCTTCACGCCGGCCTCGGCCAACAGGTGGCGGGTGACGGCGTCGAGGAGCTCGTCATCGACACGGCCGTCCCGGTTCACCTCCAGGCCCCGCTGGTATCGCACGTGCTCGGCCACCCGGCGCTCGATGTCGGCGGGGTCCGGGGCGACCAGGTCCGGCGCCACGGTGCCGAAGATGTCCGGGAACGTCGTAAGCAGCCGGCGGCGGTGCACCTTGCCCGCGCCGGGCTGCAGGACGCTGATGGTCCGCCGGTCGAAGGTGACCAGCCCCACCCGGTCCCCGGCGGACAGCAGGCTCTCGGACACCCTCGCGCAGAGCGACAACGCAGCGTCCAGCGGGGTCCGGCCCACCTCCCCAGCCCGCATGCTCGGTGAGGTGTCGAGCAGGAGCCGCAGGGTGACCCGCGACTCGTCGTCGAACTCCCGGACGAGCAGCCGGCCCCGGCGGGCCGACGCCTTCCATGCGATGGCGCGATAGGCATCGCCGGGGCGATGGTCGCGGATCTCCCGGAACTCGGAGCCGATGCCGGCCCGGCTGACCCGGCGGCTGGCCTCCTCGAGGTCGTCGGTCCGGGCGAACCCCGACGGCAGCCCGACGCGGCCCTGGATTCCGGGCAGCACCTGGATCGACTGGTTGAGCGGGAACCAGGCCTCCGCCTCGAACAGGCCGGGCCAAGGGCGGCGGACCATGCGGACGCCATGCAGGAAGGGGCGTCCCGCCCGGACCGGGGAGGCGATGACCTCGACGGATCCTGGCGCCTCGACGGTCTTCAGCGGCGCGGTCACCCCGAGCTCGGCGGCGGCGGACAGCCGCAGCTCCGTCCTCCCGGGCACCCCCTGCACGGTCAGCCCGATGGGCAGCTTCCTGCCGACGCGGCCGCCACCCGGAGGCTCGACGGACAGCCTCAGATCGCCGTTGTGCAGCGCCTGCTCGTCCCGCGATGCCGCCAGCCGGGCGACCACGACCACGCCCAGGATCACCTGGCCCCACAGGGTGACGGTCCACGACGACGCCACGACCCCGGCGCCGAGGAAGAGCACGCCGGCGAACAGGGTCCATGCGCCGGCGCCTGAGAAGCGCAGATCCTGGAACAGCGGGGTGGGGCTGGCCGCGGTCGGGCCGGTCGGGCCCCGGTCAGCCATGGGCGAACGGCACCGCGCCCAGCGCCGCCTGGACGACCTCGTGGCTGGTGCCGCCGTCCATCTCGGCCTCGGGGGTCAGCAGGATCCGGTGGGCGAGCACCGGATCCGCCAGCCGGCGCACGTCGTCGGGGAGCACGTAGTCGCGGCCGTGCAGCAGGGCGCGAGAGCGGGCGGACTTCAGGAGCATCAGGCCCGCCCGCGGGGACGCGCCCAGCTCGACGTCGCGCCGCTCGCGGGTGTGGCGCACCAAGCCAAGCACGTACTCCGCCAGGCCCGGATCCACGTGCACGTCGCGCACCCGGTCTCGCAGGGCCTCGACCTCCTCGGGGTGGAGCACCACCTCGACGTCGCCCTCGTCGTGGGCGCCGTGGGTGAGCAGCAGGGTGCGCTCGTGGTCCTCGGTGGGGTAGCCCATCTGCACCTTGAGCAGGAACCGGTCGAGCTGCGCTTCGGGCAACGGGTAGACGCCCTCCTGCTCCACCGGGTTCTGGGTGGCCAGGACCATGAACGGCGAAGGCAGCGGGCAGGTCTCGCCTTCGACGGTGACCTGCCGCTCCTGCATCGCCTCGAGCAGCGCAGCCTGGGTCTTGGCCGGCGCACGGTTGATCTCGTCGCCGAGCACGATGTTGGCGAAGATCGGGCCCTTGCGCAGGGTGAACCGGCCCGTGGACGGGTCGAGCACGTAGGTGCCGGTGACGTCTGCGGGGAGCAGATCCGGGGTGAACTGGATGCGCCGGAAGCCGCAGTCGAGCGTGCGGGCGAAGGTCTTGACCAGCGTGGTCTTGGCCACGCCTGGCACACCCTCGAGCAGCACGTGGCCGCCGGAAAGCAGCGCCACCATCAGGGCCTCCACCCGGGTGGCCGGGCCGACGTAGACCTTGGCCACCTCGCCGAGGACTCGCTGAGCTGCCCGTCGTGCGTGGGTCAGCGGGGCCTGGGGCGCGGTGTCACGCTGCATGTCGACCTGCCCCCGAGATTCCTTCCATGAGCTCCTGCACCCCTTCGTCCAGCGCCAGCGCCTGGGCGACCGTCCAGCGGCGGCCGCCCGGAGCATACGGGTCGGCGGCCGGCGGCGTCTCCTCGACCTGCTGCAACAACGCCGCGAGCCCAGACAGTCCCCGCGGCAGATCGGCGGCCCGCGGGGCGAGCCGCTCGTAGGCCACGCCCAGGGTCAGGCCCTCGGCCAGCAGGGCCGCGCGGGCCCTGCTGCCGACCATCGCGGCCAGGACCCGACCGTCGCCGTCGTCCGGCAGCGCGGCCAGCGAAGCGACCCGAACACCGACACGGGCCGGCCGCGCCGGGGCCGCGCCGGGATCCCGGCCGCCCCAGGCCCGCTCGCCCCCAGCAGGCACCAGGAAGGCCAGCAGGATCACCGCCAGCCCGAAGGCGACCAGGAGCAGCCAGGGCAGGTGGTCGCGCAGCCGGTCGAGGCCCGCCGCCTCTTCGATCTCGTCGAGCCAGCCTTGTCCCGCGCCGCCTCCGCCGGCACCGGCGGTGGGGCCGACGTACAGCCTCACCCCCTGGCCGTCCTGGCCAAGCCAGTCCAGGAGATTGCTGGTGAATCGGCGGTTCCCCTTGAGCTCGAGCATGTTGTTGATGAACAGGCTGGGGTCCGACATGAACAGCACCTGGCCGGCGCCGATGCGCTGCTCGATGGCCAGGGCCGCGGCCCCCCCGAAGGCCAGCCGGATCTCGCCCGGACCCGACACGCCGGCGGGGTGGTTGGCGACGACCCGCGTCACCCCGTTCGCAAGCGCCCATCCGCGGGCGGTGCGGGCCACGGGCAGGGCCGGGTTGCCGCCCAGCCGCTCCAGGGACCCGGTGTCGACGTCCTCCAGCGCCAGGCCGAACGCCTCGAACAGGTCGCCGGACTCACCGAAGTCGTCCGCGACCACCGCCCGCCCGCCCGCTCGGACGAAGCGCCGCAGCGCGTCGGCGTCCATGCCGGCGCCGGGGTGGATCCACATCAGGCCCACGGCCTCGGCAGGCAGGGCCTCGTTCGACAGCTCCAGCCCGCCCCGCTTGGCGATGGACGCCAGCGCGCCCAGCCCGTTCCAGTCGTCGGAGCGGGGGTCGAAGTCGGCGGCCTCGGCGGGGCCGCAGAGCAGCACGGACAGGCCCAGACAGACCCACGGCGCCAGGGCGCGGCTCATGGGGCCCCGCCTGGGTCGGGGGCGGCCTTGCCCGCCAGCCCCTGCGCGTCTCCGACCTGCCCGAGGTCCGTGGGGCGGCCGGACCACCAGGTCTCCTGGAGCAGGTCGGTGAGCTTGGCGAAGTCGCCCATCACGCCCCGGGCCACCTCCTCGGGGGTCCGGAGGGGCCACGGGTCGGCGCCCTCCCGCTCGGTGGCGACGGCGCGCCACACCTCGAGCACCGCCTCGCGCACCGGCGTGAGCGCCAGGCGGACCGCGGACAGCTCGCCCCGATGGGGGAACCGCGCGGACGCCTCGCCCGGAATATGGCCGGGGGCCTCCCCGAGCAGGGTGTACGACCCGGGCGGCACCCGATCGAACCGGAAGCGGCCGTGGCGGTCGGTCAACGCCACCCGGTTGCCTGGCAGCAGCGACACGCGACCACCGGCGAGCGGCGCCCCGTCGGTGCGATCGATGAGCACCCCGGCCACGCCGTCCTGGTCGGCCAGGGCGTAGGGCACCGGCGGCGACGCATCCGGGGCGAGCACGGCTGGCGGGCCCGGCCTCGCCGTGGGACGACGGGCGGGGCGGGGCGCCTTGAGCCTCGCCCGCACCCAGGCGCCGAGCAGGAGCAGGAAGGTCAACGCCAGGGGGCCGAGGTAGGCCCAGGACGGCGTCGGGACGGGCGCAGGGAACACCGCCGAGACCGACGTCGCGGCGCGGTTGGCGTCATCGGCCCCGGCGTACGACAGCCGGACCTCCGCCCGTCGGCTGGGGAAACGCCAGCCGCCCAGCTCGGCCTCGAACCGGCCGTCGGCGGCGGTCTCGATCGTGCCGCCCGGCGTCAGCGACACCGTCGCCTCGCGGCCGACGCCTGCGACCGTGAGCCTCCCGGAGATGCGCAAGGAGTCGTCCAGGGCGCCGGGCATCACCTCGGCCCGGGCCGTGAGCGCGGCAGGCTTTTTGGGCTCCGTCCGCTCGAAGGCCGCGCGGCTCGTCCCCGCCGCGTACAGCGCGTCGGGGGTGGTCGTCGCGACCAGGGTCCGGGCGCCCGCCCTGTGAGGCAGCACCTCGCTGAAGTGGCCGCTGGCGTCGGTCACCAGCTCGGCCTCGTGGAGCACCCGATCGCGCCGGCCCAGGATCCGCAGCGTCACCGTCCGGCCCGCCAGGGCCTTGTCCCGATCGTCGGCCACCGACCCCTGGACCCGCAGCGCGTCGAGCGTGTCGCGCGCCTGCGCCTGCACCACGACGCCGGCCTGCACCGTCACCGGCGCGGCGTGCGCGAGGGCGGGCGCCAGGAGCAGCAGCAGCGCGGGGACTTGTGACATCGAGCCGTAGAGTATATTCCGCCGCTCTTTCATGGCATCGGCCGTCTGGGAGCGGGCAGCGTGGATCCGAATCTGGTCTGGTACGGGGTGGCGGCGGCGGTGGCAGTGGCTTTGCTGCTGCTCATCCGCGGCGGATCAAAGGGCGGCGCGCCCGCGATCGACGAAGCCGACGAGCCGACGCACACCCCAGGGCCCGCCACCGGCGCCCTGAAGACGGCGGTCCTCGGAGACGAGGACGAGGACGAGGCGCCCGCTGAGGCCGAGGAGGCGCCCGCCGAGGCGAAGCCCAAGGCCCGCGGCTGGGGCCTGGGCAAGACCCGCAAGGAGGGCTTCATCGCCCGCCTGGGCGCCCTGTTCGCCGACAAGGAGACCGTCGACAGCGCCCTGCTCGACCAGCTCGAGGAGACGCTGTTCAAGGCGGACATCGGAGTGCGCACCGTCCAACGCCTGCTCGAGGGCTGCCGGGCGGCGAGCGCCGAGGGCGGGAGCGCCGACGAGCTCTGGGAGTTCCTGCGCACCCAGGCCCTGGAGATCCTGCAGGTCGAGTACGCCCCCCGCCCCGTCGAGGGCGACGGCCCGCGGGTCGTGCTGGTCATCGGCGTCAACGGCTCGGGCAAGACCACCACCATCGGCAAGCTGGCCGGCCAAGCCCGCAAGCGGGGAGAAGAGGTGACGCTGGCCGCTGGCGACACGTACCGGGCGGCCGCCGGAGACCAGCTGGGCGTGTGGGCCGATCGGGTCGGGGCCCACATCGTCGGCGGCGCCGAGGGCGCGGATCCGTCGTCCGTGATCTTCGAAGGCATCGAAAAGGGCGCCGAGGCCGGCCACGACCTGGTGATCTGCGACACCGCCGGACGGCTGCACACCAAGAAGCCGCTGATGGACGAGCTCGAGAAGGTCCACCGCGTCTGCGGCAAGGCCCGCGCCGGCGCGCCCCACGAGGTGCTGCTGGTGGTCGACGCGACCAACGGGCAGAACGCCATCCTGCAGGCCCGGGACTTCAACAAGGCCATCGCCGTGGACGCCATCGTCCTCACGAAGCTGGACGGGACCGCAAAGGGCGGGGTGATCCTGGGCGTGTCGGACGAGCTGGGCATTCCCGTGCGGTACATCGGCGTGGGCGAGGCGCTCGAAGACCTGCGGGAGTTCGATCCGCGAGGGTTCGTCGATGAGCTGTTCGCACGCCCACAGCAAGGGGCCGCGGCGTGATTCCTGACTGGTTGCCGACCTTTGGAGCCGGTGCTACCGTGCGGCCGTGCTGATCAGAGTGATGCTGGCTGCTGCTGTCTTGGCGGCCTCCCTCGGGGCCCCCGAAGTGGCCTCGGCGGCCGAGGATCCGGCGGTGCGCGTCTTCCAGCGCAAGCCGTTCCTGCGGCGTGAGCGCGCCGAGATCGCCCCGTGGGCGGGGATGACGGTCAACGACAACCTCATCCAGCACTACTACACGGGGCTGGGCATCAACTATCACATCTCGGAGCACCTGGCGGTCGGGCTCAACGGCGCCAAGGCGTTCGGCAGCGAGACCACGCTCTTCGAGAAGGTCCAGGCCGACTTCGCCCTGAACCCGGTCGTGAGCAAGGTGGACTGGTTCGGCACGGCCGAGGCGTCCTACGCCTTCCTGTACGGCAAGTTCATCCTGTTCAACAGCCTGCTGGTGCACCTCGACACGTCGGCCGTGGGCGGCTTGGGGGCCACCGGCACGGCGACGGGCAGCTCGGCGGTCACCTTCGACGCGGGGCTGTTCCAGCGCTTCTACCTGGCCCGCTGGCTGACCCTGAACATGGGCGTCAAGCACTACATGCACCTCGACGAGGTGCGCGGCGAGTCCACGCTCTTCCACTCCACCATCGTCCTCGCCGGCGCCTCCATCTGGGCGCCGGACTTCGAATACAGGACGTTCCGGTGAGCCGCGCTCTTCCCGGACTCGCGGCCGTGATGGTCATGGCTGCGCCCCAGGTGGTGCAGGCCGAGGACGTCGGCGGGCTCGAGGACGCCCCGCTGGTGCGGCAGCAGCTGCTGCTGCGCGGCGAGCGCCACGAGCTGTCGGTGGCCCTGGGCATGTCGATGAACGACGCCTTCGTGCGGGGCTGGGCCCCGACGCTGGGCTACACCTACTACCTGGCCAACTGGTTCGGGGTCGGCGCCGATCTGAACATCAACGCCTGCGCCTTCGGCATCGACTGCCGCACCGACCTGGCCGAGCGCATCGAGGGCGTCGACGAGGACCTGCGCTCCGGCGGGCTCGACGACATCTCGGTGCTGTCGACGCTGGTGTCGCCGTACGCCGTGCTCGTGCCCATCAGCGGCAAGATCGGCGTGCTGGGCGCCAACGTCCTGAACTGGGACGTGCACCTGGTGGTCGGTGGCTCGCTGGTGCTGTCCGACAACGCCGGCGACGGCAAGGCCATCGAGGCCGGCTCGACCCTCGCTCCGATGATCGGCATCGGCCAGCGCTTCTTCATCGACGACTCGATGGCGGTGACCGTCTCCCTGCGGGACTACATCATCAATCGGGAGCTCAACGGCACCACCGCCGGTGAGGACACCGGCGCAGCCGAGGTGGAAAGGGAGATCGAGAACCGGTTCTTCTTCAACGTCGGCGTCTCCTTCTTCTTCCCGACGGCCGTCAAGACGCCTCGCTAACCGGACCCGCCCTGCGTCGGTCCTTCGCCATCGCCGTCGTGGCCCTGCTGGGCTGCGACGCCGACGCCGGCGACCCCTGCAACAACGACTCGGACTGCGGCGTCGGGCTGGTGTGCGACCGCGAGGTGGTGGCCGTCAGCGCGGGGCAGCCCGTGGACGCCCGTGAGGGCGTGTGCGTTGCCGCGTACCCCGACCGGGACGGCGACCGGATCGGCGACGGCGAGGACGTCTGCCCGCGCACGCCCGACCGGTTCCAGGAGGACCGGGACGGCGACTCCGTCGGGGACGCCTGCGACGGCTGCCCGGACGTGGCGGACACTGAGCAGGTGGACCGGGACGGCGACGGCGTCGGAGATCTCTGCGACGGCTGCCCGGGTCAGTCGGATCCTGACCAAGCGGACGCCGACGGGGACGGGGTGGGCGACGCCTGCGACCTCTGCCCCGATCTGCCCGATCCCGACCAGGTCGACGCCGATGCGGACGGCCGGGGCGACGCCTGCGACGGCCTCATCGATCGGGACGGCGACCAGATCCGCGACAGCGACGACGTCTGCCCCGGCGAGCCCGATCCCGCCCAGCGCGATGGCGACGGCGACGCGGTGGGCGACGCCTGTGACGTCTGCCCGGAGGCGGCAGACCCCGGGCAGGACGACCGCGACGGCGACGGCGTCGGCGACGCGTGTGACGTCTGCCCCGACCTGTCGGACGCCGAGCAGGCGGACGGCGACGCCGACGGCCGGGGCGACCTGTGCGACTCGTGCCCCGCCGACGCCGACCCGCGGGGGCTGGACTCGGATCGCGACGGTCTGGGGGACGCCTGCGACCCCGATCGGGACGGCGACGGCATCGACAACGGGGCGGACGTGTGTCCGGGCGTGGCCGACCCGGAGCAGCTGGATCTCGACGGCCAGGACGGGGGCGACGCCTGCGACCCGGACGATGACGCGGACGGGGCCCGGGACGATGAGGACGTGTGCCCCAGGCTGGCGGATGACCAGACCGACACCGACGGAGACGGGCTGGGCGACGCCTGCGACGACGATGACGACAGCGACGGGCTGCCCGACGACGAGGACGTCTGCCCGACCCTGGCCGACCCTGCCCAGGTGGACTTGGACCGGGACGGCGAGGGCGACCCGTGCGACGTCGACGACGACGGGGACGGCCGCGCCGACCCCGAGGACTCCTGCCCCAGGACCTGGGACTTCGGAGATGACGACGACGGCGACGGCCGGGGGAGCGCCTGCGACGACGACGATGACGATGACCACGTCGCCGACGTGCACGACGTGTGTCCGCGGGTCGAAGACCCGGGCCAGGAGGACTCCGACGGCGACGGGATCGGGGACGCGTGCACCGGCGAGCTGGCGCCGCCGCGGCCAGGGGAGCTGGTGATCAACGAGGTGCTGCCCGGCCCCGACGGACAGATGGCGTTCGTGGAGATCGTCACCTTGGGGAGCGCGCCGGTGTCGCTGGACGGTGTCCGACTGACCGTGCGCGGCGCCATCGGCGAGGCCGGGAGGGAGGTGCACGTGTTCGATGCCGGGACCCGGGTGCCGACGGGGTGGGCGCTGCTGCTGGTGGGCCAGCGGATGGAAGAGGAGCTCCCCGGTGTGATCCAGGTCGAGGGACCGGACGCCCTGCCGCTGCCCGAGCATGGCATCCTAGCCGCCCTTGCTGGGGAGGTGACCTTGGCCGAGCTCGCATATCCGGAGACGGCGGCGGGCGTGTCTCGGGTGCGCAGCCCGGAGTTCGCCGGGGATCCGGTGGCCCACGACGGCGTGCACGGCGCCGAGGGCCGGACCGCCTCGCCGGGGCGACGAAGCGACGGGACGGTGTTCTAGGGTGGAAGGGCTCAACCAGCGGTTGTTCGGCTCCCGCCGCAGCCTGGCGCTGACGGCGGGCGTGGGCAGCGGGGTGTCCGTCGCGGTCGGGCTGGTGGCCAACCACTGGATCCGCACCTCGAGCTCCGACGTGGGCCTCAACCTCATCGTCATCGTGGTGTGGGTGGCGACCATGATGGCCGCCGCGGCGCTTCAGACGCTGCTCGTGGGCGACCTGCTGTGGGGCGAGCGGTGGCGGCGGCAGACCCTGCTGGATTGGGTGCCGGACGTCGACGAGATGGAGCCCGAGGACGTCGTGGACCGCAGCTGGGTGCTGTACGGCCTGATGGCCCTGCTGCTGACAGTAGGCTATGCCGGCAACGGGGCGATCAACGGCAACTTCTTCGGCTGGTACCAGTTCCGGGGGTTCGATCTCGTGCGCCTGCGCTCGGAGGACCCCGAGCAGCGGCTGGAGGCCGTCCTCGAGCTCGCAGACCACGACGACCCCGCCATCCTCGCCGAGCTCGTGCCCAAGGTGCACGACCCCGATCCCGCCGTGCGCGCCGAGGCGATAGGCGTGATGGGCGACAAGCAGGTGCAGGCCTCGAAGACCGACCTGTTCAAGGCGCTGGAGGGCGCCGACGCCACCGTCAGGGCCTCCGCCGCGGAAGCCCTTGGTAAGCTCCGGGGCGACGGCGTGCTGCAGGCGCTCACCGGCCTGCTGTCCCGCGAACGCGACCCCGCGCTGCGCCGCGGCGTCCTCGCCGGCCTGGGGCTGCTGCGAGACCGGGACGCCGGCCCGCTGGTCGCCGCGGTCCTCGCCAGCCCGGACGAAGACGACGGCGTGCGCGCAGTCGCCGCCTGGGCCTTGGGCGAGCTGCGGTGGGAGGGCGGGCTCGCCGCCGTCTCCGCCGCCCTCGCCGCTCCTCCCGCCGCCGCCCCCGCGGCCGCCCCCGCCGCCGCCCCTGCGGCCGCACCCGCCGCCGCCCCCGCGGCCGCACCCGCGGCCGCTCCGCAGAACCCCCGGATCCAGTGCCCTGCCCTGCACGCCCTCGCCAAGCTGGCTGGGGGCAAGGACGGCGGCGCCGCGGTCAAGCCCCCCAAGGCGCTGGTGACCGCCTTCGATGCCCAACCAGGCGAGATGGGCCCCATGTGCGAGCGCGAGCTGGTCACCGCCCGGGCGAAGGCCCGCTGCTTCGGCAAGCTCAACCGGCCCTCGGACGTGCCGTACGAGGGCACCTGCTCGAAGTACCAGATGGCGTCGCCCGAGGCCTTCCGGGTCAAGGCCCTTAGGGTCGCCGCCCGGGCCGCCGGCAAGGGCGCCATGCCGTGGCTCGCGAAGGTGAACAACAACGAGGCGGAGCCGGCGGCGATTCGAAGCTGGGCTGCCGAGCTGTTCCTTGGGCTCAAGGCCCTGTGACTGCGCCGTGTGCTCGCCACGCGGACGTCGCTGGCGCGTCCCCGGGCCGAATTGACACCCGGTCAGGGCGCGACTAGGTTCCGGGCCCCATTCCGCTAGGCGGGACCAAGAGAGGCCGATGTCGACCACAGGAACCGGAACTGACGCAGCCCCCAGCGCTGCTCCGACAAGCGCTCCCAATGCGGCCCCAGCGGCGGCCCCAGCGGCCCCAGCGGCGGCCCCAGCGGCCCCAGCGGCCGCCGGGGCGCCGGTCGGCACCATGAAGAGCGGCCCGGTCCTTGGCCGGCCCCTCGAGGTGACCGTCGACCAGGATCACGTCGACCGAGCCATCAACCGCCTCAAGCGCAAGATGGCCGACGAGGGGATCCTCAAAGAGCTCAAGAAGCGTCGCTTCTACGAGAAGCCTTCCGTAAAGAAGAAGCGCAAGATGCGCGAGGCCGAGCGCCGTCGCCGCAAAGAGATCAAGCGCCGCATCGCCCGAGCACGGGGCAACCGCCGCTAGGATCCCGTGTTCTCGAGGGCCTGGACGTCGGCCAGATCCTGCAGACGGCCGGACGCTCGCTTTGCGGCGATAAGATCCTGCTTCCCGATGATGGGCACCGTGATGCCTCGAACCGTCACTTCGACCCGGCGTTCGTAGCTCTTGGCGAAGCTGACCCCAGGAATCTCCTGCAGGATGTCGACCCGCACGGGGGGTCTGCCCAGAAAGAGGATGTCTTCGGGTCCTGCGGTCTTTGTGGCCTCCAGGACGTGGATCGGAGCGCCGAAGGTGGCGAGGGCATCATGGATGCGAACCATGTTCTCGGGACCGCCGTCCACGAGCAGGTCCATGTCCTTCGTCGCCCTCGGCTGAGCGTGGAACCCTACGGCGTAGCCACCGATGAGAAGATAGCGCGCCTCATGCTCGGCGAACGCCGCCAGCAGGTCCACGAAGTCCGTGTGCAGGTTCATGGCCACCCCGGTCGGTCCATTGCGCGAGCGACAACTGCCAGGTCATCACAAGGCGCTCGACTGGCGACAGCGCGGCAGCGTCAGCATAGTCGTGCTGTGCCAAGTCCTCGTGTGACGACGCCAACCCGCCACTCCAACCCTTCCGACGTGCGGCTGCCCGTGCTTCGTACTCGCTGTCCACCGCCTCGCAGTATAGCAGCGCCACACGTGCCCGCCCGACGCGGGAGGGGCACCCTGTCAAGTAACTTCCCGATCCCTCAGGCAGCAGAGCTGCCTACGCTTGTCGCGAGTTACGTAACAATTCCCCCCGTGCCTGCTGGGCCTCCGGCGGATGATCCGGCTTGGAACATCTCGCCCTGATCATGCTCCGCACCGGTGCCCCTCTGGCCCGGGAGCGGGAGATCCAGGTGTTCGCACGCCCTGCGCGTCACCACGCGGCCCCGCGGGGTGCGGTGCAGGTAGCCCTGCTGGATGAGGTAGGGCTCGTGCACGTCCTCGATGGCGCCGGTGGTCTCGCCGACCGCAGCGGCTAGCGACTCCACGCCCACCGGACCCCCGTCGAACTTGATGGCGATGGCCTCGAGGATGGCCCGGTCCATCTGGTCGAGGCCCACGCGGTCCACGCCCAGGCGGTCGAGGGCGCCACGGGCGACCGACATTGTGACGGTGCCGTCGCCCTCGACCTGGGCGAAGTCCCGGACCCGGCGGAGCAGCCGGTTGGCCACCCGCGGGGTGCCCCGGCTGCGCGACGAGATCTCCGAGGCGCCGCCTGGGTCCAACGGGACCTTGAGCAGGCCCGAGGAGCGCCGCAGGATCCGCTCGATGTCGGCGGCGTCGTAGTACTCGAGGCGGGCGGCGTAGCCGAAGCGATCCCGCAGGGGGCCGGTGAGCAGGCCCGTGCGGGTAGTGGCGCCGATCAGCGTGAACGGCTTGAGCGTGATCCGCACGCTCTTGGCGTGGGGGCCCTCGCCCAGCAGGATGTCGAACCGGTAGTCCTCCATCGCCGCGTACAGTGTCTCCTCGACCGCCGGCGTGAGGCGGTGGATCTCGTCGATGAACAGCACCTGGCCCTGGCGCTGCTGGGTGAGCACGCCGGCCAGGTCGCCCTTGCGCTCGAGCGCCGGCGCCTGGATCACGGTGATCCCGGCGCCCATCTCCTCGGCGATGATGTGGGCGAGGGTGGTCTTGCCGAGGCCCGGCGGGCCGTGGAACAGCAGGTGGTCGAGCGCCTCGTCGCGCCCCTTGGCCGCCTGCACGAACACCTTGAGGTTGTCGGTCACCGCCTTCTGGCCCACGAAGTCGTCGAACGTCGAGGGGCTCAGCGCCACGTCCACGACGTCCTCGCGCTGCTGCTCGCCAGCGACCACCCGAGGTTCGGCCGGCGGCTCCATCAGGGCGCCGCGCTCAGCTTGCCCAGCGACAGCCGGACCAGCTCCTCCAGCGGGTCACCGGCGTCGATCCGCCCCTTGAGCGCCTTGACCGTCGCCTGGACCTCGGAGGGTCGGTAGCCCAGCTGGCCCAACGCCGCGCTCAGCTCGTCCCGGAGTCCCCCGCGGGCCGTGATTGCAGGGGCGGCCTTGCCGTTGGCGGTCCCGGCGGGCGACCACGATGACACGGGCAGCCGATCGCGCAGCTCGATGATGATGCGACCGGCGGTCTTGGGCCCGACGTGGGGGATCCTCTTCAGGAAGGCGATGTCCTCGTCCGCGACCGCGCGGGCGAGCTGGTCGGTGGGCACACCGAGCACGGACAGGGCGACCTTGGCGCCCACGCCCTGCACGGCCAGCAGGAAGCCGAAGGTCTCCTTTTCGGCCTCCTCGGTGAACCCGTACAGCGTGATCGCGTCCTCGCGCACGGCGGTGTGCACCCGCAGGCGAACGGTCCCGCCCTCGGCCGGCGTGCTCGCCAGCGTCGTAAGGCTCACGAACGTGCGGTAGATGACGCCGCCGACGTCGATGTCCAGGTGGTCGGTGCCGCGCCCGGCCACGACGCCCCGCAGCCCGCTGATCACGCCCCGAGCTCCGACAGCTGGTCGAGCATCGGCGCCCGCATGCCGTGGCACAGCGCCACCCCGAGCGCGTCGCCCGCGTCCGAGGGGGGAGTCGCCTCCAGCGCCAGCAAAAACCTAACCATCTCGCCCACTTGGCCCTTTTCGGCCCGGCCTCCGCCGGTGACCGCCTTCTTCACCTGCGCAGGAGTATAGCTGAACACTTGAACAGAGCCATGAACCAGCGCGAGCACCGCCGACGTCCGGGCGCTGGCGAGCACCATCGCGGAGCGGACGTTCTTGTTCATGAACACGTCCTCGACCGCGCCGGCGTCGGGCCGATGCTCCGCCACCAGGCGGGCGATCTCGCCGTAGATCTCGGCGAGCTTGTCGGTCAGCTCGGCACCCTTGGGGCGGAACACGCCGTGGTCCAGGTGGCGCAGCTCGTCGCCCACACACCGCACGACCCCCCAGCCCATCGCCGTCGAGCCGGGGTCGATGCCGAGGACGACCATAGCCCCGGCTTACGCGGCCTCGAAGGCGGCGTCGTCCAGCTCGGCGTTGTGGTTGACCTCTTGGATGTCGTCGTTGTCCTCGAGCAGGCCCACCAGGCGCACCACGGCTTTGGCGCCCTTGCCGTCGAGCTCGACGGTGTTCTGCGGGATGTACGAGATCTCGGCGTGGGCGATCTCCTCGACCAGCTCGGCGACGGCATCACGGACGGTCTCGAACTCCTCCGGCGACGTGAAGATCGTCAAGACCTCCCCGTCGGTGTCGTCGATGTCGTCGGCGCCGGCCTCGATGGCCATCAGCTGCAGCTCGTCGGCGTCGCCCGCCTTGGAGCGCTCGACCACGATCTGCCCTCGCTTGTCGAACATCCAGCCCACGCAGCCGTTCTCGCCGAGGTTGCCGCCGGCCTTTCCGAGGATGTACCGGATCTCCGCAACGACGCGGTTGCGGTTGTCGGTGAGCACCTCCAGCAGGAGCGCTACGCCGCCCGGGCCGTAGCCCTCGTAGATGACGTCCTCGTAGCTGACGCCCTCGAGGTCGCCCGTGCCCTTCTTGATGGCCCGCTCGACGGTGTCCTTGGGCATATTGCCGCCGCGGGCCTTGTCGATGGCCAGGCGCAGTCTGGGGTTGGCGCTCGGATCGCCCCCGCCCATGCGGGCGGCGACGGTGATCTCCTTGATCAGCTTGGTGAACAGTTTGCCGCGCTTGGCGTCGGTCGCCGCCTTCTTGTGCTTGATCGTCGACCATTTGCTGTGACCGGACATAGCGCCTCCATGACCGCCGGGTCAGCAGTCGTGCTAACCTG
>PVBE011548926.1_pt1 | contig 17195 bp, 18 predicted proteins | sample 1631181 | NCBI WGS metagenome assembly PVBE01 (sample SAMN08397723, study PRJNA350692) | Marine metagenome, whole genome shotgun sequencing project. | isolation source: water | place: Pacific Ocean | collected 2012-04 | reverse complement strand
TGCAGATCCACAATGCAGATGAAGTTTTCCCTGTCGTCCTGACCATCGACCCACTGGCGGATCGCTCCCAGGTAATTTCCCAGGTGTAGATCACTGAACCTAGCGCCATAATCGTCCTCTTCGTTAGAGCCCTCATTTTCCAGGACTCCAACATGGTATTGTCATCGGTCTAACTTATGTTGGCCGAATTCGTCGAAAGGTGTCACCGATGAGCAAGAAACGAGTCCTGTCCGGTATCCAGCCCTCGGGTGATCTACACCTGGGAAATTACCTGGGAGCGATCCGCCAGTGGGTCGATGGTCAGGACGACAGGGAAAACTTCATCTGCATTGTGGATCTGCACGCGATCACGTTGTGGCAGGAACCAGCCGCACTCCGAGAGAACACGCGGCACCTCGCTGCGCTGCTGATCGCCGCGGGGATCGACCCGGAAAGAAGCACGCTGTTCGTTCAGAGTCACGTTCACGCCCACTCCGAGGCCTGCTGGCTATTGACCTGCGTGACGCCGATTGGCTGGCTCGAGCGGATGACGCAGTTCAAGGACAAGTCGGGCAAACAGAAGACGATCCAGACGGGTCTGATGACCTACCCGATCCTTCAGGCCGCAGACATTCTGCTCTACGATGCTGACGAAGTACCTGTGGGCGACGACCAGAAGCAACACGTCGAGTTAGCACGCGATATTGCAGGGCGCTTCAACAACCTGTTCGGCGACACGTTCAAACTCCCCGAGCCAGTCATCCCGAAAGTCGCTGCGCGTGTGATGGGCCTGGACGACCCGACTTCCAAGATGTCCAAGAGTGCAACGGCCCAGGGTCATGCCGTGCGGTTGACCGACGAAGACGGCCGGATTCTCAAGACCTTCAAGCGCGCGGTCACCGACTCGGGGCGGGAGATCCGGTTTTCCGACGATGCCGAGCGTGCAGGGGTGAATAACCTTCTGGGGATTTACCGGGCGGTCACAGGCAAGTCCAGAGAGGAGGTCGAAGCTCATTTCGCGGATGCGCGTGGCTATGGCGACCTCAAGACAGGCGTGGCCGAGGTCGTCATCGAAATGCTCGCGCCGATCCGGGAGCGCTACCTCGAACTGATAGGGGACCCCGGGGAACTCGATCGCTTATTGTCGAGAGGTGCCCAACGCGCCGCCGAAGTTGCCGAGGCGAAGCTCGCCCAGATGAAGAGCCAGATGGGCTTCCTGGCGCCTGGCGGATCGGACGACTAACGGCTCTCGACGACCCTCACGCTTCGAAGTCATGCTCGATCAGGATGTTGTGATCGTCGGGTCTCACCCAGGTCACGTCAATGCCCCGATTCGGAAGACCGCGGAACCAGGTGCTCTGCCGTTTCGCAAACTGCCGAATGCCACGTCGCAGGTCGTCGATCATCTGTTGCTCGTTTTTGGAACCGGTCAAATAGGCGGTGACCTCACGGTATTCAAGCCCGAGCTGATTCATCCGCTCCACGCCGATGCCCCGGCCGAGCAAGTCTCGCACCTCGGCGATCAAGCCCTGTCGTAGCCTTTCATCCAATCGTTTGTCGATACGGCGGTGTAGTTCGTCGCGGGGAACGTCAATGCCAAAAACCCTGTAGTCGATCGATACCGGGGGTGGATCGCTGTACTTCACCACGTGGTGGAGGGCGTGTCGGGCGATCTCAATTGCGCGAACCACGCGTTTCTTACTGCTTCGATCGGTGCGGAGGGCGTGTTCCGAATCGAGGCGATCGAGGTCCTCGAGCAAGTCCTCGTGACTGCGCTGCATCAAGGATTGCCGCAACCTGACGTCCTCAGGAACGTCGGCAATGCGATAGGCCTTCAGCACGGCCTCAATGTAGAGGCCGGAGCCCCCGACCATCACAAGAGGGACGCCCCGGGCGAACGGTTGTTCGCAACTCTTTGTGTCGAGCAGCTGATAGCAATCCTGCTGGTATCGAAACAACGAGTAGATCTCGGAAGGATGTGCGACGTCGATCATGTGGTAAGGGACAGGTGGCTCCACCTGACTATACTCGTCCAGATCCTTGCCCGAACCGATGTCGAGTCCACGATAGGTCTGTCGCGAGTCGGCGGAGATGATCTCCGAAGCGAGCCGATGCGCGACGTTGACGCCAAGGCGCGTCTTGCCGCTTGCGGTGGGACCAATGACGACCAGGATTCGAACAGACACGTCAGACCTCGAACTCGTTCCGAAACCAGCGCTCAAGCGCGAACATTTCGGAACGCGCTTCGGAAATGAACATCACCGCCAGTTTTCCAGGTGCGCGGGATTCACCGTCGAGCCCGAGTTGCAGAGGTGATGCCAGAAGGATCCCCCTACCGATGGAAGGATCGTATCGCCGGGACCCGAGCGAATCCACGACCTGCCCCAGCTTCCTGGGCAAACAGGTCAACTTTCGCAGGTTGAAGAAACGGTAGTACAGCGTTCGTTCCGGGACCAGGCGGTGCCACAACCGATATGCGCCGTCCGACATCGAACGTCGGGCGTTCAGGTCCACCAGCGATCGGAGCCGCGTTCGATTACCGTCATGCCATTTAAACGCATCGATAGAGGCAGGACCGAAGTATCCCTCGGATTCGAGGCGTGCGGCGATTCGCGCGGCGGCATCCGACAACGTTTTCGACGGGGCCGCGGCTTGCGGTTCCGGCTCGAAGATCGCGCCTACGAGCGCCCCGCCGTCCGTGCAGATGGTCTCATGAATTTGCAGACTGCCGACATCAAATGGGACATCGAAGACAACCGAGTAGTCACACGTCCGCCTGAGCCATGGTTCGATCACCATACAATCGTTTTGGTCCAGGCGGTCGGCGACAAAGCGCAGGTCGACCTCAGAGAGATGATTGCTGTTGAGGCGCCGGTTCCCGATGCCCGCATGACCGTGATCGGCCTTGATCACCCATTCGCTGTCGGCCGACGCCCGGTGCAGAAACGTCTGAAGTTCAGCCACGTTTCGAACCACCGTGCCTGGCGGGTCGTCGGGAAACAATTCTGCTTCAAGGCCACACCCGAAGTGCCGCGAGTTAACCCGGCCGACGACCGATAGAGGAGGGTGGGTCGCGGGGCGTTCACACCGACTGTTCAATTCGATCGCTTCATCGTTCCATCCGAACGGTCGCAACTGTCGAGTCAGATCGATTTCCGGGTGCGTGATCAACTGTGGAACGGGAACGCCGTTTTCGGAGAGGTACGCGGTGAAGTCTGAGGGGATGTCCGCACGGACCCACGCTGCGTCAGACGCATCCGCACCGATCAAGGCCTGCACGGATAGCTCACGAACCTGACGTTCAAGGCCAGGGTTGATGGACGGATGTCGGCCGAGGCTCAGGTCGAAGTCAGAGTTTAGATAATGGATGGGTGACTGGTCTTTTGTCAGGTGTGGGGCTCCGCTCGGAGTGTCTTCTGACGGCATACCCAGGCTACCCCCAGGAATAACACAAGCCAGACTACGGTTCGGAAGGTCATTGCACCCACACTTTCGACAGCGACAGAAGTTCCCACTTTGTACAGATACGCGATTGCTCCCAGCACGAGGACGTTGAGAACAAAGATCGTCCCCGACGCATACTTGCCTTGGTTGGGGTTGCGCCACGTGGTTATGCCTGCCGCTACATAGGCCACGCCCATTGCTATATTGAAAAGTAACAGCGGCAAAAACACTTTGTATCCGGGATCAGAACCAGTCAGAACAAGACTGCCAACAATGATCGTGACGAAGCCGAATAGAACAGCCGCCAGCGCCAACAGTCTATGGACCAGTAGTGTATATCGTGATTGCTCCAACTCGCTCCCCTTGGGTTGTCTGACTAAACTGGGGACAGGCACCTATATCCCTATTTTATCTGCCATATATTCAACGACTTAAAATGGGGGACACAGGTGCCTGTCCCTATTATTTACCCTATTATTTGCCGCGTTGTGCTGTCAATGATGACGGCAACTTTGCAGCTGGGCGCGATCGCGATGCTGGTTCTGGCAGTACGGGGAATGGTGTCGACGGTCTCGTTCAAGGGTGGCCTCATGGCACGGATATACGGAATCGAAGTCGTGAGCGTGACGGGAGATCCAGCGATACTTGTGCGGAGGCTGCTCCGCGGCGCCCTCGTGTGGGGTACGGTCTTCGTTCTGTTCTACCCTTTCGGGACCCTGGGGCAGCCGTGGTTTCTCTTCAGGTATGAGTACATCTCACTCGCCATCATTCTGGGACTCGCCGCCTGGTCGGTCTGGCACCCTTCCCGCGGGCTTCAGGATAGGATCGCCGGGACGCACTTGGTTCCCCGGTAGTCGTCTCGATGACTCAGCGGAATCTTGTACGGTGGATTTCTCATGCTTCTTAGCCTTCCACCAGCTGAACAGACAAGCCCCTACGACGACGAGGGACAAGAAACCATAGAAGTTCTCTTCTGATGGAATGAACTTGAGTTGAATTGCCCCCAAACAGAATCCCAGGCAATAAAGCTCTGATTTCTTGGCATATATCGTATCGTCTGACACGTCACTCTCCAGTGTAGAATCGAGAACAGATCTTCTCGATCTTGAGGCGAATAAATGACCGCACGGTCTCACTCGGCGCGTGATAGATCAGTGTTTCGATGGTGGTTTCCTCCCCATCCGGAGAGCTTTCGTACACCCTGACCAGGGCACCGTCCAAGTCGACGACGTCTTACGCAACCTGAATGCCCACGACGAAGCCGTCGGGAGGGAGATCGTCATCGTGCACATGCAGGGAGAGCGCCAGAAAGACGAGCGTCAGGAGCAAGCCAAGGTCAAGACCGCCCGCTCGCTTGGCCGAAAGGCGCTTCTGGAAAGCACTTCGGGGTTGGCAGCAGCCGAAAAGCCTTCCTTTCCTGGAGTCGCAGGCGACTTCACGCTGCCTCAGCCTGCCGTGTAGCTCCTGTACGGTTCGAACTCGGCCGCCAACTCATCCTTAAGCATCTGCGGCCGGAACAGTCCTTCCGAGTAGGTTGCATCGCCGCCCATAAGCTTCGTGATCGTTGGTGCGACGTCGAGCCGGTTGACGATGTCTTTGCTGGACCCGACCTTAAAGTCGGGTCCCCACCAGATGCTGGCCGACCGCTGGCAATAGTAGTAACCGGACGAGTGATTGATTTCACCGTAGAGGTTGATCTCATCGTCGCGTCCGAACTCCGGTCGGATGATGATCGCGGTGTTCTTGCTGAAATACGGATCGTTCTTGATGAAATCGAACAGGACGCCGAGCTGTTCGTCCGTTGTCTTCGCGACCCGCTCGTACTCGAAATAGCCAGTCTGCTGGCGGAGATACCCTCCGGCGCCGTGCCCCGTGTCGTGCCCCACCTGTTGATAGAGCAGCATCCGCGGTTTGAATGCCTTCATGACGGCAGGCAGCAACTGGAGCGCCATCGCGTCGCCCAGGAACGGGTCTCGAGGGATGGCCGTGTTACGGAGTCCGGTAACATCGTACAGACGGCGCTCGAGAGCATCGTCGACGAATTCTTCGAGTTGCTTGAATTCTGCTTCCGAGACGCCCATATCCGGGAACTCTTCCCGCACGATCGTGCGTGGGTCCCGACCCTTGTTGAACATCTCGTTGAAGATGTGCGTCGCCGTCAGGCTGATCGGCCGTGAGTTCTCGTCATAGTCCGGGTGCCAGGTGAAATACTTTTCGCTGAAACGCCATTGGCGGTAGTAACTGACTCCGTTGAGATAAAAATAATTGGTCGCCTTGTCGCCATAATGCTTGCGAACGTAGTTGGGTGGCGTGGGGTAGAGCGGCACCCCGCCCTGCGCCTGGTGTCCCATCAGGTATTCGGTCCAGGAATTCCCGTGCTCGGACACCGTGTTGTTATGGTCTTCTTCAAAGACGAAACTTTCCTTCAGGATGCGGGCATAGTTGGGCTGCAGTTCCGGGTTTTCGGTGAATTCTTTCTTTCGTTTCCCGTTACCGTTCATGATCCAGATCAAGTGCTTGGTCTTGAACTCGGGAGCCTGAGCCGCCTCAACCTGCTTGCCGGCCGCAAGGCCGCCGGCCCCGGCGACGCCCAGCGTCTTAATAAAATGTCGTCGATCCATGGTGTGTCCTCCAATGGCTAGGAAGCAAAACGCGCACTGATACGGAAGTTAAGAAAACTTTCGTCTATGGTTCGTGACAGTTCAGACAATTACCCCGAGGTGGATGGGGCGGTATCATGTCGATGCGGCGAATCTTGGTCGCGTCGGCCGGCTGCGCCGATGGATCTACCGCCATCGGTGCGGATCCGGTATCGGGCGCATCGAAGGTGAGCCCGGCGAGAATCTTTTCTCGCAGACGCATCCCGCCGCCCAAATCGACGCCCACGCTCTCGAACACCGGGTGCTCGGATGGCAGCATGTCCAGATAGTTGTCGGCGTTGTCGCGAGCGACGAACCGCATCAACTGCCATCGTCCCGGCTCCTGCCAGATCGACGTCACGAGCTGACCCTGGTACAGGTTCAGGTCGGTGTTGAACCCGGACTTCATCACGACGTCCGGGTTCTGCACCTTTCGTAGAATCACTCGCGCGTTGTTCTGGTAGCTCGGTACCGATTGAAAGACAGCGGCTGCTGTTCCCACTCCGGATTTGTCGTCGATGACGATCGCGTTGACGGTGACCGGTTCTCCCATCGTTCCGGTTTCGCTCGAGAGCCAGAGCGAAACGAGCTCCGGTGCAGTGGTGTCGACCATCGAGGGATCATTCTCCAGGCGAACCCGGGCATTGCCGACCATTTCGTTTGTCGCGAAATAGTGGTAGACCTGCATCCCGGCCTCGTCTTCGAGTGTGACAGTCGTCACTTGATATTCGCCTGACTCCCACCACTTCGGCACGTTGAGGTAGCCGACGTAAACGTCCTCCTGTCCGATCAACGGCTTCAAATCGAACTCCTGGAACTTGTTCACGTCGCGTTTGTTCATTCTCAGTTTCACTCTCTCGACGCCGGACAGGTTGTCGGTGACCTTCGCGTAGATCGGAATCGGCTTACCGAGAGTCTGGGTGAGGACTGAGTTGTCGGCTCGCTCCAACCCGCCGAGCCTCAACCAGTGCATGGTGGGTGGGACAACGTCCGCGTTCGGATTTGGAAGTACTTCGACTTCGAGCGGCTGGCCGAGCATCGCTGGGTGGTAGTCCGAGAAATAGGCCTTCGCACTGCGAACAGCGTTCCGGATACCGAACCGGACGTGCCGATACACACCGGGCTCGGCATACTCGGGAATCTTGAGCGTGCCGCGGAGGAACATGGAGCCTTCCGACAGCGGCGTAAACGTAGCCTGAAGCGTGGTACGACGTCCTTTCGGTCCGTAGTACCGAAGATACGCGCCGGTGGTAGTCGCCGTTGGGTCGGCTACCTCCGCTTCGAACTGGACAGTTCCTCCCGCCCCTACCTTTCTGGGACCGATGATCCGCACCGCCTTCAACAATGGGGGAACATGCCAGGCCTTCAGTTCGTGCCAGTCGAACTCCGCGTCCGGGTTCGACATGAACTCATCGGGCAGCATCTCCTCGACAGGCCGATCATAGTAGTAGGTGTCGGTGCTCGGAGCCCCCGGCGGAACACGTGTCATCGGAACCGGGGGGATCACGTCATCGGTGGTCCCGAGAAAATCCGTAACCGGGCCGGGAACCTGAATCTGTTGCCGGCCGCCTCCGCCCGCTTCGGCACGACCCTGACGTTGGGTTGTGGGACCCCTTTGCCGTCCGGCGGCGGTTTGCCCCATCGCGGTTTGGCCCAGGAAAACAACGGCGAATGCAAAGCCGGAGAGCAGATAGAGCTGCCGGATACGTTTACTCGACATCGCACTTCTCCTTTTGGAACGAGAAACCAAGTCACGACAAAACATACTCTTCAAATGCTTCAGCTACTCGTCGTGGTTTTATCCCACGTGTTGCTAGAAGTCAAAGAGAATAAAAGGGGATAGTCGGAGTGCAGTTCACGCATGCGTGTGACCAGGCGTACATAATCGGGTGAGTCTACTTGTTCATCGTCAGCCGTTCGTCCCTGTTGATCAGGACGACTCTTCTGGGCGGTGTGAAAAGCCTGATCGAATGTTGGGAGACGTATCTATTCGACGCGCAACACTTTTTGCGGATCAATTCGGACTGCGCGGCCGGCGGGTACGATGCAGGCGATCAGAGCAACTACGATCAAACAAAGGCTCACGCCTCCAAACGTGACCACATCGGTGGACGCGACATTGAAGAGCAGGCTTTCAATCAGTCGAACACCGGCGAAGCCACCAAGGAGTCCCAGGACGATACCGGAACCGACCAGCATCATGCCTTTCCCCAGAACCAGTCCAATCACGTTTTGCGGGGTGGCCCCCAGTGCAACCCGAATGCCCAGTTCGTGCGCGTGCTGCCTCACGAAGAAGGCGAGCACACCGTACTGATCCACTAGCGCAAGTACCAACGCCATGCCAGCAAACAACCCCACCAACAGCATGCGGAATCTCGGTTGCGCAAGAGAGTCGCTGATGCGCGCCTCCATCGTCCGTAGACCTGTGATCGGGATGGAGCTGTCGAATTCCCACACTGTCCCCTGCAGGTCCGCGGCCAGATCAAGCGGATCACCCACCGTGCGGATCAGAAGTTGCATACCGTCCGGCCCAACCTGGCGGGACGACATGTAGAAGACCGGTGGGATGTCCATTGCAAGTCCAAACTCACGCACGTCTTCCGCCACACCCACGACCTGAGAGTTCTCATCCCAGACGAACAGTTCCTTGCCCAGCGGGTTTTCGCCGGGGAACCACCGCTCGGCCATCGTGGCACTGATGATAACGACGTTCGGGCTTCCGACCTGGTCCGTGGCCTCGAACGCCCGACCGGTCAAAATGGATATGCCGAGGGTGTCGAAATAGTCGTCCGAGGCAAATCGACGCTGGGCGCCGAACTGGGCCCGCTCGGCTTCGCTCGAAGGGGGGCGCTCGACGGGGTAGATGGTGTTCCAGGTGCCGCCGGTTCGGATCGGTGCCTGGTCCACTGCTCCAACCGCCACGACTCCGGGTATGGCTCGCAGATTGTCGTGTAGTTGTTGCCAGGCATTTCCGATTGCCTCCGGTGTGTCGTATCGCCAGGTCGGCAGCTGGATCTCTGCTTGAAGGACGTGCCCGGCTTCGAACCCCGGATCCACATCCTGCAATCGCAGGTAGCTCCGAACCAGCAGACCCGAGGCAACCATGAGCATCAATGAGAGCGCGACCTGTGCGACGACCAGTGCGTTTCGGAGTTCGGCTCGCCCTGGACTCGTGCCCCGACTCCCTCCAACCTTCAGAGTCTCCGACAAGGAGAACCTTGTACTTCGAAGCGCAGGAACAACGCCGAAGAGCAGGCTAGCAGCGAGTGAGACGAGAAAGGTGAACATGAGCACCGTTTGATCCACACCGATCGCTTCCAGCCTCGGGAGGTTGGCCGGCCCCATCGTCTTTAAGGCACCCAGCCCCATGTAGGCAACCGCCAGGCCGCCGACACCACCCGCCAACGCGAGCAATACGCTCTCGGTGAGAAGCTGACGGATTACGCATGATCTGACGGCGCCAAGAGAAAATCTCACCGCGACTTCCGTGGTTCGAACCATTGCCCGGGCCAGGGACAAGGCGGCTATGTTGGCGCAGGCAATCAACAGGACCAACCCGGCCAGACCCAGCATGATGAGCAACGACGAACGTGCATCCCCCACAAACACCTCGTGCATGGACTCGACCGTGACACCCCATCCGTCGTTGGTCTCCGGATAGTTGGTCTCCAGGCGCGTGGCGATCGTGTCCAGCTGGGCCTGTGCCTGCTCCATGGACATGCCTTCGTCGAGGCGTCCGAACATGCTGAAGTTGTTGTTGCCACGACCCTGTGTAAAGCCGGATTCCCGACGCATCGGGAACCACATCTCCACGTCCGCACGGTAGTCGAACCCGGACGGGAGCACGCCGACGACTTCGAACGGCTGGCCGCCGATCGTGACCGACGTGCCGACGATTTCGCTGTCACCCCCGTACTGCCGCTGCCACCATCCATCACTGATGACCACCACATTCGGAGCACTGGCCAACTCCTCGGCTGGCAGGAATCCGCGCCCGATCTGTGGAGAGATGCCCAGTACCGAGAAGAAGTTATGCGAGACCCTCGTGCTCAAGATCCGCTCGGGCTCCTCGTCGCCGGTGATGATCACACGCGGAGAGAACACAAGGACCGCTGCCATCGATTCGAAGGCTTCGGCTTCGTCCCGGTAGTCCCAGTAGTTGATCGCCGACACGGAATTCTGAGGCCTCGTTTCCGAACTCCCCCAGACCCACGCGAGCTGGCTCGGGTTCTCGTACGGCAGTGGTTGAAGCATGACCGAGTTCAGAGTGCTGAACATGACAGTGACCGCACCGATGCCGATCGCGAGAACCAGGACACTTGCCAGGGTGAAACCAGGGTTTCGTGCGAACAGTCGGCACGCAAACCGGATGTCTTTGTAGAAGTCGTTCATTAGAGGGTCTCTCGGTGGTTGCCGTTTCAGTTAGAAAAACAGGCCGCGTTCAACACGTTGCCGTCTCCACTTTGCGATACGTCGGACGACGTACCTGGAGCCAAGCGCGAACGCCTGTCCCCAGTACCATAGTTTTGCTCTTGCCGGAAACGGGCGCCACGCCGCTCCGGATTCCGCCATGTCCAGATAGACCTCGTGCAGATCGCCCAGCACTGTCTCCTTCACTGTGCCGTGGGGCAGGCACGCCGCGAGCAATGCTCTTGCCAATATCGGGGGCGACAGCTCGTGTGTGCGCATCATCGTGTTTCCAATACGGAGTCGAGGCCTTCCCACAGCCGCATCCAGGCAGTTCGTGACGCCTTGAGGCCCCGAACGCCGGCTGGAGTAACGGACAAAAGTCGTTTCGGCCGCCCGCCCCGGCGGGGGGTTGGTTCGCCAAGCTGGGAAAGAATCATTCCTTTCTCCTCGAGGCGGTCTAATGTCACGTAAAGCGCTCCCCTTGAGACCTTTCGGTCGATTCTTCGTTCCAGCTCATCCATGACGTTCCTGCCGTACGCCAGGTCGCCGACCTGAAGAATTGCCAGGAGCACCATCTGCTCGAACTCACCCAGGAATTTCGTCTCTTTAGCCATCACACCCACCACACCAGTTGGCGCGGACACCCAATCACACATTGTAGACACTGATACAGACGAAAAGGTGACAGGAAAAGTTCTTCCTTTCGGTGATGACGTCATACCGACTGTTTGATTGCTTCCCCTCCCGGCCTTTCGTAAGATCTATTCAGTTTCGAACCGGGGTGTTGCGTCTCTACAGTCTTCCGGTCCACGCCAGACAACGCAGGTGTCGCACAGGATTCGTCAAAGGGGTTTGAAGTGAAACGAACAAACGCTTTCCCGGCCTATTGGGTTGGGCTCTCGGCAGTGATTCTTGCGGTCGGCACCGTTCTGCCGATCTCCGAGGCGAGCGCCCAGGATCAACGACTCTCCGTCGAACACTACCTGGATATGGAATCTGTCTCGAATCCGCAGATCTCCCCCGATGGGACCCGGATCATCTACACACGGCAATGGGTGGACAAGGTCAATGACCGGCGGGAATCGGCACTCTGGATGATGAACAGCGTCGGGACCCGGACCCGGCATCTGGTGGAGGGCAGCGGAGCCCGATGGTCTCCCGATGGCACTCGCATCCTCTTTACGAAAGAGGGTGAACCGAAGGGGTCTCAGCTTTTTGTCCGATGGATGGATGCCGAAGGATCCGTCACTCAGATCACGCGCCTTGCGAACGGCCCATCCGGGGCACGCTGGTCGCCCGATGGCAATTCGGTGGCGTTTACGAGCCGGGTCGACGATAAGGCGGACTTCACAGGAGTCGGACTTCCCGGGCGGCCCGAGGGCGCGAAATGGGTGGATGAACCCAAGATCATCGAACGGGCCGGCTACAAGCGCGACCGACAGGGATACGTCGACACCGGTTGGACGCATGTCTTCGTCGTCCCGGCGGACGGTGGAACCGCTCGACGGCTGACCGACGGCAACTGGAACCACTCGAACATGTCGTGGAGCCCCGACGGAACCGAAATCTACTTCACGTCCTACCGGTCCGAAGATTCCGACCGGCCGGAACACTGGCAGGAGTCGGAGATCTGCGCGGTCGCACTGGCTTCAGTAGACATCTCTCAACTGACCGACCGTCGCGGCCCCGACAATGGCCCCGTGCCGTCGCCCGACGGACGGTGGATTTCCTACACCGGCATCGAAGCCCATCAGGACACCTACCGAAATCAGAGGATACATGTGATGAACCGGGACGGTTCCGCCTCACGGGTGATCTCGGGCGACTACGACCGTCAGTCGGGCGGGATGCAGTGGGCTCCTGACGGAAGCGGCCTCTACTTCAGCGTTTCCCGTGACGGGTACCGCAGCCTTCACTTCGTGTCGATGGATGGAGGCGTCACACAGCTCACCAAAGGCGACCAGCTTCTCTCGCTTTCGTCGTTCTCCGACGATGGCACCGCGGTCGGGACGATCTCGAGCGCGCACGAACCCGGCGACATCTACCGATTCGACCTGGCGGGCCCAACCGAGGTAACGCGCTTGACTGAAGTGAACGCCGACATACTCGGGGGGGTCACGCTCGGCGAAGTGGAAGAGATCTGGTACGAATCGGAACCTTTCCGCGTCCACGGCTGGATCGTCAAGCCTCCCAACTTCGATCCGGAACGCGAGTATCCCCTGATGCTGGCGATTCACGGCGGTCCTCACGGCATGTACAACGGCGGGTTCAACTTCGCCTTCCAGGAACATGCCGCCAACGACTACGTCGTGCTCTATACGAATCCCCGCGGGAGCACGGGCTACGGGACGACGTTCGCAAACGCGATCAACCATGATTATCCCGGCATCGACATGCAGGACCTCATGGCCGGCGTTGATGACGCGCTGGCGAGAGGCTACGTGGACGAGGAGAACCTCTTTGTTTATGGCTGCTCGGGTGGCGGCATCCTCACCAGCTACATCGTCGGTAACACCGATCGCTTCCGGGCGGCCTCGGCGAACTGCCCGATCGTGAACTGGATGTCGGCCATGGGGACATCCGACGCCATCTCGTACCTGCGGACTTTCGAGAAACCGTTCTGGGAAGACCCGGCCGAGTGGATCGACCGCTCTTCAATTTTCTACGTGGGGAACGTGACGACACCAACCATGCTCATGACGGGCGAGAACGACCTTCGCACGCCGATGGGGCAGACCGAGGAGTTCTACCAGGCACTCCAGTATGTGGGCGTCCCCACCGTGATGATTCGATACCAGGAAGAGTGGCATGGAACGACTTCCCGTCCCTCCAACTTCATGCGGACCCAGTTGTACCTTCGGAAGTGGTTCGAGAAGTGGGGCACACACGAACCGCTGGAAACAGACGATGCGGGTGGGCGGAATCAAAACCAGCGTCAGTGATCGAGCCGCGTTCCACTATTTCCGATCGGACGGTCCTTCCGGCACCGGATCCCTTCCGGGTAGGTCGTACGCAGTGTTTTGGATTGAGGGCTTATATACTTCGCGCATGCGTTGAACACTAACGATGAGGGCTCAAATGAACTCGGTGGCGAAGCAGCAAGAACGACGCCGATGTTTGAGACAATTAATCGACATCAGGGAATTCACAATGGCAACAATTAATAGAAATGTCTTGCAGGTATGTTTGTCCTGCACGCTTATATTGTTTTTATCCTCAAACCTTGCAGCACAAGAAAAAATACATCAGACCACCTCTGTTTTTGGCGTGAAACATTATACGGTCTTGAAAGAGCCACAAACAGAAAGGGAGATGGAGTCTGCTCAAGGAATGAACGAAGCGAAGCAGGCGTTCGAGGAAGAAATCACCATCAGAAGCGCACTGAGCTATGGAACTTACTTGCGTCGAATCGGTTTGTTCAATGAAGCAGTGGAGGTTTTCAGCAAGGGACTTGAGGCACATCCTGATTCGGTCAAGCTGCTGCGTCAGAGGGCCCAGTTCTATGTCAATCTGAGAGACTTCGATAAATCTGTGAGCGATGGCTTGAAGGCGGTCGATGTCATTGAAAATATGCTCATACGTGCGGACGTCTCTACCTCTGACTTAATCCCGACTATAGAGGAGATCGTGAACGTACATTATCATTTGGGGCAGGCGTATTACGGTAAACGGGACTTTGCCAATGCGGCCCTATGGTTTGACAGGGCCTATGAGACTGCTCTGATCTCAAATAATGTTGAAGGCATGGTTGCTTCTACAAACTGGACCTATATTTCCTATGCAAAAAACGGTGACGGGGCGGCAGCGAGAATGGCTGTTAATCGGTACCACGGCGTAATTGATGATTTTCAGAACCCTGATGATCATGTCTTTTACTTCGATAGCGTCCAACTGTTCAAAGGTAACCTCAGTGTTTCGATGTTGGAGCCTATTGATGAAACGAAGCCCTGGGGTGGATCTTTGAACTATCCCATTTCGATTTATTACATTTTGAAGGGGGAGACAGACAAAGCAAAGCCCCACCTGAGAAGATTGATCCATCAGGCGCCGGAAAACTTTCAAAAATGGGGGCGCTTTGCAGTGGTTCATGCTGCCCATGAATGGCAGGAGCTGTTCCCCGATGAGAGTCCTTATGATGAGTAGGGCCTGACCAGGGGCGTCCCTCTAATTGAAAGCTAAAGCTCATCCAAACTTCGAAGCGGCAAGGTGTTTATCGTGAACCGTACACGAGCCGTCTCACCGCGGATTGGCAGTTCCAATTCCACGACGCCATCCTGTGATGGGATGATGGCCTGGCCTCCGTCGTCGACCTTCCTGAAACGAAGCAGGACTGTTCCTGTGCCGAGAAACGCAGCGAACTGCCGGGGAAGTGCCTCTATAGAGACGATTCGGGCAAAACGAGCGCGGTTATCAGCTTGTTGGATGTAGATTCTGTTGTGCTGATTTCCAAGGTCCAGCCTGTTCGCTTCAGAAAGGATCAGTCCGCTTGCGGATGAGTTCGTGGGGTTGTCGACCAAAGCCAGAACCAGCGTATACACGGTTGGATCATAGATGGCTTTTGCCGATGATCCGCCCTTCTTGATCTCAACGAGACGATTGAGGGCCTGGTTCGTCTGGCTCGTAATCCAATGGGCTACAAGGGTCTTGCCGCTGACAGCCAGGATGGAAGATTTCGAGGTATTGGGCTGCAGATCGCCTGTGCTGCTTTCCAGGATCCTTGCACATTCATCTTGCGTCCAATCCGATTGCTCGAAGGCAGAGGCAGCTGCTTGCACCGAAAGAATCAGGAAAATAGACAGAACGGTAGGGCGGTGCCGATTTGTCCACATACGAGAAAAAGCGCCCTCCTGACCAGGCTGCATGAACAAGCATACAGCTGGGTTGTCCCTGTCCCCAGGCGAAGAGTTTACTGGAACTGGGGAAATATGTCCTGGAGATAGCCTGGTTGGGAGGTTTGTTGACGGTCATGGGGATTCCTTCCTTTCGGGACGGTCGATGGAGATCCGGGCCTGGCCGGAGGCTCCTGGGAGTCTTCGGCCAGGCAATCACCGCAACGCGGCCAGGGGGTCGATCATCGCTGTCCTTCGAGCGGGAAGGTAGCATGCCAGAAGTCCGACAGCTGCCAACAGGATTGTCGCCCCGGCAAATGTCAACGGGTCGAAAGGGTTCACGCCGAAGAGTGCGAAGGCGAGGAAGTGGGTGAGTCCCGCCGCCGCCGGCAATCCAATTGTCCCACCAAGACAGATCAGGAGGAGGCCGCGACCGACGACCATCCGGATGATGTCGCCGTGCGCCGCGCCGAGTGCCATGCGGATCCCGATCTCGTGGGTCCGCAGATGGACCATGTAAGATACCCTCCCGAACAGCCCGAGGGCCGCCAGAAACAACGCCATTGCCCCGAACAGACCCAGCAGCGTCGCCATCTGTTTTTCGGATACGAGAGCGCTGCCGACCTGTTCCTCCATCGTCCGGATGTCTCTACCTCTGACTTAATCCCGGCTATAGAGGAGATCGTGAACGTACATTGGCATTTGGGGCAGGGGTATTACGGTAAACGGGATTTTGCCAATGCGGCCTTATGGTTTGACAGGGCCTATGAGACTGCTAAGCGAACGTCCGGTCGGGTCGGTAGTCCTGGCGGACGGCTACCACAAAGTCTGCCTGGATGACGACGCTAGTGCGTTGGCTGATCGAGCCAATAGAACAGAATCCACGCCGGTTGCGACAAAACTGGCCCCAGCCTCGACATAGTTCTTAGCAATGCTGAGGTCCGCCGTCAACACACCGGCAGCTTTGCCGCTTGCAACCACTCTATGGATACCGTCAACGATCCTTTCCTGTACTTCAGCGTGGGCCGGATTCCCCAGATGGCCTAAATCCGCGGCCAAATCGGCAGCTCCCAGAAACACGCCGTCCACACCTTCCGTCTCGGCGATTTCATCGATGTGAGTCAAAGCTCGCTCCGTTTCAGCCTGGACGATCAGAGAGAGATTCTGATCCGCTTCGAGCAGGTAGTCTGCATAGTTGCCCCACCGTGAGGAACGCGCCATGCCGCTTCCCACGCCCCGAATACCCGCCGGCGGGTAGCGCATTGCCGATACGGCAGCCGCAGCTTCTTCCGCCGTATGGATCATTGGCACCATGATGTTCTGTGCGCCCAACTCCAACACTTGCTTGACATGGTTGGCGTCAGGCTCCGACACGCGCACAACAGCCGCGGCCGGATAGGCAGCGATGACCCGGAGTTGGGACAGGATGCTGTGCAAATCGTTCGGCGCATGCTCGGCATCAATAAGCAGCCAGTCGAAGCCGGCGCAAGCGGCGATCTCCGCGCATCCATCGTCGGTCAAAGCCAACCACAAACCCAATTGTGGTTCGCGTCGGCCGAGTGCCCGCTTGAATTTCGATTGTGGCAATTTCATAGCCTACGCAAACCTGAATTTGATCGAGCCCAATCGGCCATAATCAATAAAGAACACGTCCCCCTTGGCTGCAGGTACCGGCCGGGTAAATGAACCGCTAAGCACAAATTCTCCGGATCTCAGTAGCTCACCGTGTCGGGCAAGTTTGTTCGTGAGCCAAACCACGCCATTTGCCGGATGACCAAGCACGCCGGCAGAAATGCCGGTTTCCTCGCTGATGTCGTTCTTAGTCAACAGCGCCCCACACCATCGCATATCGACATCGTCGGGCTTGCCCCTGCGACCTACGGGTACACCCCCC
>PVBE011496819.1_pt1 | contig 17197 bp, 17 predicted proteins | sample 1631181 | NCBI WGS metagenome assembly PVBE01 (sample SAMN08397723, study PRJNA350692) | Marine metagenome, whole genome shotgun sequencing project. | isolation source: water | place: Pacific Ocean | collected 2012-04 | reverse complement strand
GCGCCACCAACTTCAGGTACTTCCGTCTTTCGTTCACGCTCATCTTCTCGTCGATCGGCATCGTCCCCCTCAGTAACATTCTTACCTGAGTGAACCATACCCAGCCCAGTAACATTTTAAGTGAGTGAATACGCACCATTGACAGAGAAGATGGTGCTCAATACACTTCCTGACACCCCGATCGGGCTGGCGGGTGAAATAAGACAACTACCGATTAAAGGTGTGGGCACTACAACATCTCGGAGACGCCAAAGGTCTCGGAGAAAGGACATAGCGATGCACCAGAAGGTATCGTTCCAGAATCTGAACCCGTTGACTTTGCTAGACCGCAGCGCCTTCGTCTATCCCGGCAAGACCGCGGTGGTCTACGGCAGCCGGCGGTACACCTATCTCCAGTTTTCGGACCGGGTAAAACGCCTGGCTGGGGCGCTCAAAAGCGTGGGAGTCGAGAAGGGTGACCGGGTAGCGTTCCTGACGCCCAACGGCCCGCCCATGCTCGAAGGCCACTACGGACCCCTCTACATCGGGGCTATCCTGGTGGCCATTAACTACCGCCTTTCATCCCGGGAGATCGCCTACATCATCAACCATAGCGGGGCCAAGGTGTTGGTGTTCGACTCGGAGCTGGCGGCCATCGTGCGGGACCTGAAGGACGACGTCCCCGGGGTCACGACCTTTGTGCAGGTGGTGGACGTGGCCCCCAAGGCCGAGGACATTCCGGGCCCCGACTACGAGTCGTTCCTCGCCTCATCCCCGGAAGGGGTCCACCGGGTGGAGCTGGACTCGGAGTTGGAGACGATTGCCATCGACTACACTTCCGGCACCACGGGCCAGCCCAAGGGCGTGGAGTACAACGCCCGGGGCGCTTACCTTGCCGCCATCAGCGAGGTGTTGGAGGCGGGGATGAGCTGGCGCAGCGTCTACCTTTGGACGCTGCCGATGTTCCATTGCAACGGCTGGTGCTTCACCTGGGGCGTGACGGCGGTCGCGGGCACCCACGTGTGCCTGCGGCGGGTCGAACCGGAGCAGATATACCAGTTGATCCGGGAGGAGGGCGTGACCCACATGTGCTGCGCTCCCACTGTTCTCACCGCAATGTACTCCTCGCCGGCGGCCGAAGGCCAGGACCTGTCGCGGGTGACCGTCGTTACCGCCGGAGCGCCGCCGGCTCCCCAGGTAATTCGGACCATTGAGGGGATGGGCGCCAGCATCGAGCATGGCTATGGGCTGACGGAGACCTACGGGCCGCATACCGTCTGCGCCGAGCAGCCCGGCTGGGAGGAGTTGCCCGTGGAGGAGCGGGCCCGCCTGAAGTCTCGTCAGGGGGTTTCCTACATCTTGACCGAGCCCGGCGTGCGGGTGGTGGACGAGAACATGGAGGACGTTCGCCGGGATGGCGCGACCATGGGCGAGGTGGTGATGCGGGGCAATAACGTGATGACGGGCTACTACAACGACCCGGAGGCCACGGCCCGGGCCTTTAATGGCGGCTGGTTCCATTCGGGCGACCTGGCGGTCTGGAACCCTGACGGCTACATCGAACTCCGGGACCGGGCCAAAGACATCATCATCTCCGGCGGGGAGAACATCTCTAGCCAGGAGGTGGAGAAGGTCATCATGGAGCACCCGTCCGTCCTGGAGGTATGCATCGTCGGCGTGCCTGACGAGCGCTGGGGAGAGACGCCCAAGGCTTTCATCGCCAAGCGGGAGGACGCCGAGGTGACCTCGGAGGAGATCATCCAGTTCTGCCGGGAGCGCATCGCCCACTTCAAATGCCCGCAGTACGTCGAGTTCGGCGAGTTGCCCAAGACGGCCACCGGCAAGATTCAGAAGTTCGTGCTCCGGGAGAAGGAGTGGCAAGGGCGCGAAAAACGGATCAACTGACGCGGGTTCTTCGGCCCCGTGAACGAGTGAACCATCTTGTAGCCGGCTCTACCTCGGCGACAATGTGCGACAACCTAGCCCCACGGACATCTTTCCGGCCAAGGCCGGATTCCGGAGAGGTGTTTACTGGATCCCGGCCCGGAGACTACTCGAACATCCCGTCCTCTTTCAGGGAGTTGTACTCCTCCGCCGAAAAGCCGAATAGCTCCCTGAACACCTGCTCGGTGTGCTGGCCCATCAGGGGCGACGCCGTTTCCAGGCTTCCCGGCGTCCGGGATAGGACCATCTCGGTACCCTCGGTGGCGTAGACGCCCAGCTCCGGGTGGTCCAGGAACTGGTAGTGCCCCCGGTGCTTGAGTTGCGGGTCGTCGAAGAGGTCTCGGCAGTCGTTGACCACCCCGGCGGGCACCCCCGCCCGCTGGAGGGTATCCATCAGCTCCCGTGCGTCCCAGGGCGCGGTCCACTCGCCGACCATGCGCTCCAGCTCATCCTCCGAGGACTTGCGGCCGAGCAGGCTGGAGAAGCGTTCCTGGTGGGCCCAGCCCCGGCCGTCCGGGGCGATGACCAGGCGGAAGGCCTGCCACTGCTCGTCGGAGGTACAGGCGATGGCGATCCAACGGTCCTCTCCCTTGCAGGGATAGACCCCATGGGGCGCGGCTCCCGGGTCCCGGTTGCCCCTGCGGCCCTGATCCCGCCCGTTCACCGCACGGTCCAGCGTGAGAGGCGCCGAGAAGTGAAGGGCGGATTCAAGCTGTGACATGTCCAAGTGGACCCCTTTGCCGGTCCTTCTGCTATGGTCCAGGCCCGCCAGAATGGCGGCAACGGCGAAACGGGGGCCGATGAAGTCGGTGTAGGGGCCGTGAGGGTTCACGGGGTCCCGGTCGGGCCAGCCCGTGATGTGGGTGAGGCCGGAGAGGGAGGTTAGCACCGGCCCGTAACCCGGCTGGCTCTCCATGGGGCCGCCCCGGCCCAGCATGGAGGTGCTGAACATGACGAGTCCTGGATTCACCTTCTTGAGGTCGGCGTATCCCAGGCCCCATTTCGGCATCGTGCCGGGGGTAAAGTTTTCGGTCACCACGTCCGCCCAGAGCACCATTCGCAGGATCAGGTCTCTGGCCTGAGGATGGCCCATGTCGATGGTGATGCCGTGTTTGTTGGCGTTGTAGTTGGCGAAGTAGGCGCTGCGGTCTATGCTTTCCTCTCTGCCCCTGAAGGGGGCGGCCCGCCGCAGTGTCTCGGGCCGCTTGGAGGATTCCACCCGGACCACGGTGGCGCCAAACTCGGCCAGGGACTTGGTGGCCATGGGGCCTGCCACCACCCAGCAGAAGTCCAGCACCTTAACCTCCTGCAACGGTTTCTCGGCGTTCAGATCACACCCCCTCTCCTGAGGCCGATCAGCTCTTCCACCGAGAGGCCCAGTTCATCCAGGTAGATCTCCCGGTTGTGCTCCCCGATGAGCGGGGGCCGCCGGCGCAATCCGACCCGCGGTTCTCCCTCGTTCGTCACGAACGCTCCCGGATGGGTCACCGAGGCCTCCAGCTCCGGGTGGTGCAGCTCCTTGAAGAAACCTCGGGCCTCTAGCTGAGGGTGGTCCATGACATCCCCGTGGGTAGCCACCGGGGAGAGCAATATGCGGCGCTCGAAGCCTCCTCGCGTTAGCTCTGCCTTGGTATGACTCATTAGGAACCGGTCCAGCGGTTTCTCGGCCATCGCCGCCACCTCCGCCGAGCCCTGGCCGAAGCCCAGCTCCTCCCAGTTGACCTGTTTCAGGTCTTCGTCACCCATGCCTTCCTCGTCCATCCAGGCCAGCATGGAGCGGGTGCTCACCGCGGTGGACCCGCCCTGGAGCATGAAGTTGACGTGGCCGTCCTTGCACCGCCAGGTGATTCGCACCGTGGCGTCCTTGGAAGCCTGGCGGAAAGCGCCCATCCGCTTGATGATTGCGCGGTCGATATCCCAGGTTAGCGGGGCATTGGCCAGCGCCTTGGCCACCGCCTGCTGGCAGGACACGTCGACGTGTTGGCCCTGGCCGGTAACGGCGCGATGGGTGTGGGCCATCAGGGCGCCCCCGGCGCCGGCCGCGGCGCCGTGGAGGTAGAATTGGGGGAAGCCTACCCGCACCGGGGGCCGGTCGCTGTCGCCGGTGAGATACAGTATCCCGCTGGCGGCCAGGCCCACGATATCCGGGGCCTGATACGCGGCATAGGGGCCGTCCTGCCCGAAGGCCGTGATCGACACCATCACCAGGCCCGGGTTGACGGCCTCCAGGTCTGGGTATCCCAGCCCAAGGTCTTCCAGGTATCCGGGCGGGAAGGACTCGATGAGGAAGTCGGCGTCTTTTACCAGCCGGTGGAGCAGTTCCCTGCCGCCGGCGGTGTGCAGGTTCAGGGTGATGCCCCGTTTGTTGGCGGCGTAGGCCCACCAGAAGAGGCTCTTCTCTGGGTGGACATCGTCCTGGTAGAAGGGACCCAGGTTTCTCGCGGGGTTGCCGCTGGGGGGTTCCACCTGGATCACGTCGGCGCCCAGGTCGGCCAGCATCTTGCCGCAGAGGAGCCCCCGTTCGTCTGTGAGGTCCAGGACCCGGTAAGGGCTCAGAAGGTGTTCCACGCCTGATTTCTCTTCGACCACTCGATTCCCTCCGATAAACGGGCGTGGCTGCGGTTGGCTTCGGCACTCAGTAACCTATGCCATCGGCTGCTCCCTGTCAAGATTCGAGGCAATGACCGAAGGCCGCCGTGTGACAGGCGCCGCTCCCCCGGCGGTTGCCACCGTCCGGCGCCAGTCGGCTGATTGGTAGGCTAATGTGTACATAGCCCAGAAGTTTTGAATTCCCACTCTGCCTGTCTTGCGCCGGGCCGGGCGCAACATTGTCATAACGCCAACCAACATGGAATCAGCCTCTGGGTTTCCTTCGGGTCCTGTTGGTGGGTTGCTACACACTAGGTCTGAACTTGAATCTTCTCGAGATCGGTTTCTGATAGTTTCGGCGGGTCAGTCGTCTGTGCCCAGGCAAGAATATCTGCCGCAATAATACGGCCTCTTTCGGACAGGATGAGTCCATTCCAATCTGTCGGGACGGACAATGACCAGCCTCCCGGGAATTCAGCGATGTCAGGTTGCGTGGCATCCCCAGTGAGAAAGGAGCCAGACCAACATGACTCGAATACGTCCGCTTTATGGTATCCTACGGCAACACCGCGCAGGCATTCAGCGATACCGAAGGCGGTGGCTACTTGTAGATCGGTCACACGGGCACGGTTCAACCGCTGCCTCAATGAGAGATCAAATTCTTCTACGCTTCGCTGCATTGCACCGCGCTTGATTGTCCGATCGGATGCAGCCATCGCTATATCCCCTACTTCACTAACAACCATAGGAACTATGTAGAGAGAAGAAAAGGACGGCGGGTGGGACAGTCGAACAGTGACGTCAGATGCTTGGCCGCAGAGCGCCTCAAGGAATACGTCCGAAAGTGTTTCAACTGGTATTGTGCCAGGCCCTTTTGGGTCGCCTGTCGCAAGAACTCGCAGGATATTCGGTTAGCCCCGCAACAGGTACCCAATTACTCCGCCGTCAATGAATGAAAGTAGCCCGACCCTAAATCGGAGGTCTCCCTCCAACAGATAGCGACGCCCTAGAAAGCTCTTTCGCACCGATAAGCGCAGGTGTTTATCCACTATCGAAACGAGGAAAGTCTGGGGCGAACTCTCAGCGCTTGCAGCCATATAGTCCCTCGCATATTGTGCAGAAATGGCAACGCTCACCTTGCTATGGCGGCTACCGTTACTATATGGTCACCGTGAACGGATAAGCAAGCAGAGATTAGCAGCCCTGAATGACGCTGCTGCCGGTATTCCTTTCACTTTTGCTTGCATGGAATGGGCTGGGAGGGTTCGAACCGGAGGGCCGGCTAGCCAGGTTGCCCCCATGTCCCAATTCCGGGCGCCGGCCATCGCTCCGTCGAAACGCTTCGCCAGGAGGAGAGCGCCATGGCCCCCCCCACCGTAAGCTATGGGGTCCACCTTCCCTCCCGGACTCTCTCCGGCGGGGATCCGCTGCCGGCTTCTCATGGCCTGCTGACCGGGACGGTGGAGGCGGCCAAGTCGGCCGGATTCTCCGGCATTTGGGTCACCGACCACATCGTCTACTGGGACCCGTGGATGGACTGCATGGCGCTGTTGGCGGCTGTCGCCGGCCGGGCCGGGCAGTTGGGCCTCACCATCGGTACCGGCGTTGTGGGGCTGCCGCTTCGCCACCCGGTGGCCCTGGCCCAGAGCTTCGCCACCCTCGACATACTGAGCGGCGGTAACTTGATTATCGGGGTGGGTGAGGGGTCCACCAAATCGGACTTCGACGCGCTGGGGATTCCTTTCGAGGAGCGCCGGAAGATGCTAGTTGACGGCGTGGTTGCCCTTCGGGCTCTTCTCAGTGAAACCGGGGTAACCCACCGGGGCCCGTACTACACGTTCGAAAACGTCACCATATCTCCGGGCAGCGTTCAGAAGCCGTGCCCCCCCATCTGGCTTTCCAGTTGGGGCTCCCCCGGGGGAATGCAGCGAGTCGCCCGCCTGGGTGACGGATGGGTGGCCTCAGCCCTGCACTCCACACCGGAGGAGTTCCACGCCGCCTTGCAATCGCTGAATGTCGCGCTACAGAAGCGGGGAAAGGACCCGGAAGCCTTCCCCAACGCCGTCGATACAATGTTCATGTTCATTGACGAGGACGGGAAAAAGGCCAGACGGCTGGCGGCGCCCATCATCGAGGCGGCGGCCCGCGCTCCCTTCGACGCCGGAAGCGGACACTACCTGGTGGGGGATTACGAGGAGTGCAAAGCCCTGCTGGCGCGATGGATCGAGGCGGGGGCGAAACAGGTCTGTCTCTGGCCGGTGGCGGAATCAGCCGAACAAATTCGGCGGTTTGGCGCCCACGTGATGCCGGATCGGTAACATCGTAACCCGCGCCGTGGCCCTCCAATGCACCCTGATTCCCAGTTGGCCGGCTAGGGGCCACGGCAGCGGCCCGTGGGTTAGCCCGTGTGTTAGTATGATGGCCGGAGCCGGGAAACGATTGGACCGGTCCGGATCAGGCATTCTTCAAGAGGCGGAGGTAAACCCATGGCAGGACAGATGACGCATCGGGAGCGCACGATGGCCGCCCTGAACGGGCAGCAGGTGGACCGGCCTCCCATCAGCATGTGGCGCCACTTTTTCACTGAGGAAAAGACCGCTGAAGAGCTGGCCGCGGCCATGCTGGGCTTCCAGCAGCGTTACGACTGGGACTACATGAAGGTCAACATCAGGGCGTATATTCACGCCGAGGCCTGGGGTGTCAAAATACGCTACGACGGCGACCAGCCTCCGACGGTGGTGGAAGTGCCGATTCAGGAGCCCGACGACTGGCTGAAATTGGAGGTCCCGCCCCTCGACCGGGGTCCGCTGGCCGAGCACCTCCACGCCCTCGAACTCATCGCCGAAGGTCTGGGTGGGCAGGTCCCGTTTCTGGTAACCGCCTTTACCCCTTTCTCCAACCTCTCTCGCCTGGTCGCCTCGGAGGATATCTTCCAGGAGCACGTTCGGGAGCACTTCGACAAGGTCCAGTACGCTCTGGAAGTGGCCGCTGAGTCGACTATCGCCCTCGGACGGGCCTCCCTTGACCGGGGGGCCAGCGGCCTCTTCTACGCCACCACCGCCTGGGCCACGACCGACCGCATGCCGGTCGAGGAGTACCTTCGGGTGGCTCGGCCGAGCGACGTCAAGGTGCTGGACGCTCTCGCCGACGCCGAATTCAACGTCCTACACGTGTGCCGGGACCACAACATGCTCTCCGATCTGGCCGACTATCCCGCCCAGGCGGTCAACTGGGATGCGCGAGGCCAGGGAAACGCCAGCTTGGCCGAAGGGAAGAAGCTGCTCGGAGGCCGCACGGTCGTCGGCGGACTGCAACACCGGGGCGAACTCGTGGGGGGCACTCCCGAAGGTCTCGCCGCGTCGACGCGGGAGTTGGTAGAGGCCATGGGCACTCAGGGCTGGATGCTGGGCAGCGGATGCACCTATACGCCGGAATCACCCGAGGCCAACATCAGAGCCGTCCGCCAGGCGGCGGAGGGGGCGTAGGCCCACCCCCCTCCCATTTACAAGGGGGTTTTTCCGGGACGCCTTCTCTGAAAACACTTCCCGGCTCGGTCTCGCCAGCAAGATTGCCGGTTCCCGGAGACGCTTGCACCGGCGAATCGAAGGGTGCTAGCCGGGGATTCCAACCCGCTGGTCCGATGAGTTCGTGTGGGCCGAGGATTCTCTTTCCTCTGGCCTATTCCGGCGCAGGGTGCGCACGCGGTTGCCCGCCTGATGCCGGAGATTGTCCAGCCGCGACGCCACGACGTGCCGTGCCTCTTTCCCCGGCTTGGGCGCTAAGAGCAGCCCGGCGGCGGCCCCCATGGCGGCCCCGACCAACAGTCCCGCAACGAGCTTATTACGCTTGGCCATTGTCCACTCTCCTCTACACATCAATTCTATTATTGAAGATGCCGATCACACCGTACTCGCACGCCCCTACACATACTATGAACTTGGCCTACCATCCGAGGACACGGGGCTTCCACCTGTATCGATGCGAGGAAATTGCACACTTGTGGATAGCGTTGGCACCGGTGCAGCGCGAGGCTTGGACGCGAAACGGAAGGCCCAGCGGCGATCGGCCGGCCCTGACCTGGAATCATTTTCGGCTAACGCTCGCGCCGGTTGTGCCCATGGATGGGGGATCGAGCGCCTGGGAGGTCCCCCGCCGGAAGCCCGCGAGGCGTTGACCGCCTGGCGCGGGCCTCACCGTGACGGTGCTCCAGCGTGACGAGTTGCTGGGCATCGCAGAAGCCAGCGAGCACGGCAGCCGCACTCACCTCAAAAAAGAACGGGCCGCTTGTCGAAGGACCAGCGACCCGGCGTGAAGGGGATTGGGACACCATAGTACCGCCGGGGTTCCCGGACCGGCAAGGGCCTGATGTCAGTAAAACCCAGCCGGGCCGGCTTCGCGGTGTTGGTGCTCCAGCGTGAGGAGAGGCCTTTCCGGCTCTGGGAGGAAGCCCTGCGCATTTCAACGCGGCGACCCGGCAAGAATCGTCCCCGGCGGCTGCAAGACGGGTGTCGTTGACCGCTTGGTATTCCGGACGGCCGTAGTTTGTCTTGACAAGTTCGCCCCAGGCTGCGGCGTGGCGGTGGACGAGGAACGATGGCTGACGGCCGGCGGATTGGGGGAAATCCCTCACCGAATTGCTGGTTGCCCACCATGCATATTGCTCTCCCTTGAAGTAGTATGAGTGTGTAAAAGACGCCTCAATACAGCAGTTAGGCACTAGATTGATGCCAGAGAGCTGTAAGTATTGAGGCATCTTTTCGTTCAGCGGCCAAAGCCTCGCCGCTCTCCTCCGCCTGGTTCTTCCAGAAACCACCGGCACACCACCGGGTCTACTTCACCGTTGGTCTGCCAAGACCAGGCTCGCGAAGATCACTCGGTTCTCAACGACGGGCCGGTGGTCGCGGTGCGGTGGCAGAGCGACAATGGGGAGCGGCCTCATGGGGCGCTCGGGAACCTGACCCACCGAGCCTTTGGCCCTGGCGGCCTCGTCGGCTGGCTTCCCTGTAAAACCCGCGTCATCTGTGGTAAAAGAAATGGGGCAAGACCAATCGACCGCGGGATTTCGGATTCACCCGGCACCGGTAGAGGGGTGCAGCCCTACGAAATCAAGTATAGAATCCGATGGATCGCCACACCGCTAGAGGCGTTCTCTGCGATCCAGGTGAACTCCAAAGGGGCATGAACGAGGTTTGATTCCATTCTTGCTGGTAGCAGTCGGTGGCGCGCTGGGGGCTCTTTCCAGGTACTATCTGGACATCACGGTGACAAGGCTGCTTGGCCCCACCTTATTGGGGATATTCTTCATCAACATCACGGGTTCGTTCTCGCTTGGCGTATTCATTTCCGCCTCTGGGAACCACATAACCTGGCCAAATAATGCCGGCGTCTTTGCATCAATCGGATTCCTCGGCTCATACACGACATTCTCGGTACTCACGGTAACCACTGTCTCGCTCGTACAGAGCGGCGACCTGACGCGGGCGGCACTCAACATTAGTGGCAGCATAGTAGTTGGTCTGGCCGCAGCACTGCTGGGCATCTATCTAGGCAGGCTATTATAGCTGGATCTGATGGATCAGTAGATTCCTGCGAACAGCTCCTCAGCATCGTCTCTTTTCATGCCCGCGGTTCCGAAGCTCCCGGCCCGGACGGCATTCCACCCACCGGGTAATGATTGATCGTCAACGGATAAACGGGATCGTGGCTCCGATCTCTCGTGGCCCTAGCCTCAATTGCCGACCCTTGAAGCTCCGGAGGACAGGATGGCCCTACCTCGCGCGCCTCAACGTCAGACCCCGGCATTCGCCTTCTCGTTCGTGGAACGGGCTATTCGCGAGGGCATCGGGCTTAACAAATTCAGAGCACCGGAGATGGCCGAAGTGGTCCGGTTCTTCTACGGCGATCGGGAACCTGAGTGTGTTTATTGTGGCGATCGAGACGTGCGCAGGTGGGACCATGTCGTGCCCGTTGCGCGAGGCGGGGACACCGTCCTCGGTAACATGGTGCCGGCCTGCGCTCGGTGCGACGACTCCAAGCAGGCCACCGTTTTCGAGCAGTGGATGACCGGCGGCGCTCCCCTCTCCCCGGTAAGCCGAGGCGTCGGGGACATTGCCGGCCGGGTCCGGCGCATCCGGGATTACGCCGGGCATTACGGCTACAAACCACAATCGATTGAACAGCGGCTTGGCGACGGAGAGCGGGAAGAGTTACAGGCGATTCGACGGCTAATGGAAGAAGGTCGGCGGCGCTTGGAGCGTCTCATTTCTGACCACCGGGCACGGGTACGGCAGTAACCCTATGGCTTAGCAGGGGCGGCGGTATGACCGGGCATGGCTCGGGACGGGTAGGTCATTGCTCACCCCAGTGCCGGGCCGCGTGGCCAGCCGCTACCGTCCCCGCGCGCGCCACTACCACAAGTTTCGGCGCGGCGGTGAGGTAATCGTCAGCTCAGGCCGCCACCTGGGGTGCCGGTGGATCGTCGCTAGTGCCGTGTTCTGGCGGGCCGTGGACCGGCCGGCGGAAGCGGGTCCGGTCGTGAGCCCGCCAGCCGGCTCGGGAGCCTGGGCCTGGGGAGGTTCCAGAACACGAGGGTTGACGCCAGGTACACCCCGGCCATGGGGATCAGGGAGCCATAATAGCTGCCCGTACTATCGTAAACCCAGCCCACGAACACCGGCGTTCCCATGGATAGAAAGCTCTGCAACATGGAAACCCAGCCCCTCAGGACGCCAAATCTGCTCCGGCCAAAGAAGTCCCCCACCAGCGACCAGCCCAAGCCGTTGCTGGCTTCAGCGGCGGCGATCATCACCGCGAAGATGAGCAGTTGCCACATCTCCCCTCCGCTCAGGAGGAGGACCACCAGGCTGGCCGCTCCCAGAAGCATCGTGATGCCGATTATCTTCTGTTTGGCCCACATGTCTCCAACCCAGCCCAGAAGGAGCCGGAGCGGCATGGTGGCGAAGGCAAGGAAGGCCACGACAAAGGCTCCGGAGGCCTCCGATTGCCCCTTCCACACCATCAGCGGCACCAGGTGCACGAACACGCCAATGATGGCCGCGGATCGGAGGCCCATGGCCAACGCCAGGAGCCAGTAGGCCCGGGTCCTCATCGCCTCCTTCGCGTGGAAATCTGCCGCCGCATTGTGGCGTTCGAGCCGCGATGATGCCCTGCCGGTGCGCGCCTGGCTGGCAATAAGCGGAGCCCGGTCACCATCAGGCAGCAGGCCCATGCTCTCCGGTGAACGGCGCATTACCAGGGACAGGGGGACCGCGACAGCTAGTATGACCAGCCCCGATGTGGCGGCTCCGGTCCTCCAGCCAAGATTAAGCACTAATGCGGCGACCGCTGGGACGATAACAAAGCCGCCCATGGAGTTACCCATCGAAGTAAGGGACATCGCGAGGCCTTTGCGACGAATGAACCATTGATTGACCGCCGCAAAGACGCCGTGGTTGAAACCCGTGTTGATGCCGAGGGCAAGGACACCGACATACACGACGAGGAACATCCCGAAACTGTGGGTCACGGACAGCAGAATGAACCCAGTTCCGGCCAGCGCACCACCGATGGCTATCATCGTCCCGGGGGGGCCCAGGCGGTCCACCAAATACCCCGCTACAGGCCCTTCAAAGGCCCCTTCCAGGCGGCCCAGACCGTAGGCCAATGACGCGGCCGCCCGGCTCACTCCAAAGTCGCGGGTCACGGGAAGAAAGTACACCGAGAAGCCGTGCCAGTAGGTACCACCGGCCAGGGCATTGAGGATGCCCCCTGCCGCCACGATCCACCAGCCATAGAAAACCTTGGGGCTTGGCCTGGAATCGCCGGCGGCCGTTGATCTATCGTGCATATAGTTTCGCTTTTCTACCCCGGGAAGTCCGCATGCCCGGCCCCTTTCGGTTTTAGAGGAGACGGGCATAGCTCCGTTCGCTGGTTCAACAATCGTATGCTCCCGGCCAGCACAAACCGAAGACCCGGCCGCGCTGACCATAATTCGGTCGGCGATATGGAGAGCATTATGCGCTCCCTCGGTGCGCCGGAGCGGTCGTGGGCGCCGACCTCTGATAGACCGAGAGCGATTCGGAAAGCCCCTTCCACTTCAAGACCAAGGTCCACGCGGGTGATTGTGGCCTCGGCCATTGGCAGCGGAGCGCCAAAACTAGTTCCACTACTAAGATGAACGCGGACGCCGTAACCCCAGATTAGACCGGAGTGAAGCCTCTCAGACCTTCATCGACCAGCATTCGAGAGTTACTTGAGGCGGGCCCCATCACTCGGGCAGGATAGGGGCCGTATTCGGCAGGTTACCACGGGGCGCCCGGCGACGGGCTGGCGGTTACGGTGCGGTGAGGCCAAGTCCGAGTTCGACCGTAAGTCTACGGTACCCCGGCGGGACATTACTCTCCCGGCCTCCACAGTATAGCGGGTTAACGGAGGAGCCATTCCTGGGTTAGTCTTTCAGGGCCTCATCCAGCCGGACTTGATAGCCGTTGACCAGCCCGTTGGTTTCGTTAGCCATTCCCACCACTGCCATCAACTCTCCGAGCATGTCATCCGTCATCCCCCTTTGCCGGGCCGCGGCCGTATGGGAGCGGATGCAGTATTGGCAGTTGTTGGTCGCGCTGACAGCGACGTAGATCATTTCCTTGACCAGCGGGTCCAACGCGCCCGGCGCCATCACTTCTTTGAGGCTTTCCCAGGTACGCTTCAGTGTGGCCGGATGATGCGCCAGAAACTTCCAGAAGTTGTTCACGTCCTCGACGTTGCGGGTGTGCTTGATGTCGTCGTAGACTTCCCGCACGGACGGCTGGGCATCGGGGTATTCGATCGGTTGCAGTGGGGCCATGTTCTTCCTCCGATACTATTCGGTTCTTGTCTCAACTTCAATCGCGTCCCCATGCTCGTCGTCGATGGCACGGATGGTCAAGCTGATTTTGCCCTCGCCCGGTTGTAGGAATTGAAGGCCTTTCACGATTCATCAGCGAGTCCAAGCAGCTAGAGAAGGCCGTCAAGGAGATGGGTGAGGGTCTTGACCCCGGTGAGGTGGTGCGGTGTCGGTTAGCTCAGGGACTCCGTCGACGCGGCCTATCCTCAAGCAGAATCCCCGGCTGTCTTGCCGGATTTTTGATCTCGAACGGATTCGATGGTCCGCACCAATGAGTCGGCCAGGTCTCGGTTTGCCCACTCCATCATAATATCCAGGGATCTCAGCCCCATCAGAGATACTTCTTCTTCTGAGAGTTCGGAGATCTGCTTGAGGCTGCGGAAAAGGGAATCCTCATCTGGATCGACTGTGTAACCATTTTGGCCATCAATGACCAGGTCCATTCCGGCGCCTACCTGATGGGAAACGATCACCGGTAGCCCGAAGCACATCGCCTCGTTAACCACGATGCCCCAAGTTTCTCGAACTGACGGCAATACGAGTACGTCGGAGATGGCGAAGTATTTCCCAATCTGATCCCTATTCTGGAAGCCGAAAAAATGCACTGGGCCGGCGCCGATCTCATTGACATAATTCTGCAAAGGTTGTCTAAGATCACCGTCCCCAACAAATATAAGAGATTTTCGCTCATCGTCTAATCGATGGTAGGCCTCCACCAGATTGAACAGGTTCTTTTCCGTGCTCAAACGGCCGCAGTACGAGATCACGAGACTGTTTTCCGGGATGCCCAATTCGCTTCGGAATCGACTGCGCTGGGGCTTTAGCTCTGCAGCGATCTTGAACAATGGGTCGTAACCCCATGAATAGACGAAAGGAAATAATTTATGATCAGGGACCCCGTACAGTTTATAGAATCGTCTGTTTGCCCTTCCGGCACAAAGGAAACCTGAGCACAACCTAAAGAGCAGCTTGCCCAGAACCAACTGCTTGATCCGTCTCTTTCGTCGCGATCGAAACCGCTCGATTTGATAGTTTGCATCGGTCATGTAGAAAAAGGGGATTTTCATGAGCGCACAAGCCGCGAGAGCCATCCACCATGTCGGGTTCATCCAGGACATCAAGACAACGACATCGGGCCGGCGGAGGATAATCTCTTTCAGTATTCCGATGTTGATCAAGCCGAAAGGCCATTTGAGATAAGACGGCCGGAGGGAGTAGTTCCTCAAGAATTTGAATCGGTATCCTTTTAGAAACTCCTCACCTCCACCCCAGTCCTCATCGACCTTGTACATTTGCAGGACGTCTCGCGCAAAAAGGCCCTCATCGGAGCAAAAATATACGGTTAGGTCTAGCTTGGGGTGGGCCGCCAATTCGCGAAACAGAGCTGCTTGATAGTAAAAGCAGGTTGGGGCGATGATGGCCGCCTTGAACCGGGGTTTGGTTGAACTCACTCAGGGAACTCGCTTCTACACCCTTCTTATCGGTAGGTTTGAAGGGGAATTTGGGTAGTGTATCGCCGGTGTGACAGCACCCATTATAGACCCCGGCCTTCCGGCAACCGGATTGGGTCTGTCCGGCTGGCCGGGTCTTGCTGGCGGCGGTTACGGCGCGGTGAGACCAGTTACTCTCGCCGGGCGGTTGAAATGCTGCGGGGCACAACCTAAAAAGGCTCTCGGGCACCTAACCCCAGGGCTTTCCCCATGGCTCCTGCCGCGGCTGGATGACCTGCGAACCCGCATTACCGGATGCACGGGCGAAGGAGTAAAGCCGCACCCGAGGGCACCCATCACCACACCGCCGGGACTCCAAATAGCAACCCCAATAAGATGATCTCACGGCGGTCTCGCCGAACCGCGTCATGCATCCTCCCCTCCGGTCTGTCGGCGGTTCCGGTGCCCTCGGGCGTCTTCCCAGACATAGACTCCGACGACGACCAACAAGGTGCCGGCGGCGCTCCCGAAGACCATGGCCTTCCACCACAGCTCGTCGGTACGTTCCATGTCGATGGAAAAGTCTTGGGTGAGCACGGTGGAGCCGGTGGTTCGGCCCAATTTAGCCACCGTCAACCTGAAGTCCTCAATTGCGGACTCGCCGGTCGATCGACGAATCGGATCAATGGCAAATGTGACGGTTGAGGGTGAGCCTTCGCCGGTGTATTCTGGTTCTTCAAGAAGCAGATTGGCCGTCACGGTGTATCGCATAGGATGATCCTGGGTGGAGTAGTAGCCGAGACCGAGAGTGGCACCCAAAACAAAGCCCATCAATAGCAGCCGCCACCAACCTCGCAAGTAATCGTACAACAGCCAAGTGTCTTTCATACGAAGGCAACCTTCGTTGCCATAACCTCCCAGGGGGAGGGCGTCGGCCCACGGCCCCGCGTGAGAATACCGTGGATCTTCCAACGATTGCTTGTCGAGATGAAATGTGTCCCGCTCTGAAAGATGAAGCGCCTATCCCGGCCCCACGTTAACGCACGAATGCCGCCTCCTGGCCCGCGAAAGAATCTGCAACCTGCTCGTAGATGGGTTGTATCAAGTCCATGGACCTCATCTCTTCCGTTGAGAAGTATCCAATTTCGGTCGTCTCATCACTGATGCAGAGTTCCCCGCCGATAGGCACTGCTTCAAGACTCAGCGTGAGCCCTTGGTACCGGTTCCCATCGGCGTACTCGATGATGTGGTGTGGGGTTGTGTACACACCAATCAATCTGCCAACCTGGACCACCAGCCCGGTCTCCTCCAGCACCTCCCTCGCACATGCCTCGGCGGCACTCTCGCCCGGGTCCATGGCGCCACCGGGCAAACACCACTGGCCGTTGTCAGACCGGCGGGTGAGCAGCACTCTTTGCCCGGTGGCGTCGAAGATTGTTGCGCTGCACGCGGGACGCAGCCTTCCAAGTCTGCCGACGCGGTCGCCGTAAATCAGTCTTGCCACGTTTGTTGGCTCCTCCGGTTGGGTCTCCGCGTCCAAGCGCACGACCACCGAAAGCATAGCAGCATTGGGCAGGATTCTCCATCGGCCAGGGGGGGACGGGCAGAAAATCGCCCAGGAAGCAGCTCACCGCCAAGAAGGTCGGCACTCCGCTTGAACCAGACCAGACCGGCCCACTACTGGCCGGGAGCACCAGACGCCGATCAAGCAGCACGGCCGGGGCGAGAATGTCTGCTGGAGCCACTGACAGGTGGGCAACGTAGTCAATGCGGCGGGAAAACGAGCGGAGGCCAACAATGCAGACTAAGACGCCATCACTGCGGCAGATAGCTGCCGAGCTAGAAATCTCCCCGGCTTACCTGTCCTACATGGTCAACGGGAAGCGGCCTTGGCGGAAGGATTTGTACCAGCGGTAGATGGGCGTTGTTAACACTTTTGTTAACAGTGAGGGGGCGAGTGTTAACAAACAAACGGAAACGCCACCGGTGACAGTAGCGTCTCTTGATGAATTCACGCCTAAAAAGGTTGGCGGAAGTGCGAGGGAGTCGAACCCACCTACCCCGCTATTCACGAGGCATAACGGATTTGAAGTCCGTTGATGGGCGTATCAATGGGTTTTTCTGGCGCCGGTGTGTTCCGAATCCGTGCCTGTAACTCCCCAATACGTCCATCTAGTCTGGTACAGCCGTGGGAAGTTCAGCCACTTTTCTAGGCACGGGTGCGGGCCGCAAGTGGCCAGTTCCTGAGGCGGAGCCATTAGCAGTATTGGCTGTCTAGGGAACCGGCTTTGGTCTTATCGGCTGCTTGTAGCCCAGCGACCTGCTCTGGTGTATGCTTCTTCCTTGGCATTTTTCCTCCTTTCTCCGGCCCAGG
>PVBE010061469.1_pt1 | contig 17201 bp, 11 predicted proteins | sample 1631181 | NCBI WGS metagenome assembly PVBE01 (sample SAMN08397723, study PRJNA350692) | Marine metagenome, whole genome shotgun sequencing project. | isolation source: water | place: Pacific Ocean | collected 2012-04 | reverse complement strand
GTGGTCAACGGGCATATCTACATCGCCAAGGGCGTGTTGCAGGCGGGCGGCAACACGACGAGCACGGTGGCGTACGACCAGGGGGCCAACCGCTGGAGGACGCTGCGTGCCGCGCCCAACTGGGCACGTGAGTTCTCGGCGGCCACGCTGGGCGAGTACGTGTACTTCGTCGGCGGCAACACCAACGAACGCAGCCCCGACAACCGCGTCGAGCGCTACCACGTCCCGAGCAACACCTGGTCCGGGATCGCCGACATGCCGGACAACCTCGGCAACACGCAGGTCGTCGGCGGACCCGACGGCAGGCTCTACGTGTTCAACGGGACCCACGGTGGCGGCTTGAGCTGCGGCGGTGGCTGCCCGGCGGTGGGCTACTCCTATGACCCAGGCACCAACACCTGGGCGCGGACCGCGAACTCGCCCAACGGCGGCTTCTTCTCGGGTCACGCCATCGCCAACGGCGAGGTCATCATCTCTTCCGGTGAGGGCCGAGGCGGTGCCGTCATCGCCTACAAGCTCCCCGGAAAGGCCTTCTGGCTCTACAAGAAGCGCTGATCCTCGCACTCCTGGTCCTGTTCGCCGCGCCGCCCGGTTGCGGGGAGGCGGTGGTGCGTGTGGACGGGGTGAGCATCAGCGCGCGTGACGTCGAGGCGTTGCGCGTGGTCGAGAGCTCCACCGGACAACCTATGCCGCGGACGATCGCGCTGGTCGCAGCGATCGATCACGCCAGCCGCGTCGCGGTGGCGAAGCGGGCCGGATTCGAGATGGCCCCCGGGGTCGTCCAGGCGCGATTCAAGCGGATGAAGGAAGAGAGCCAGAAGAAGATGGCGCTCGCCGACGCCATTCGCCGCGCGGGAGAAGCGGCCTATCTGCGCTGGAGGGTGGAGCCGGTGGTGGCGGAAGACTGGCTTGCGGGTGTATGGAAAACCACGGTCGAGGCCGATGGGGAGCGCCGCGTGACCGATGCCTTGACCGCCGCGCTCGCAGCGCCCGACACCTTCGCGTCCATCGCGCAGAAGACTGGGGGAAAGCATGTCGGCTTCAGCCTGCACCTGGACTACCCGGCCGCCCACCTCCCCACAGGGTCACGCATCGGCTACGAATCGGACCTCGCCGACTACAATCGCGGCGAGCGTGCGGAGCGGCCGGAGTTCCCGTACAGCGATCTCGACGTGATCGACGGCATCGGGCTCGTCCCGAAGGGCTATATCGAAGAGGTCGCGACGAAGATCATCGCCCCGCTCGCCGATGGGGCCGTCTGGCCCAAGCCCATCTACGACGGCGAGACCTGGTCCGTCGTGCGCCGGCGCGCGGTGCGCGGCGAGACCTACACGGCCGAGGCCATCCGCTTCACGCGGCCGGCGCTCGCCGAATGGATAAACACCCGTCGCAGAGACCTCGCCTACGAGGTTTGCGACGCGGACGCGGTCCGTGAGGCCGTCCATACAACCCCTGATCACCCGCTCTGGGAGCTCTTGAAATGAACCGCCTGATTCTCATCGCTGGCCTCTGCCTGCCTTTCGTAGCGTGCGACGACGACTCCGGGGGGGACACCACCGATGTCGGCGCGGACATGGACTTCACGGGGGTGTGCAACCCGCCGTGTTCACCTGGTTTCGTCTGTACCGCCGAGCGGATGTGCGTGCGCGAGGGTGAGGTCCCGGACCCGGACGACGGCGTCCCGCCGCCCGAGGACATGGGCGCGCAGTGTGAAGACGCCTGCGAGGCCGGCACCGTGCGGTGCTCGGGCGACGCGATCGAAAGCTGCGTCGACACCAACGGCGACAACTGCGTCGAGTGGGGCGAGCCGATCGCCTGCGACGACGGCCTGACTTGCTCCGGGGGGCTGTGCAGCGATCCGAACGAGTGCATCGACGACTGCAACGAGGGCGACCTGCGTTGCGGTGCGGCGGGCGTCCAGGAGTGCAGGGCCGACGCGGACGGTGACCCGTGCCTCGACTGGGCACCCGAAGAGGCCTGCGCTGACGGAGAGTCGTGCAGCAATGGCGTGTGCATGGCCGGCGGTTGCATGGACGAGTGCGGCGAAGGCACCTCGCGGTGCTCGCCGGGCGGGCCGGGCCGTCAGGATTGCGGCCAGTTCGACGCCGACGACTGCTTCGATTGGAGCGAGGTCCGCAACTGCGGCGATGGACAGAGCTGCTCGAACGGCGTGTGCACGCTGATTGAAGACTGCGCCAACGAGTGCGCCGAGGGCACCGTCCAATGCACGGACGGCAACCGCGCCCGCGTCGAGTGCGGGAACACGGACGCGGACGACTGCCTCGAGCTCGGCCCGCCGATCCGCTGCGGTGACGACGAGATCTGCTCCGGTGGCGAGTGTCAGCTGGCCGACATGTGCGAGGACGAGTGCGTCGAAGGCGGCCTGCGCTGCGCGATGGGCGGCTTCCAGGCATGCGGGCAGGTCGCCGACTGCTGGCTGTGGGGTGCGATCGAGGCGTGCGCGGTCGAGGAAGGGTGCGTCGACGGACAATGCGTGGCGAACGTGGTCGACGAGTGCCCGGGCGAAGGCACGGTGCGCTGCGAAGGCGACGCGGTCGTCGAGTGCGGCTACTTCGACGCCGACGCGGCGCTCGACTGGAGCCTTCCGCGCAACTGCGAAGACGACGAGACCTGCAGCAACGGCGTGTGCAACGCCATCGACCAGTGCGAGAACGAGTGCGACGACGCAGGCGTGCTGCGCTGTCAGGGCGGCGGGATCCAGCAGTGCGACGATTTCGACGCGGACGACTGCCTCGATTGGGGCCCGATTCAGCCGTGTGGAATGGGCGAGTCCTGCAACGACGGCGTCTGCGACCTCGTCGAGGCCTGCGTCGACGAGTGCGGTCTGGGTGACGCGGAGTGTGGCCCGGGCGGCGTGCGCGGTTGCGGCGACTTCGACGTCGACGACTGTCTCGACTGGTCGGCGCCGACCCCGTGCGCCGACAACGCGGAGTGCATGGGCGGCGCCTGCATTCCGAACAACGTCGAGGACCAGCCGGGCGAGCTCGAGTTCATCGACCCGCCCGCCGGCACCGTGCTGCAGGGTCAGGTCCAGCTGACGCTGTCCGCGCTGGACGCCGACGGCATCGCTTCGCTCGTCATCGCCTCGGGTGAGGACGTGGTGGCAAACTTCGAGGGCGCGGGCGTGGTGTTCGCGCAGTGGGCCACGGGCGGTCACGCCGACGGGCCGGTCACCCTGGTCGCGACGCTGACCGACGACGACGGCAACGAGACCCGAGCCGAGCGGGACTTCGTGGTCGACAACGTGGCGCCGGTCGTCGTGATCGCGTCGCCCGAGGCGGAGACGACGCTCGGTCAGCCCTTCGACTTCACGGCGGAGATCGAGGACTTGGGGGGCGTCGAGAACGTGCGCTTCCTGGTCAACAACAACGAGGTCAGGAATATCGACTCGGCGCCCTGGACCATCGAGATCGACCCCGCCGACCACCCGCCGGCCGGCCCGAAGACCCTCGAGGTGGTGGCCATCGACGTAGCTGGCCGTGAGGGCCGCGCCGAGGTCGACGTCGAGTTCGCACCCGACGCCGTGACGCTGCGGCCGCTCAGCCCGGACCCGGGCGTGGCGATCGCGCGGCCGTTCATCTTCGCGGTGGAAGCCGACGGCCCCGATGGCGTGGCTTCGGTCGAGCTGCTGATGGACGGAGAGCGGCTGGCCCTGATCAACGATCCGCCCTACCAGGTGGAGGTCGATCCGGCGGAGTACGAGGGGGATGAGCACCAGCTCGAGGCGGTGGCGCGCGATGACGAGGGCCGCGAGGCGGTGTTGGCGCTGGGCGTAACGTGGGATCGCGAGCCGCCTGCGGTGGAGCTCGTGAGGCCGATGCCGGGCGGGCTCGTGACGCGCGAAGGCGACACCTTCCTCGTCGAGGTGGAGGTCGACGATGCCGACCCCGAGGTGCACGTGGAGGTGCTCGTCGGCGACGAGGTCATCGGCGAGGCGGACGGTGAACCCTACGAGATCGACGCGACCCTCGACGGCTTCGACCCGGAGGTGCACGAGGTTGACGTGGACGTGACGATCCGCAGCACCGACTACCTCGGCAACGAGAGCTCGACCGACATCACGCTGCGCTTCTCCCGGGCCGACCTGGCGGTGACGGCGGACGCGTTCGCGGCGTCGATGGTGGCCATCCATGGCGACCACGTGATGATGGGCATCTACGACGAGTTGCATAACGTAGGTCGCGTCATCTGGGTGGGTCCGGCGGGCAGCGGGCCCCCGGTGTGGGACGTCAACATTGGGACCCTGCGGCCCATCGAGGGCTTCTTCTACGACAACGACGGCAACGCCGGCGTGCTCGCCGAAGACGTGAATCTGAACCAGCGCGGCTTCCTGCGAATCAGCTCCGACGGGGAGATCGTCTGGAGCAGCGACGACGGCCTCGTGCGCGAGGCGAAGATCAACGACGCGGGCGACACGTATCTGCTCGTGGAGCGGCCGGGCGAGTGGGCGGTGGTCGGGCGCGACTCGAATGGCGACCAGCTCTTCGAGTGGATCTCCGAGGACCGCCGCCCGGAGCGGATCGAGGTGCTGGCGAACGGTGACGTGCTGGTGTCGGCGAGCGACGACGACAACGGGCTCGACGAGCTGCGTCGATTCGACTCGGACGGCGAAGAGCAGTGGGTCTTCGACGTCGACGCGCCGATCAGCCGGCTGGCCGTGCGCGGTGAGATGATTCTCATCGCGCGCGACGACGGAGAGGGTGAGAACAGCGCGATCAACATGGTGAGGATCAGCGACGGCGGTCAGCAGGTGTGGGCTTCGCCTCTACCAGGCAACGTGCTGGTCCAGTCGCTGAAGGTGCGCGGGGACGGAGCACCCCTGGTGTTCGGCCAGAACCTCCACGTCTTCGAGACGTTCCTGTTCTGCTTCGACCCGGACGACGGCGAGCAGCTCTACGAGTTCAACCCGCCGGGCTTCGTGGTTCAGTCGATGGCGCCGTTCCAGCAGGACCGTGCGGTCGCTGCCGCCGACGACCTGCGCGTGGGTGAGTCGGGGGCCGCGATCTTCCAGATCCACCCGGGCGGGATGATCGCGAACACCTACGAGACCGCGGACGAGACGGTGCTCAACATCGAGACGGCGGGCGACTCGGTGGTGGCCGTCATCAACGATGGCAACACGGGGCTGTCCTCGCTGCTGGTGATGGATCCGGACGCAGAGGTCGTGTGGCAGGAGGACATCCCGGCGGGCCTGGGGACGGTGGCGTTGCACGTGCCGGCGCCGCGGATGGCCGACCTGGTCACCTTCCGGGCGGCGACGGAGACAGGCGTCCTCTTCCCGTACGGTCCCGACGGGACGTACACGTGTCGGGTGGAGCTCGAGGGCGCCAACATCTCGCAGGTGGCGAGCCTGCCGACGCACATCGTGGTCGCCGTCGAGACGAACGGTGGCGTCGACATCCTGCGTCTGCCGAGGGAGTAAACGATGAGAGCGGTACCGGCCCTCCTGCTCGGGATGGCGTTGCTGGCGATGCCTGGAGGGGCAGCGCGCGCCGACTGAGTCGGCTGCAGCAATCTGAATCTCCCGGGCGGAGATCCGAGCGCGCGTCCGGTGTGGCATCGAGGCCGCGTCCGGACCGCCATCCACTTCGCGTACGAGCGACGCACGGCGGCGTATCGCGGCAACCAGCCGATCCACAACAAGCTCGGCGAGGACACGACGCTCCTGACGGTGACGCCGGCGGTGTCAGTCGCGCTGAGCGATCGGCTGGGGGCGGCGTTGATGCTGCCGCTGCTGCACTACCGCTACGACATCCTCGAGCATCAGACGCGGACCGGTGATCCGCTGCCGGAGCATCACGAGACGCTCACCGGCCTCGGCGACGCGGTGCTGATGGCGCAGCTCCTCGTCACCGACCCGGGCGAGCCAGCGGCCGCGTGGGTGGCGGCCGGGTTCACTGCGCCGACGGCCGACGAGCGGGAGTATGCCCCGCTGCGCGGCGTCGACTTCGGTGAGGTGCTGACGCCGGGGACCGGGACCTGGGATCCCGTGCTGGCGCATGGCCTCTCCGTTCAGGAGGGCCCGCGCACGTGGTCTGTGTCGGGGAGCGCGCGGCTGACGCTGTACGAGAACCGCTTCGGCTACCGCGCCGGGAGCGTGGCGCAGGCCTGGGCTGGGGTGGCGCACGCGTTGGCGGACGAGCGCGCGCTCGGGCTGACCTTGGGCGGGCGCGTCGGATACCGTCACCAGTGGCGCGCTCGGCGCGACGGCCAGGACGTGGTCAACACCGGCGGCGATTGGGTGTCGGTCGCCCCTTCGGTAGGGTGGCAGCTGACCGAGTCGTTGCGGTTGAAGGCTGCGGTCGACCTGCCGATGTGGCGTGACATCTACGCCGGCTCGGAGAGTCGCGACCAGCCTGTGAATGGACAAACGGACGCCGACGCTCGCTGGACGGTGTCGTTCGAGTATGGAGGCTGACCGATGGTGCTCCCGATTCTGTGGGTCGCCCTGGCCGCGACCGTGACGATGGACGTGCCGGGGCTCACGTGTCCGACGTGCGTCGCGCCGGTCAAGAAGACGCTGGCGCTCACGGACGGCGTCACCAAGGTGCAAATCGAGTGGGAGAAGCGGTCGGTCGTCGTCGAATTCGACGCCGCGAAGACCAACGAGGCGGCGCTGCGCGAGGCGCTCTCGAAGGCGGGCTTCGCCCCGGTCAAGCCGGGGGAGAAGGCGCCGGCCGCGCTCGAAGCGGACATGGAGACCGTGGAGAAGCCTCCCGCCGCGCCTGACGCGCTCGTGGTCGCCGGCAAGGTGACGGTGGTCGCGGTCGGCACGTCGAATTGCACGCCGTGTGACAGGTTCAAGAAGCAGCTGGCGGTGGTCGGCGCGCGGGTGGGGAAGCTGGCTGTGCGCATGGTCGACGCGAGCAGCCCCGACAGCCCGGGCGCAAAGTACCTGCCGCGAAAGGCCGACGTGCCGTACGCGTTCGTCTACGCCCTCGACGGCAAGCAGCTATACGCGGGCCCGGCGGGTGACGCGGTCTACGGCGCGATCGAAGACGCGTTGGGCGTCAAGCGCCCGTAGTCAGCTGACCGCTGAGGGTGCAGATCTCGCTCTGAGCAGGTCGCAGCCGCACCGCGGCCCGTGGCTCGTCCTCGTCCTCGTTCGGCTCGTGCTCGTCCGGCTCGTCGTCGTCCTCGTCCGGCTCGTGCTCGGGCCGCGTGATCGTGGTCGGTTTCGTCTACGTAACTCGAGAATCGTGGCCGTCCAGTCGGTACGCGTTTGCGTACTCGAGCCGTCGAACACGCCAACGCGTACCGACTGGACGGCCACGAACCGCGAGTTACGAGGACGAAACCGACCACCAACACGAGCACGAGTACGAGGACAAACACGATCGGGGCCGAGGACGAGCTGCGGGCCGCGGTGCGACCGCGACCTGCTCAGAGCCAGAGTCGCGCCCACCGCTGACCGCGATTACAGGTCCGCGCAGCAGCGGAAGCCGTTCTCCGGACGAACGAACCGTAGCTCGAAGCGGGTGGTCGCGTTGCAGCGGAGCTCGCCACCATCGCTGCCGCTGTGTCCGCCCGAGACGCCTGGATCGTCGAGGTTGGAGGTCCACTCGGCCAGGTTGCCGGAGAAGTCGAAGCCGCCTTCGTCGGTCACGCAATCGGGGAACGCGCCGGTCGGCTCGAGGAGCTCGCCGTCGGGGTGTTCGATCCCGTTGCACGCCCCCAACTGGTAGCCGGCGCCGTACGGGTAGGTGCTGCGTCGTGACCCGCCGCAGGCCCGGCGCCATTCGTTGAGCGTGCACAGCCGTTTTCCGGCGGCCTCGCAGGCGGCGGTGGCGGTGGGGTGGTCGACGGTGTTCCAGGGGAGCACCCCGGGTGCGCTGCACGCGCGTCCGCCGTCGAGGCCCGGATCGTTCGCCGTGGCGTCGGGGCGCGAGGCCTCGTACGCGTCGACGGCGATGTCGGTGCCGGCGAGCGCGATGGTCACCTCGTCTGCGCAGAAGCTGAAGCGTACGGCGACCTCGGTCGCGGCGGTGTTGCCGGCGGCGTCGGTGGCCACGGCGTGCAGAGTGTGGGGCCCCGGCGTGTAGGCCGTGGGGTCCATCTCCAGTTCGAAGGGCGCCTCGACCGCGCCGGCGTCGATGTCGTCCACACGAACGACCACCGAGACCGGCGAGGCGTCGTCGACGGTCAGGCGAACCTCGAAGGCGGCGCTGAGGAGCGCGTCGGGCGCGGGCGCGGCGAACTCGACCTCGGGTGGTGTGCGGTCGAGCGTGACCCCGGCGGTGGCGTTCGCGAGGACCGTGCCGTCTGCCGCGAGCGCTTCCAGGGCCAGGGTCGTCTCGCCCTCGGCGCGCATCGCCACGTCGATCGCGGCCGGCGAGTCCAGGCGCCCGAGCGGCTGCTCGCCGAGCCGGCCTTCCACGCGGTCGACGTGCTCGGCGCCGTCCAACTCGAACTCGATGGGGAGGCGGGTGGCTACATGGGCGCCCTCTTCGGGGGCGACCAGTCGCAGCGTGACCTCGGGGCGCTCACAGCCGTTGGCGGGGTCGAGGTCGGTGTTGAGCCAACCCTCGAGGCAACCGACGAGAACGCACTCGGATTGGGCGCAGGCGACCTCGCCGTTGTCGCGCGCACACGACCGGCCGCACGCGCCGCAATGGGCGGGGTCGGCGGAGAGGTCGAAGTCCTCGTCGACCTCACCGTCACAGTCGTCGTCGAGGCCGTCGCAGACCTCGGCCTGCGGCGCGCACTCATCGGGCGGGCGGGCGTCGGCTGGCTGCGCGTCGGACAGCGGGCCATCCACCGCGGCGTCCGCGCCGGCCTCGAGACCTGTGGCGTCGCTGGCGTCCGCGGCGTCGGTGGCTCCGTCGGTCGCGTGCGCATCCGTGGTCGGCGCGGCACAGCCGGCCTCCGAGACGCATGGCGGCGCGCTCTCCGAGTCCGCTCCGGGCCGCGCCTCCAAGACCCCGCCTTCGGCGGTCACGCAACCGAGAACCAACAAGCAGATGAGACCGCTCACTGTGAGTTCCCGAGAGGACCCCCCAAGGGGGGCCATCGTGCGGACGACGTCGTTGTTGCGCGAAATCGTCACAGCGCCAGCGATACGGCGAGCCACGGGCCGTGCGACAGCAGGCCGCTCCGCTCCGGGGGGCCAGCGCCGTCGACCGTGCCGTAGTCGTCCGCGGCGAAGTACTCGCCTCGAGCGAACGTGGCTGACCACTCCACCCGGGCGCGCAGCCACGCGTCGCCGAGTTCGAAGCCGACCGATGGGGCGAGGACCCACAGCGGCTGGGTCGCGCCACCGATGAACGACCGCTCCGTGTTCACGTCGTCGGCCACGAGCTTCCCGTAGCCGAGGTCCAGCGCGGCCGTGAAACGCACCGGCCAATCACCCAGCAGCTGCGAGACCGTCGGACCGAGGGTGAACAGGTCGAGCGCCTCTTCGACGTGGGTCGGGAGGTCGGGGAGCGCGGCCACCTCGGCCCGCCCGGTGGCTCGTCGCCACCGAAGGCGCGCTCCGAGACGCCCGCGGCGCGCCCCGACGCTCACGGCGCCCCCCGTGAAGCCGAACCCCGCGAGGTCGCGCTCGAAGCCGACGGCCGCCGTCAGGGTCAAGGACTCGCCGGTCGCCGGGAGGGTCACCGCTCGTCGTTCGACGGTGCCGTCGGCGTGGACCACGGCGAGCTGCACCGTGCAGCCCGGCTGGCCGCGCAGCTGGCGGTCGTCAAGCGTCGCCTCGCAGCCTTCGGCATAGATCTCAGCGTCCGCGGGCGCATCGACGCGCACGGCGCCGTCACCGAGTGGTTGGATGGAGAGGGCGGCCAGAATCGCGAGCACGGCCGCAGGATAGAGCATCGCGAATCAGAACAGGAAGCGCATGCCTCCGGCGCCGAGCGGGTTGATGTGCCAGGTCTTCACGTCGCCCGCGTCGACCGTGCCCGAGACCGGGCCCACCGCCTGGCAGCCCCAGTCCATCCACACGCCCATCGAGCCCATCAAAGTGACGTCGAAGCCGGTGACGAAATATGGGCCGAGGAAGGTGGTGTCGGGGTGGTCGTTGGGAAGGTCGTCCTGCTCGAGCTTGCCGCCGCCGAACCCGAAACCGACGGTGTTGTACCACATGGCCGACCGGCCCAACGCCTTGTAGACGTCGAGTCCGATGGCGCCCGCCCAGGCACTGCTCTTCACCTCGACCGTCGTGTCCATCGGCCCGGGGCTCTCGATGCTGTTGAAGCCCATTGTGCCGCGCACGTGGGCGCCGACCATCTCGCTGAACGCGTAGTGAACCTTCACGACGGGGCCGATGAGCTGCGGCTTCACGATGGTAGCGGGTGATGCCCGCGTGCCCGGCTCGGCGACGAGCACCGGGGTCCACATCTGCAGCCCGGCGGTCACGTTGAGGCTGCCCCAGGTCTCGGTGGACGCGGCGGCGGCCTCTTCGGCGTAGGCGGCGGGGGCACAGAGGAGTGTGACGAGGGCGGTGAGCGCGACGGTTCGCATGCTGGCTCCAGATTTTACGGGCGCCGAGGGTCGCTTGACCGAGGTGAGAATGCAACCAGACCGTAGTCAGCTACGGGGTTCGGTCTCGTCGGGCAGGAAGGCACACGTGTCGTCCGGGGCGGAGGCGGAACAAGACGCCACGAGCTGCGTGAGCCGCGCGCGCATCTCGTCGAGCGTGCGAATGCGCGCCTCGACGTCGGCGAGCCGCGCTTTGGCGCGGTCCCGGACCGTGCCGCAGCTCCCGTCGGACTGGCGGGACAGGGCGACGAATTCGGCGATCTCGTCGAGCGTGAACCCCAGCTCTTTCGCCCGCCGCACGAACGCGAGCCGCTCCAGCGCAGCGGGCGGGTATTGGCGGTAGCCGGAGGGGCGGCGCGGGGGCTCGTCGAGCAGGCCCTTGCGCTCGTAGAAGCGGATGGTCTCGATGCCGACCTCCGCGGCCTTCGCGAGCTGTCCGATGGTCATCGCGTCCGACATCCCCGCCACAATACCGAGTCCGGTCCGTGCGCGCGCCCGAAGACCACCACCTCCCCCACCCACCCTCAGGGGGCACTTCGGAGATCCGGGGCGGTTGTTGCGCAAAATCGACGTCAGCGCGGTCGTCTTCTCCGGCGGACGGCCAGCAACACGAGGGCCCACAGCGATGAGTCTGAGGCGCGAGGCACCGTGGAGCAGTCGCCGCCCCCGCTCCCACCCACCTCCGGCTCTTCCTCCTCGGCGCACTCGGAGCGGTCGACCCGGCACGCGTCGTCGCACGTCGCCGAACCCACGCCCGCGTCGCCGCACGTCCTCGGCCCGGCGTCCCCGTCACACTCCTCCTCGCCCCCTACGACACCGTCGCCGCACACCGGCCCGTCCGGCGCCTCGCAGTCACCGCCGGGGCACTCGAGGCAGGCTGAGGTCGTGAAGGCGCAGTCGTCGCGGCACCGCAGCTCACCGCCGTCGAAGTCGTGGTCCAGACACGTCTCCCGGGCGAGGTCGTCGCCGTCGCATTCCTCGCCCGGGTCTACCCGTCCGTTGCCGCAGTCGTGGCAGCCGCTCGTGTCCAATTGGCACCCCGTACACGCGAGCGCCACCGACAAAACCCATGCGTTCGCAGGTTCGGTTGCCGAGGTCGATGCCGTCGCACGTCTCATCCCAGTTCACCACGCCGTCACCGCAGCCGGTACAGCTCGACATGTCGACGGTGCAGTCCGCCCGGCACATCAGCGTCCCGATGAAGCCCAGGCCCTCGCAGCTCAGCTCGCCGAAGTCGTCGCCCTCGCATTGCTCGTCCTCGTCGCGCAGGCCATCACCGCAGTCATGGCAACCGGACGTGTCGAACGCGCACGTCTCGTCGCAGGCGAGCTCGCCCGCGAAGAAACCCTCATCCGCGCACACCCGCTCGCCGAGCACCGCCCCGTCGCAGTTCTCCTCGCCGCTGATCTCGCCGTCTCCGCACGTCGAGCACCCCGACGTGTCGAAGACGCACCCCATCGCGCAGCGCAGCGTCCCGGCTTCGAAGCCGAAGTCGCCGCAGCCGCGGCCCGCGAGGTCGCCCGCCTCGCACGCCTCCGCCCCGTCGATCCGTCCGTTGCCGCAGTCATGGCACGCGCCCGTGTCGAGGACGCACTGGTCGTCGCAGCCCAGCTCACCCCCGACGAAGCCCTCGTCCGCGCAGGTCCGCCCGCGCACGTCATCGCGGTCGCAAACCTCTTCGCCCTCCGCCGCGCCGTCGCCGCAGCGCGTGCACGCGGAGACGTCGACCGCGCACGTCTCGCCGCACGCCAGCGCGCCGCCGTCGAAGCCCGCCGTCAGGCACGTCGCCCCGCCGAGGTCATCGCCCTCGCAGGCCTCGTCGTCGTCGCGCGCTCCGTTGCCGCAATCGTGGCAGGCAGAGGTGTCGAAGGCGCACCCCTCGTCGCACGCCAGCTCGCCGCCGACGAAGCCCTGCGCCGCGCAATCCTGGCCACGCAGTGCCTCGCCATCGCACGCCTCGTCCGCGCCCTCCGCGACCCCGTCCCCGCAGCGCGTACACGCCGAGGTGTCGAAGACGCACGCGTCGTCGCAGGCCAGCTCGCCGCCGTCGAAGCCCACCGTCGTGCAGAGCGCGCCTGCGAGGTCGTCGCTCTCGCAGTCTTCGTCGTCCCCGCGCGCCCCGTTGCCGCAGTCGTGGCACGCCGACGTGTCGTATTCGCACGCGTCGTCGCACGCGAGGTCGCCGCCGACGAAGCCCTCGTCCGCACACGTCCGGTCGCGCAGCTCGCCGGTATCGCAGACCTCATCGCCCTCCGCCGCCCCGTCGCCGCACGTGGTGCACGCGGAGGTGTCGAAGCCGCACGTCAGGTCGCACCCGAGCTCGCCGCCGTCGAAGCCGAGGTCGATGCAGGTCACCTCGCCGAGGTCCACGCCTTCGCAGACCTCGTCGTCGTCGCGCACGCCGTTGCCGCAATTGTGGCAGCCGCCGGTGTCGAGCCCGCACCCCGCGTCGCAGCCCAGCTCGCCGCCGACGAAGCCCTCGCTCGCGCAGTCGTCCCCGCCCAGGTCGTCGCCGTCGCAGGCCTCGTCGCCGCCCACCACGCCGTCTCCGCAGCGGTAGCACGCCGCCGTGGCGAAGCCGCAGTCGTCGCCGCAGTCGAGATCCCCGCCGTCGAAGCCGAGGTCGGCGCACTGCATGTCGTCCAGGTCGTCGCCTTCGCACGCCTCGTCGTCGTCGCGCAGGCCGTTCCCGCAGTTGTGGCACTCGCCCGTGTCGTAACCGCACGCCGAGTTGCACTCCAGATCCCCGCCGAGGAAGCCTTGCTCGACGCAGTCGCTCGGGACCACCACCCCGTCGCAGACCTCGTCGTCGTCGAGCGAATCGTCGCCGCACAGGTTGCAGTCGTCGGTCACGAATCCGTCGCAGGAATCGTTGCAGCGCAGCTCTCCGCCGAAGAACCCGGGTTGGTCGGCGCAGCTGACGTCACCAGTGTCGTCGGCGTCGCACAGCTCGGGCCCGTCCTGGCGCTCGTTCCCGCAGGGCACCCTGAAGGCGATGTGCGGATCGGTGATCAGCGGTGAAGCCGGATGGGCCTGCCCGCGCTGCCATGCGCCCTCGGGATCGCCGAGCTCGTCGCCGTTGGTGTAGCCGTCGCCGTCGGCGTCGAGGTCGAAGATGGCCGACCAGTCGACGTTCCCACCGCGGAGCGTCTCCTCGACCTGCAGCCCGAAGACGTTACGGATGTCGCCGCCAAACGCACGGTGGCACAGCGTGCAGTCGAAGCGATTGCCGTTCGGGACCTGCGACTGGCGATGCCGCCGCGCGGACGCGTTGGTTGCCGTGATCGTCATCACAATCAGCAGCGTAAACCGCATCCGTCCCCCGTCCCCGGATCGACGCGGAGGTCGATCCCCTGCTATCTCGCCACAGAACACCGGGAGGACGCCATGTGCCGATTCGGATGGGTCGCTCTGTGCCTGCTCGCATGCGACGACGACGCCAGCAACGTCGACCCCGGGATCCCGCCCGACATGGCCCCGACCTTCGACGGGTCCGCAGACGTCCATTCCGGGGACGCCGCGGTCGTGGACCAGGCGATCCCCGACGAGGGGCCGGACGACGCGGCGATGCCCGACGCGGCGCTCCCCGTGCTCGACGACGTCGTCGGACTCCAGGTCGCAGCCGGGCGCCATCTGAGCGCGACCTGGGTTGCCGGCCGCCCCGCCGTCGCCTGGTACGACCCGGACGCGCGGGCCCTGCGCTTTGCGCGCGCCCTGGTGGACGCGCCTCGCACCTCCGCCGACTGGTCGCGCTACACGCTGCACGCCGATGGGCGCTACCCCTCGCTGCAAGTGGTCGACGGACGCCCGGCGGTCGCGTTCTACGACGCCACCGAGGGTCAGCTGCGCTACGCCCACGCCGACACGCCAGCGCCCCGGCCGAACGACTGGTCCATCCACACCATCGACGCCGACGGAAACCCGGGCGCCTTCGCCGACATGGTCGTCTCGGGCGAGCGCGTCGTGATCGCCTACCAGGACTCGGCCACCGGCGCGCTCCGCGTGGCTACCGCCACCCAGTCGCCGCCCGCGAACATCGCCCACTGGCGCGTCGAGTTGGTCGACGAGGAGGGCGACACCGGTCACTTTGCGTCGGTGGCGCTCGTCGGCGGTCGCCCCGTCGTCGCCTACCACGACGCCACCTCAACCTCGCTGAAGCGAGCCGCGCTCACCGAGGAGGGCTGGCAGGTCGAGACGATCGACGACGACGGCGCGGTCGGCCGCTACTGCGACCTCGCCCCCGACGGGCGCCTGGTGAGCTACCGTGACGACGAGCGCGGCACGTTGAACGTGGCCTTCGCGGGTGTCGAGGGCTGGACCATCGTCCGCGTGGACGAGACCGGTGACGCCGGCGCCTTCAGCGAGGTCCACCTCGGCTTCGGCTATCCAGTCGTCACCTATGTGGACGAGCGCACGCATCGGCTGAAGAAGGCGAGCTTCGATGGTGAAGGCTGGCGGCTCGCGCGCATCGATACGCCCGAGGAGGTCGGCGGCGGTGCGCTACTCGCCGCGCACCCGTGCGGCGGCGTCGACGACCTGGGGATCGGCGCCCACACCGGCCTCTACGTCTACCGCGCGGCGGACTCAGGGCGCCTCGAGATGGCGTACGACGCGACGGATAGCGCGCCCTGGTTCCGCCACCCGGTGCACCACGCTTTGCGAGACGCCACCGGCTCGGTGCTGCTCCCCAACGACGTGCCCACGGTCGCGTACACCACGGCGAGTCGCGGCGTCCGACAGGCGATGGCGACCACCTGGCCCCCGACCGACTCGCGGCATTGGCACGACCACGCGGTGCTCGAGGGCGGCTCGGCGACGGGACTCGTCACCGCGCAGGGACCAGCTGGGCCGATGCTCGCCTGGAGCGGGCGGCCGGAAGGCGCCGCGGAGAGCGCGATCTACTTCGCGCGCGCGCTCGGCGAGGCTGCGGGCGAGACGGAGGATTGGGTGGTGCACCCCGTCGCGACCAACTTGCCGGACGCCCCGGTCGGCCTCGTCGTCGTCGGTGGTCGCCCCGCGTTGGCGGTGCCCGACGCCGAAGGCCTGCGCTACCTGCGCGCGAACACGGAGACGCCGGAGTCGGCCGACGATTGGGTCGGCCACGCGCTCCTGCCGGGCGGCCTCCAGACGCACACCGCCGCGTTGACGCTGGTCGACGACCGGCCGGCGGTCTTTTATGGCGCCACGCTCGAGGACGGCCGCGCCTCGGTCGTCTTCGCCCACGCCACCGTGCCCGAGCCTGCCGGCTCTGCGGATTGGAGCACGCGCCACGACGTCGGGGCCGAGCTGGCCGAGGGCATGCGGCCGCGGCTGTTGTCGGCGGCGTCCGTGGCGGGACGCGCGGCGGTCGCCTTCGCGACGGTGGGGCTCCACTACGTCCGGGCGCGCGATCTGGCGCCGACCGAGGCGGGGGATTGGCAGGCGCACGAGCCCGACGGGACGATCGTGCCGCGCAGCCCGATGCTGGCGGACCGCGACGGCACACCGGCGCTCCTCTACGCGGTGCTCGCGCCCGGCGCCTCGCTCCGGCTCGCGACGACGGGGACGGCTGCACCGAGCGGGCGACAGGCCTGGACGTTCAGCCAGATTGACGGACGCGAGGGGCCGTCCACGCTCTTCACCCCGCGTGGGGTCGGCGATTATCGCGACCAGCGCGCGGTGCTCTACGAGTCGGGCAGCTGCCTGATGATGGCCCGCGCGCGCTGAGCACCCCGCGTCAGTAGCACCACGTTCGTTCGCGCGGGATGCGGATCGAGAGGCAGGTGAGGCCGCCATCCGCGCGGTGCAGCTCGTCCACCTCGAGCAGCTTCGGCGACCAACCGCCCGCGTCGAGCACGTCGGCCGCGCGAGGCGCCTTCGAGGAGACGAGCACGACGTCCCCCAGCGGGAGCACGTTCCCACCCTCGGGCTCTGGACTGGTCAGGCAGCGCAGCCCGCGTTCGCGAAAGGGCGCCAAGTCGACGCCATCGACGGCGATCACCGTCTGCGCGTCGACCCCGGTGACGAGGCTCTTGAGGTGCAGCCCACCGGCCGGCACACCGACCAGCTCGAGCCCCGACGCGGCCGCCAACGCGAGGGCGCCCTCCCGGTCGCTGCGGCTCGACTCGCCCACGAAGAGCCACGGACCGACGCGCAGCACGTCGCCCCCGTCGAGACGCCCGGGCAGCCTGACTCCGCCGAGTCGAGCCGCCACGGCGTCGACTTCGCCGACGCGGCTCGGTGCCCCGGGGCGCGTGAGGAGCCGATGGGTGTCCACGACGACCGCGGTGTCCTCAATGAAGCAGCAATCCGGAAAGCGAGCGTCGGCCTCGAGCCACTCGACCGTGACGCCGGCGGTCTCGAGCGCCGCCACATATCCTGAGTGCTGGGTGCGCGCGCGCTCGACGTCGAGCGGCACGGGCTCTGCGCGCAGCGCCCCGTCGAAGCTGCCGGGTACGCCGCGGACCAACGCGGACTGTGGACTTGCGAAGTGCAGCGCCATTCGGCGTGGTTAGCACGCGCAGGCCGTGCGGTTCGACCGTTCAGCTGGTCGCGCGAAAGTCGAACGCGCGTCGTGCCGTAGGTACTAAGGGCCCGCGCAACAATAACTTCCGGTTTCGCATCCACGAGCGCACGCCATCTTCGCCCGCGCCTCGGTCGCCCAATCCTCGACGTACCTCTGGTACGCCTGCGGTTGAGCTCGGTCGCCGCGAACGAATCTGACGCAC
>PVBE011300356.1_pt1 | contig 17203 bp, 10 predicted proteins | sample 1631181 | NCBI WGS metagenome assembly PVBE01 (sample SAMN08397723, study PRJNA350692) | Marine metagenome, whole genome shotgun sequencing project. | isolation source: water | place: Pacific Ocean | collected 2012-04 | reverse complement strand
TGGTGCATCGATTGTTGGTGGCGCTGGCGATGACTCTTTCTCTTTCGCTGCAGGAATGACTATCAGTGGGAGCACAGCTAGTGCTGGTACCTATTACTTCGGTAACGGTGGTGGTGCTGACACACTTAACTTTACCTCGGCTCAAACAGGCTTCATCATTGCTGTTAGCTCTGACTTTGGCTCTACTGGTACCTTCGCTACCAACACACTTACATTGGGCTCCGGTAACACCATCTACATGAATGGAGACGGTTCAACTGTCTTTGGAACAACAACAGGTGTGTCAGTAGTAACTGTCAGCCAGGCCACAATTGATAGCCTGGGTTGATCTTCTAACTCAAATAGGCCAATAAAAAAGGGAGGCTCAATGCCTCCCTTTTTTATTGGTTATCTTTTTCAGCGAGATACTGTTCAGAGCTTCTAAAGGTATAGGCATGCAGAGTCTTTCCAAATGCTTGTTGGATGCACAAGTAGTTCCTCTTCAAGAGACAATTACTCCTCAGCTACTAGAAGATGAAGATCAGTCTCTTGATAAGGTCATATCTTTGCTTGTCCTTGGTGAGCACCTGAGAGCTCATCAGCAATTGTTAGCGCTTGATCCAACTGAAGATCTAGATAGGCAGCTGGATCGCCTTTGGTTACAACTTCAGATCGCTTGGCAACGTAACCACCGCATATGGTTTGGCCGATTGCTTTCTGTGTTTGTGCAGCAAGCACCTGAGCAGGACTTTCGCTGCAAGCATGCACTCATACAAATGGCCCAATGGAACGGGCAAGAGACTATACCGCTAGGTCTAATTGCAGATCAGCCTCTAAGTGATGGTCAATTTCCTCATCTTGATCTTTGTATATTGCAGAGTTGGTGTCTAACAAGCCGCATTAATGAGGTATTACCTCATCTACATGCTTTGCAGTTATTGCCTTCTTGCGAAGTCATTGTGCTACAAGCTTTCCAATTTAGCGCAAAGAATAATTGGCAAGCGGCTGAATCTCTTCTGCTTTCCCATATGCAGAAGTTTGCTCACCGTTGGGAGTTTGCGGATCTCCTTATGAAATGCTTATTCCATCTACAGCGTGGTGAATCATGTATACCTGCTTTGCGGCAGATATTGCCATTACATAGAGGCCGCGAGGGACTCCTTCTTGATCCGCTTGTCAAAGCTCGTTTGTTACAACGTCAGCCTGCTATTTGTCTTCGGCTTAAGTTAATCGAGAGGCTTTTTCTTTTTAACGGAGAACTTATTAGCCCTCCCGATACTATGCTTCCGGCTTACGACATGTTAGGCAGGACTGATTGGCTTCAATATATTCACCATTCAGTTGCAGGGAACCCAGAAAGATATTTTAACTTGCAGTCCAATTGGATGATGCTTTTGAGCAGCCGTCCATCTTCTCTCTACCCTGTTGCAATTCAGAATTTCATGAAGGTCCTCGAGTCATCTGTAATTAAGCAATTTTCAGCTTATCAGGATGGCTCTAATCCAGATAATAAACTTCGAATTGGTTGGATATGTGGCGATATTGGTAATCACCCAGTCTGTCGTTTTTTGCTCTCTTGGCTTACAGTCTCAGCCTCGGAATTGCGCCATAAGCATTTAATTGTATCCACTTTACCTCCTCATGGAGATGCCGGTGAGAGGTTTAACTCGCTCCCTAATGTTGAGTTTATTGATATATCTCAAAACCGTGACACTCGTGTTCGGCTCGCCTTGTTAGAGCAGATGCAGCTTGATATTGCTGTCGATCTAAATGGATGGACTGGTAATAACATTGCTGCTATTTTTGTAAGACGTATAGCGCCAGTTCAGGTTAACTACCTTGCCTACCACGCAAGTACTGGAATACCAGCGATGGACTATTGGCTTGTTGATGATAATGTAGTTTCCCCTTTGCCTAAAACTGAATGGCATTCTGAAAAGCTTTGGCGACTTCCCCGTCCTTTTCTTGCGTGGCAGCCAGCTTTTCAACTAGCAGAGGGTTCTTTAGATGTACCTTCGTCTACGTGTACTGGGGAAGATGAGATTCGATTTGGCTGTTTTAATAATTCTCGGAAGATCTCTCTTGAAGTCTTAAGACTTTGGCTTTCATTGTTGAATCGCCTTCCTAATTCGAAGTTGGTTTTAAAAGCTTTTGCTAGCGAAGATACTGGGACAGCGGAATTATTGCAGCGTCGTCTTAAGCGTGTTGGCTTTACAAGCGATCAGTTGATCTGGCTGCCTTATACCGCAGGCCCTAGAGATCACCTGATGCACTATTCACAGATGGATGTTGCACTTGACTCGTTCCCCAATACAGGCTGTACCACCACTTGTGAGGCCTTATGGATGGGCGTTCCTGTGATCACCTTGGAAGGTGAGTATTACGTCAGCCGTATGGCAGCATCTGTTTTGCGCGGTGCTGGCCTCGAGGACTGGATTGCTTGTAATCAAGAGCAGTATCTTGCAACAGCTTTGGCTCAAGCAGATTCTGCAAGGTTGAAATGGTTACGCCAAAATCGACAGCACTGGAGGGATGTTGTGGTCAATTCGCCTTTGGGAGATGCCCGTGATTTAATGCGACAGCTTGAACTTAGTTTTGAGCAAATGAGAGCTTCTACTGCTCCGACTCTTGATTGAACTGAATTTCAGGTAATTTTTCTAGGCATTGTTTGAAGCAGCTTTCCAGTTCCCTGCTCACTCGACGTCCATCATTTAGAGGTGATTCCATAACCTCGGCCGCAAGGGATTGTCTATTTTGGGTTGATCGTTTACCCTGGCGATACAGTAAAATCGCTTTAGCAAGATACTGCTCCTCACTGTAACTAATGAAATTTTCCTGTCCAGCACTCGCTAGCAGGCTGGCAGTTAGAGAACCCACCATGCCTTTGCCTTGAAGGCATATAACGGGGATGCCCATACTTAGTGACTCAGCAGTGGTAGTAGCGCCACCATATGGGATAGGATCTAAAGCTACATCTATCTTGTTATATTGAGCCATATGGTCGCCAAAGTCTTTTGCCCAAGTTAACATTATTAGGCGATTCTTATTAATCCCGTGATTGATAAACCGAGATCGTACACGTTCAATTTCGGCTTCTTCTGAAAAACTGATGCTCTTAATAACTAGTTCTGCATCTTCTGTCTTTTCTAATAGATCACACCAGAGTTTGATAGTGGCATCTGTTAATTTCCTGGAGTGGTTGAAGGAACCGAAGCGAAAAGCTGTTCCTCCTGTAGCGTCTTCTGGTAGTACAGTTTCCGCCAGTGCTGGCATGCACATATAACCACCATTGATCTCAATACGTGCTTGCTCCTGCTCTATCTCTTCAAGTGTTTGAAAAAGAGTGTGGTCGCCGATCCACCAAGGTACAGATTTGAGGTGAGTAGCAGCTGGATAGCCTAAGTAACTCATTTGTATCGGTGCTGGTTGATGTAGGCAGATGCCTAGACGACTGTTCCCGGTAAATCCTCCCAATTCAACTACTACATCGAGGTGTTGATCGGATATCATTCTTGCTGCCTGCAGATCAGAGCAGGTTGTTAAATCCATCCAGTGGTCGCATTGTTGTTGGATTGACTCGCTTACAGAATCCCAGTGTGGACCTGTATGTAGTCCCCAAACCTCAACGGCTTTTCGTTCATGACTTATGAGTACGGGTAGCAGGAAGCGACTGACCGGATGGTTGCAGAAATCAGAAGATAGGTATCCAACGCGTAGTCTTCTTTTGGTTAGGGAGTCAAGAAAATGATCCTTCCACAGAAGTGAAGTCATTGTGCTGCAATGCTTTACCTCCCACTCACGTGCAAGCTTTTGTCGATCGACTGGGGTCAGTAGATTGCAGCTTACTGCAAGAAACTGCAAGTTAAAAAGACGAACCGATTTATCAGTGATTTCATCTGTATTGATCTGCTTTATCAGGCGCTTTGCAGCAGCAGTCTCACCTGACTCTGCCAAGCATTGCAGCAGGGAGTTTTTCAGATCTAGATGTTCTGGATGCAAACTTAATCCCAACTTAGTCACCATTGTTGGAAGTACGTTTTGCTTTAAACTACGTAAGCAAGCACTAAGGTTTAGCCAGTGTTGTGCAGACTCTGGTTCTTCACAACATAGTTGATAAAGGGTCCTTGAAGCTTCGATCATGTCTTGCTTAGCCATCAACAGACTGGCTTTCGCTGTTCGTATCTCCTTAGTATTCGTCTGCGCAGTGGGCGTATCTTTAAGTACTGATTGAGCGTCTTCAAGTAGACGTAGATTTGTAAGTAATGTAATGCAATTGGCCCGCGTTGGAAAATGATTTGGATCAATACGTAGTGCTTCCCTAAATGCATTTAATGCCAGCTGAGGCTCGCCGAGATGAGACTCAGCAATGCCTAGATCGGCCCAGACACTGTGGATAGCAGAGTTTTGAACAGTTAGTTGCTTTAGCAGTCGGCAAGCTTCAAGGTTTCGGCCAGCACTGATCCATGTTTTGGCGAGGCTATGGTTTAACGCTAATGAGTCTGGTACATGCAGCAATCCCTGACGCAGAGTGAGCTCACTAGTCTCAAGCAAACCGCCATCGCGGAATGCATTGCTGGCATTTAGGCACAGTTCAGAGTTTAAGCTCCATAATTTGAGCCCCTTTTTGTAGAGGGTTATTGCTTCATCTAGTCGCCCTTGACTCCGTAAAATGGCGCCAAGATTTGCCCAGTCACTGCTTTTTTGATGAGGGCCATCCAAAAGCTGCCGGTAAAGAAGCTCTGCAGTGACAAGATCATTCTGCAGGTGAGCCTCAATCGCGGCTCTTCTTACGCCCTTCGCTGTAGCTCCAGCTATCTGTCCTGCCACCAATGTCGCCCGAATCAGCCCACTCACTCTATGGAAGCTCTCGTGAGTGGTCAGCTCATGAATGGCTGACCCATCTTTTGGCAGACTCCTCTCTTGCTGAAGAAGCGATTGATGTCTGCAAAGCGATGGTTACACATGAACCGCCGGAAAGGCTCTGGCTTATGGCCTTGGGTTTGTCCTATTGGTACTTAGAGAGGTTTGATTGTGCTTATACGACGTTGAGCCGCGTTTCTTTGAAACAAACTAATGATGTCGATTTTTTAGTTCTCTTTGGCATGGTTGCTCGCAAGCTCCCTGAAGCAAGAGATCAGGCCTTATTTGCGTATAGACGTGCTATTGAAATGCAGCCTTATCGCTCTGATGTCCACTATAACCTTGCCAACCTCCTTAGTGATGATGCACCACAAGAAGCCCTATCTCATTACCAAACAGCGCTGGTTAATGGAGTCGATCATGCATATATCTGGCATAATTATGGAAAAATTCAGAATGATCTAGGTGCGGCAAATGATGCTTTGTTGGCGCTTCGTATTAGCATTCGCCTAAACCCACTTAATCCTGACGTCTGGTGTAATTTGGGATTAGCATTGTTGACTCTAGGGCGATTCAAGCCTGCTGAGGCATGTTTTATTCATGCAATTAGTTTCGAGGTGCATGATACAAATAATCCAATTCATACTAGTCAGAGTTTGATTAATAAGTTGGATCCTGAGAAAGCTCTCCAGATGCTTCTTAATGGTAACAGTCTAGATAAATGCACTGCTAATTCTGTTTGGAATCTCGGCTTGCTTTGGTTGCTGCTTGGTAAGTTTGTTGATGGTTGGCGTTTTTACGAGGCTCGCTTTTACACTCATAGTTACGATGAAGTGATTCCGCCTACTGTGGGAGCTCGTGTCCGGAAACTGTCAGATTTACCAGGTACTGATGGTCCAGAGTTGGTTGTCTGGACCGAGCAGGGATTGGGGGATGGGATTCAGTTTTGTCGTTATCTAAGCTTGCTTGCTTTTCGCAACGTCCCATTCAGGCTTCTAGTGGCTCCTGAGCATGAACTTCTATTCCATTTATTTCACGATTGGTTGGGTCTTGGTGATCGTGTTTGCAAGAGTCTTGGAACTTTTGCTGATCAAGATAAGCGACCACATATTCCATTGCTGAGTTTGCCTTTACTTTTCGGCACCGAGTTACACACCATTCCTGCAATTACTCCATATCTAACCACTCCAAGTTCAGTCCCTGAACACTTGCATGTATCTGAACCACCTGGGGGTTTGGCAGTGGGAGTTGTTTGGGCGAGCAATCCAATGAATAAGAAGCTGTATCGTTATAAATCAATTGATCCGCAGAAACTTTTGCCACCACTGATAGATTTAATTGACTTAGATTTAATCGAATTACATAGCCTACAGATTGGTACGGATGCCAAGGGCATACAGCCTTGGCTGGGTCATGAGGGTCTATATGATTGGAACGGTAGGCTGAGGGATTTTTCTGAGACTGCTCACGTAATTCAGCAGTTAGACCTTGTGATTTCAGTAGATACGGCCGTGGCTCACTTGTCTGGTGCATTGCACAAACCAACGTGGGTGCTCTTGCCATGCAATTGTGACTTTCGCTGGTTGAAAAGCAGTTCTAGCAATCCTTGGTATCCTTCAGTAAGTTTATTTCGCCAACAGAGTTTGGGAGATTGGGATTCCGTGATTGCGAAGTTGCGTGCCGCACTTGCTGAGATGTGCTTGCTTGATCTTAAGGCGTTGACGGAACAAGTCAGAGTTGCATCATGAAGCGATTGGATCTTGATCTGACTGATGAGGAGTTATTTTCATTGGCTCGCAGAATGGAACTGCTGCCTAAGTTGCTTCGCCGTAAACAAGAAGAGTGTATTGCAGCCTTAGTGCTCTGCAAGGATTCTGAGCTAAGTCAGGAGAAGGAACTACTTCTTGGCAAACAAAATAATCAAGAGTTTATTCAGGAGCGCAATTGGCTGGAAGGTGATTTAGATCTTGAGGTGATGCGCCGAGTAGCATTGCGTCATTATGCTGAACAGCATTATGGTCCAGGTTTAGAGGAAGTGTTCCTTGATTCTAGAGGTGATCGAGATCAGGTTATCTATTCACTTTTGCGTGTTAGTGATCATGGAATGGCACGAGAATTGTATCTAAGGCTTTCTGAAGGTGAGATCACGTTCCCTGATGCTGCTTGTCATTTCGGGGAGGGCCCTGAAGCAAAGCATAAAGGTGTGATGGGACCAATGACTATTGGGTCTATCTACCCTCCTATGGTTAGGAATTGGCTTCGTGCACTACAACCTGGAGAAGTGAAGCCACCGCAAAAATTAGACCAATGGCAGGTTATTTTTAGACTGGAACAGCTCACTCCAGCACGCCTTGACGATCAAATGCGTGAAAATCTTTTAAATGAGCAGTTGGCAGCTTTCCTTGACGAACGGGTGCAGCGAGAGCTAAGAGGCGAGCTGTTGGATCCGTTGCATTACGATCATGCGCCTCAGGTTGGTGATGAAATCAAGAAATGAGTGAGGCCGCAACTTTTCAGAACCTACTAGCTCGCTTCCCTGCCTTTAGGGATGTTGGGAATGAGCGACTGGAATGGATAGCCAAACGTTCTCAACCCTTTGTTTGTCCTATCGGGAAGGATTTATTGCTTGCCGATAGGATGCCTGATTACTGCTTCTGTGTAGTTGAGGGCCGGGGCCGTTTGTTGCATGAGGATCCTGGCCTAAGTAGGCCTGTGACTCTTGCTATCTCTAGGCCGGGTGATCTTGTTGGCTGGTCAGGTTTAGTGCGGCGTAGCTCTTGTGAGTGGGTTACTGCAGCTACGAACCTCAAGTTGATTGGCTTCAGTGCAGATACCTTTTACGAACTAGAGGAGAAAAGTGAGGCTTTTGGCCGTTGGTTGGATTTAAATGATTCTCCAGCGGAACTAATCCACTGTCTTTCCCCCGCACTGCGTCGGCGTCCTCAGGCAGAACCGATGGAGAGGGAGGTATTGCGTCGGCTATTGCCAGGAATGCGTGTAATCCCTGCTCGTGGCATCCGTAGATTGCCTGACGATGGTGCTATTTGGCTTTGGAATAGTCAGCCATTATCTGTTTCTGTTGAGATTGGCGAGCAAGTTGATGCTGATCTGTTGGCTTCCATTCCTGCGGGTGAACCGTTGCGATTGTTGCGTATTGAGGAGAATCACTGGGAGGCTGAGCTCAAACCACGCTTAACAGCTTCTCAGGAGCAGAAGGTGTCTAGCGAACTTGATCTTTGGTCTCAAGATCGCTATGCCGATCTTGCCGCTCCGCAGCCGGAAGGTGAAAGAGATACTGCAAACTTAGGCAGCAATCAGTTGGCTCCATCAGAGAAACAAGTTGATTTAAAACAAAGTTTTCGAGGCCGCAGTATTCCTGTAGTTACAGGGTTAGGTCCTCAACAGCAGGCAATGGCTTGTCTTGAAATGTTGTCTCGCTATTACAACGCTCCTTTTCGTAAAGATGTCATCGAGCGAAGTGTTCGTCAAAACCTTAGAGATCGAGCAGTGAGTCTACAAATGTTGGGTAATTTATCCACTCTTATGGGTTTTACTGGGTCAATTTCTGATATCCGCGAAAGTCAGCTGCCAAGGTTGCCGTTTCCATGCTTTGCCTTAGTAGAAGATCAACCAGCAATGATTCATGATATTAGCCATAGTCAAGTAAAAGCAGTTTTGCCTGAATATGGCATGGTTCAACTGGATTTAGATGTATTTACTCAGGGTCAGGGAGGGGCGACAATTTTAATCTTGGCTCCGGGAAGGGAGACTCAGAAACGCAAGTTTGGGCTCTCATGGTTTATGCCACAGATTCGGCGTTACCGCAGAAGCCTTGTGGAGGTATTTGTGGTTTCGCTAGTGATGCAACTGCTTAACTTGGTGCAGCCACTTGTCTTTCAACAGATATTCGACAAAGTCATAGGTCAGCAGAATCTTGATACCCTTTATACACTTGGATTATTACTGTTGGGTGTAGCCTTATTTCAGGGTTTGCTTGGCGCAGTAAGGACCTATCTTTTTGCTGATACAACAAATCGAATGGATATTGCTCTTGGTGGCCAGGTTATTCATCATTTATTGAGATTACCATTGAGATATTTTGATAAACGGCCAGTGGGTGAGCTGCAACACCGTCTCCAAGAGTTGAGTAATATTCGCAATTTCATGACAGGCAATTTTCTTACGCTTGCTTTAGACAGTATTTTCTCAGTAATTTATATTGGCGTAATGGTTGTTTATAGCGGCATACTCACAATTGTGACTCTTGGAGTTGTTCCATTATTCCTCGGGCTTACGCTTATTGCATCACCTTTTATTAGGGCCCAACTGCGTAAAGCTGCTGAAAAGAACGCGGCAACGCAGAGTCTGTTAATCGAATCCCTTACAGGAGTTCAAACTATTAAAGCTCAAAATGCGGAGAATACTGTTCGCTGGCGGTGGCAACGAAGTTTTTCAAGTTTTATGGCAGAGAGTTTTAGAACTACACTAATCGGTGTTTCTGCTGGAACTGTTAGTGGGTTTTTGAATCAACTAACAGGGCTTTTAACTCTTTGGGTTGGTGCATATCTGGTCATCAAAGGTGACTTGACAATTGGCCAGTTAATTGCCTTCCGCATTATTTCTGGATATGTTGTTGGCCCTTTACTTAATTTGGCGACTAGTTGGCAGAGCTTTCAAGGTGTTGCTCTTTCTATAGAGCGATTAAGTGATGTAGTGGATTATCCCACAGAAGGTGGGGATAATGAAGCTGATCAATTGCCTCTTCCACCAATCTCTGGCGAAGTTGCTTTTAAAGAGGTTGACTTTCGCTTTTCAGAATCAGCTCCTCTGGTTGTAAAGAATGTTAGTTTCCAGATCCCAGCCGGCTCATTCGTTGGAATTGTTGGAAGGAGTGGAAGCGGAAAGAGTACGATCATGAAATTACTACCTCGACTGTATCAACCCGATGTTGGCAGAATAATGATTGATGGTTTCGATATTTCCAAATTGCAACTAGGATCTGTTCGACGTCAGATTGGGATTGTTCCTCAAGATAGCCTTCTACTTGAAGGAAGTGTTCGTGATAATATTACTTTAACTGTTCCAGATGCAACTACGGATGAGATAATTGCAGCTGCTCGTGTGGCTGCTGCTCATGAGTTCATCATGGAACTACCCGAAGGTTATGCCACTAGGGTAGGAGAGAGAGGGGGTAATCTTTCGGGAGGGCAAAGACAGCGCCTTGCCATAGCACGTGCTGTTCTACAGAGACCAGCCTTGCTAATTCTTGATGAGGCTACAAGTGCTTTGGATTATTTAACAGAGCGCCAGGTTTGTTTGAATCTTAAACGAAATTTCGAAGGATCAACTGTCTTTTTTATTACTCATCGCTTGAGCACAATCCGCTCAGCAGATACCATTCTCATGATGGACGAGGGTTCTATGGTGGAACAAGGTAGCCATCAGGAGCTGTTGGAAATAAAAGGTCGTTACTTTGCGCTCTATTCTCAGCAGGAGACTGGTCTTGGTTGATCAAAAGCATCCGAAACAATCGCCAGATTCAGATCCATCTAAGCCAGATGTAGAATCATCATCTGAAGGTATTAGAGAAGGGGGTGATTTACCTCCTTCTCTAACATTCTGGGAGGGTAGTTCGCATCACGTTAATCAGGGAAGACATTGGTCTTCCGCAATTATTTGGATCAGCTCATCACTCTTTACCATGTCATTGATATGGGCATTCACAGCCAAAATTGATCAGACAATTTCAGTCAATGGTCGATTAGAGCCCACCGGAAGTGTTCGTGAGGTTGATTCACCTAGTGGTGGAGTTATTGGCGATGTATTTATAGAGGAAGGTCAGTTAGTCAAGGTAGGGGATCCGCTTTTTTCTGTTGAAGCAAAGGGTCTTACAAGTAAAAGAAATGCCTTTGAGGATACAAAAACTTTGCTTGAATCAGAAGCAAGTTCACTCAAGGCCATCTTGGATAGCAGAGGCGATATCTCAAAACTCGGGCCAGAACCGCCTTTGCCTGACGTAGATGATCCAAAGCTTCGCAGTCAGTTGATTACTGCTCGCCAGCAGTCTCAGCAGTTGAGATCTAGGTTGCAACAGCTATCTTCTCGTTTGGCTAGTCGGCAAGAAACCCTCAGGCTGCAAGAACGTATAGCAGCAGATCTAAAGCCGCTTTTCGAGGCCGGAGGCATGGCGCGAAACGATTATCTCTCTCAGTTAAACCGTGTTCAGGAGAACAAGGCGGAGGTATTAACTCTAAGAGAAGAGCGTACTCGTGTTATGGGTCAAGCCGCAGCTCAGCTTACTCAGGTAGATCGCAAGTTACTTTCTCTAAATGCAGAACTTGTGCAATTAAGTGAAACTATTGATTATCGAACAGTTAGAGCACCGATTGAAGGCCGTGTCTTTGATATTCAGATTTCGCCAGTTTCTGTAATTAATCCAGATCAGAATGTTATGAAGCTTGTGCCTGAAAATAGACTGCAGGCAATGGTTTCAATTACAAATGCTGATATAGGCTTTGTGCAGGTAGGTATGCCAGCTTCAGTAGCAGTACATTCTTTCCCTTCTGGTGAATTCGGGTACATTTATGGGAAGGTTGAGAGTATAGGTCTGGATGTTCTTAAGCCTGATCGTGATTCCAATGATTATCGATTCCCAGCGAAAATTTCCCTTGATCAGCAGATTGTTGAGGCCGGAGATAAAACACTGAATCTTCAGAGTGGCATGAGTATAACTGCTAATATCAAACTTCGTTCTCGACCTGTAATTAGCATTATCAGTGATTTATTTATAAAACAGCTTGATGGTGTGAAGCGCTTCCGTTAATTATTCTCTTATACAGAGATTCAGTAATATCTACTGTGCGCTCCCAATTGAATTCCGAGAGAATCCTTCCTTTAAGCCGCATGGCTTTAATGCCATGAGATCCTTCGCCCAGTGCAGCTAATACAGCCTTTCTGATAGTCAGTGGATCGGCCGGGTCGCAATACCACGCGTCGCCTTTTAAGTATTCAAGTTCATGACCAAATGTACTCGCTACTACGGGAGTCCCAGATAGTGCTGCTTCTAGGGTTACCAACCCGCATGTCTCCATCCAGCTTGGTAACACGTGCACTCCTGCGGCAGCATAGGCTGATGCCAATAATGGCTGGGGTAAATGTTCTATGACTGTTAGACGATCTCCACTGATTTCTTTGCACAACTCTGCATAGCTGGGCCAATGCTGACGACCACCTATTAGAACAATTTGTAGATCAGTTTTTCTCAATGCCCAACAGAGCATTGCTTGATTTTTGCAAGGTTCGATTCGTCCAGCTTGTAAGATAAAATCTCCATTTATACCTGTCTTTTGCCTGAAGAGCGAGGGGTCTGCATCTAAAAATAAACGCGGGTCGACACCATAAGGTGCTACATCGAATGTATTCCCGCACCAGTTTAAATCTGTTTGCAAAGCTTTCAGCTCTAGCCAACTGTTCGGTAAAATTGCATCACAGTTATTTAGTAGATTGCCAATCATTTCCATTTGTGCATTGCTTTGTACTGGATAACCGTTGGACTCAACGCATTCACCACCGCCCAGCTCTACTGTTAAGCACCTCGCTTTAAGTTTTTGCATTAATGGCTCAACGGCATCAGCTCCAGTCTCCACGGCCTGTTTAAGGATGCCAACGCTTGCGCGGCTGCCCCAAAGTGCCCGACCTATTGAAACCCAGATTGGGGAGACAACTACTGGAACCCCACTTTGACGGCACATTTTCATCTGTTGATTAAATGACTCATGTACACGACAGTTGAATAGGTGTACTAGGTCAAATCCTGCCACTGCAGGTTTGTCATCATTTACATGCATGACTTTGTGCCCACGTTGCTCAAGCCGCTTGGCTGTTTCCCGTATTTGAACGCTGTCACCGCCACCCCAATCTCCGGCGCTCCCGTGATTAACTAACAGAACTTTCATCGGACTATATCTTCAATTAAGCATTCTGCCTTGCAGAGCTGCTTTTCCCAACTGCCAAGCTCTTCAGCTTTTAAAATCTTTAATGAGGGATACCAAGGTACAATTTTTTCATTCATTAACCAGCGCCAATCACAGAGATGATTTAGCAACAATAGGCACGGCACGCCAAGGCTGCCTGTAAGGTGAACCATAGCGGTATCAACAGTCACTACTAGATCTAGCTGCTCGACTATTTCGGCTGTTGATAACCAATCACCTCCTTTTGGCAGTTGTTTTATTTTTCCACGCATTTGCAAGGTCTCACTAAACTCTGCTTCTTTGCCAATTTGTAGAGAAAATAATTCTAGTTTCCATTGCTCTGCCCAACGACTTGCATGACGCAGCAGGGTTTCGGCAGGTATGCAGCGTAGTCGAGCAGAGCGGTTTGTATCGCGGTGTTTTTTACTGCCAGCTGCCCAAACTATGCCTAATCGACATGATTCGTTGGCTCTACGTCTTCCGCAATCATAATTAGATCTTTTTGATTTTAGTACGGTGTTAAGTGATCCATTGGGTTGAGGAATCACAGCTGACCCAGGTGGAAATAGAGCTACTGGCAATGCCATCACTGGGCAATGGCTTGTGTCTACATCCTGGGGGAATCCTCCTTGCTGCCTGGCAATTACATAGCAGTTTTCTGGTAGCTGGAGACGCTCTCTGATCAGCCTAAGAAGGCTTGGGCGAATTAGCAGGGTTACATGATTTGCTTTTTTGCAGGCCATAGCTATCCAGCGTAGACATTGAATGGCATCGCCAAATCCTTGTTCATCCCAGATGACTAGTTTGTCTACTTGCTGTCCTTCCCATAGTAAATGCCAGGGCAAGGTTGGCTGTTCCCAAACAACTTCTTCCATGCCTAATCGAGCGATCATCAACGCCCAGGCATCCCTATCTAATGGATTTTTACGCAAGATTGAGGCGGCTAAATTGCATATCTCAGTATGAAGTTGGGCACTCTCATATGGGGTAGTAAGTTGTGTGCCAATAAATGAATTAATAGGACCATCTAGTCCATGACGTGCGAGTCCGATTGTCTGGCTTCGTGCAGCTTGTTCGTGAAGGTTTAAGCCACCTAGTGCAACACTTAGGTTTGAGAATCCTGATCCATTTGGTTTCAATTGTAATCCTATTCGAGACCAGCGACGTGCTTCTTTGAAGTCATCATCATCAATTGCCAATTGAGAGCGAGTGTTCAAAATTAGTGCCCATTCCTCTGCTAACGATTCATTGCGGCTTTGATGCCAAAGTTGTCCAGCTTGGATTAATCCCCTGTTGAGGTATTTCTTTGCTTCTTCTATTCTACCTTTCCTTATGCAAAGAACTGACAAGTTGTTGAGAGTACGAAGTCTATTTGGCTCCTGTTTTAGAGCTAAGAGATAGGCTTCTTCCGCAGCTTTTAGCTGCCCTTGCTCTTGTGATTTACGTCCGCGGGCATGCCAATAGGAAGCATTTCTTTCATCCATCACGGGCAGAACGGGCCCTGATGCAGTAATGGAGCTTGAGAACCGATCGCTTCCATAAGTCGTATATCAACTAGTGATCGCCGCTGCCATAGAGCGCGGTAGAGGTTGAGTCGCTGAGTTAAGGAACAGGAAAGGACCCACTGCTTTTCTACCAAGTTGTGTGCTGCGTTGACCATTGACAGACGTTCAGGCAGATCGCGCCAAAGTTTTTGCGCCAATGGAATCATATCTCTGAGATCCTCTGCAAGAGCCAGTGTTTTCGCTTTGTTTATCCCCTGGGCTACATCTCCATACAGTTCCGGGCCAGCGATCACAGCAACTGATTCCGCTGCAGCTTCTATCCACTTGATCACAGTTTTACAACTGTTGGCAAGATTTGAGTGAAGAGGAAGCAAGGCAATTTGGCAGCTGTTTAGCACTCGTCGATATTCCGAGTAGTTAAGTAGAGGGTGGTATTCAATAGTTATATCTTCTAATTCCATTTGATCTTTCAGTTCTCCATCCCCTACAAGCACCAGTTTCACCTGCGGATCTATTTTAAGCCAACGAAGCAGTGCAGGGGCGATTAAACGATGTTCATAGTTGCGGTTTTGATTGCCAAGAAATAAGCGAAGCTCATTTGTCTGGTGCTTATTTAGGTCAAGGGCTGGCATTGCTGCTGTGGCATTCTCCAGTACCAAAACAAGTGGGTTGTATTGGTTTAATTCTCTTGCTAATGCTGCACTTGAGCTGTGTATGGCATGACAGGCCCTCAGAGGAGCCATGGCCTGGTTGACCAGCCTATTTCTGATTTGAGTTGGGAATAGGTCAGGATGGTCATCCCATTCAGTGAGCAGTAAGCACCCGCGCTCTCGCAGCCATTGCAAATGCTCTATTTGCCGTTGCCAACTTTCCGGTAGTGGACGCTGCCATACAACCAAGCTATGGGGCCTAATGCACAAATTGAATCGAAATGGTTTTTCGTGGATTCTGCAATCCACTCCTAGAGACTGCAGAGCGAGGAAGGGATCTCGAACTCGAACCTGATCGTGGTGACCTGGGCTGTTGATCAGAACCTCAATTTTTAATGGTCGATTGGTCAGCATGGCCGTATTTTTGCAGTGCTTAGCAAAATCGATTTGGATCATGCAGCGCTACTCCGGTGAAGACCTAGGTCCCACTCCCCACATAGTGGTGTTTGGCTCTTGCAAGGTTGGCAACTTTGTGGTGAGTACGCCTGTTTTGCGAGCTCTGCGCTTACGCTTTCCAGATGCTGTGATCGGATTCGTTGGCAGTAGCGTCACCGCTGACTTTGAAGAATCTTTGCCACAGCTTGATTGGCGTTGCGCTTGGGATAGCAAAGATGTTGTTGATCGTGGTCTAGTTCTGCAGCAAACACTGGCAGGAAAAAGGCATCTTTGGGGAACGGTGGAGCTTGCTATTAATTTGGACGGTTTCAATCCTGTAACTTGCACACTGCTGCCTTGGTTGCAACCGATATTTGTTGCGGGGGGCAGTCTTGATGTTTCAATGCACTCGATGTTGCCTTGGGGGGATGATCCACAGCAGCGTTTTTTGGCAGATAATGATTGGGATAGTCAAGACTTTTTAGAGCGTTATTTAGGGGCTTTTACAAGTAATTACATCGCAGAGCTCTTTTGTCAGCTTGCTTATGTTCAAGGCTATGTCGACACTAATGAGGTCTTATTGCCAAGCCGAGAACCTGAATTTGATGTGCCAGAGCTGCTTATTCATTGCACTACAGTTAGAAGTGCAAAGGTATGGCCATTTAGTCGCTGGCTAGAAGTGGTACGCGCTGTTATAGCAAGCGGGTGGAGAGTGGGTTTAGTTGGGAGCTCACCATCCACACAGCGAGATGTGTACAATTCTGGGGAGGGAGAAGAGTTGCTGCTTGAGTCAACTTCGCTGATAGATCTTAGGGGCCGCACGAGTTTGATTCAACTTGCGGGTGCCTGCCTTAAGGCTAGTGCTGTTATAAGTGTCGATGCAGGCCCCTTACACATTGCTGCTGCAATGGGAACTCCCACCTTGGCTGTAGTAGGTAATGATGTTGATGGAGTAGGAGCTAGTCCAGTTAGGCTTTGGATGCCTCGTAGTGAGAACTGTCAGAGAACGATCTCAAGCCATACTTGTGAACTATGTGCTCATAATCACTTTAGTAATAGTGATTGCCTTGTCGAAGGCCATCCTTGCATGAATGGTGTCAATCCTCAGCAGGTTTTGGATTGGTTGAGTCCTTTATTGCCATAGTGAGTTACATATGTTCGCTCTATTGCCTGGCTACTATTTAGCACTTTGGCAATCCCGTAGGATCGACAACTCAACATTGACAATCAGCTTTTTGAGGAGAGAAGATCTAATGCTTATATTATTAAGTAAAGTTCTAAAGCAAGCTATCTAATGTTAATCATGTAATTTCCAAGGGGTGCTTTTGCCATAAACTGTCTTGATGGCAAATCATTAGAAAGCGGTGATATGCAGGCATGGTTTTCATGACTTTCATTGTTGGTAAAAGTAAGCCACTGGCTGCTTGCTCTAATGGCCCCGAGAGTACAAATGAGTTTACCCAATTTCGATTTGCCCACCAGTTATGTACATTATTTGCTTGGCGTTTGGTAAGGAAATAACAACCAGAGTGGGGATTAGTGGCTCTATAGAATTTTATTGTGCCAAGAGGCCATGGAATTGAAAGAGCTTCCCCTGTATCCCAGAATAAATCGGGCCTGCCACCATCAGGATCGCCTGATAGAATAACATCTCCATGCTCAGGAATCCATTCGCAACGATGAGGTAGAAATGCGTAAGTACCATTCGTCTGCGAGTCCAACCATAGAATCTTGTGGAAGAAGTCGCGGTCTTCAATAAGTAGATCATCCTCAAGATATCCAACTAAGTCGTAATCATTAG
>PVBE010078903.1_pt1 | contig 17205 bp, 15 predicted proteins | sample 1631181 | NCBI WGS metagenome assembly PVBE01 (sample SAMN08397723, study PRJNA350692) | Marine metagenome, whole genome shotgun sequencing project. | isolation source: water | place: Pacific Ocean | collected 2012-04 | reverse complement strand
TTGACCAGCTCAGCTATTCTCTCCACCAGAGCCGCCTTATTCGTCTGATAAGGAAGCTCGGTAACCACTATCTGGTGGTGGCCGGTCTGACCGACACTTTCGATACGGGACTTGGCACGAATCACTATCTTGCCGCGTCCGGTAGCGTAGGCATTTTTAATCCCATCCTGCCCCATGATGATACCCGCCGTAGGGAAGTCAGGGCCATGGATAAACTGGAGAAGGTCATCAGGCGTCGCCTTGGGGCTATCGATGAGAAAGGAAATAGCGTCACACACCTCCCCTAGGTTATGCGGGGGAATATTGGTCGCCATCCCCACGGCAATCCCGGAACTACCGTTGAGCAGTAGGTTGGGTAAGCGGGTGGGCAGGACTTTAGGCTCTTTTAAGCTTTCGTCAAAGTTAGGCATGAAGTCCACGGTTTCTTTTTCAATATCGACCAGCATCTCTCCGGCAACGCTAGCCAGACGGGCTTCAGTGTAACGCATAGCCGCCGGGGGATCGGCATCCACACTACCGAAGTTACCTTGTCCGTCAACCAGCGGATACCGCATGGAGAAGTCCTGTGCCATACGCACCATAGCGTCATAAATCGAGGTGTCACCATGGGGGTGGTACTTACCCAGCACCTCACCAACAATGCGGGCGCTCTTCCGATGGGGGCTGGCATGCACCAGTCCCATGTCGTTAATGGCATATAGAATACGCCGGTGTACCGGTTTTAATCCGTCCCGTACATCGGGTAAGGCGCGGGAAACGATGACACTCATGGCGTAATCGAGGTAAGAGCTCCGCATTTCCTCTTCAATATTTACCGGTTTGACTGTTCCTAGAACCATGTTCCCAGAACCTCCTATTCTTCCTCGCTGACTATATCATCGCTGATGCCCGACGGCTCTTCCGGCGTTACCACTACCCCTCCTCTGTCGACTATAGTGTAGCCGAACCCTTCGGGCATTATCTCCTCATGCTCTGATTCCAGCTTGAATACTCTCTCGCCCACATAGGGCTTGGCTTCCTCCGTCTCTTTAGGGGGGAAAGAAAGCCGCCTTGCTTGGCTCGGGTCCTGATACATCTCTCTAATGATAACCGTCATCGTTTCTCCCGCCGAGCTGACCACGGCCGCGGAATACTTATTGCCCCCCTCCATTAATCTGACCAGCCGTTGCTCATGTTTGGGGTCAACCTGTCCCAGATATTCCCCGCGGCTATCTTCCACGGTTAACCTAGTACCAGCTATCTTCAAATATACCTCGTCACCAGCCACCATCCGCGCCCATAGCTCAGTTGGCGCCGGGTGGTAAAGGTCGACCACGCCGGCTTTACCTATTTCCTCAATGAATTGCTGCGGCTCGACCTTACGCGTTCCCCCCTCATCGCCGACCGCCTTTTCCTCTCCCAAGTAGTCCAAACGCTGCAGGTTCTTTTTGGCAATGGCGTTAAAAGGGTCAAGCTCCATCGTCCGCTGGTAGGCTTCTCTTGATCGGGTAAGCTCTCCAAGCTCCATATAAGCCCGGCCCAGACGATTATGGGCCTCCGCATCCCTAGGGAAGTTCTCTATGATAAGTTTATTAGCCACCACCGCCTCCTGCCAGTGCCCCCGTACCGCCAAGGCTATGGCCTGCTCACCGCTCTGGCGCTTCAGTCTGGCCAGCCTTTCCTCCTGATAGGTCATGCCCCACTCCCGAATAAACCCAGTTTTGAATAATACATTCTACTCCAACCAAAACAACTAAACAAGCTTTTTGCCCGTTCTTCAAGTCACGTTCTCAATAATTTTTGTTTATTATACCCGTTTCCTCTTTAATTACTTGCGGGGGACTCCGTCCCTCGATAACCCTCTTAATTATACCCGAAACCGTGTCCCGCATAAACTCCCGATAAGCGTAACTCGGAGGTTTCGCCCTTCTTAAATTTCCTTTCCCTAGGTAAATAAGCGGGGCGTCTCCAGAACACCCTGTTCCAGAGTAATAAAGTGGGGTATTTCAGAGAGGCGCCGGCGATTCAATTTGACGGTACACCCTGCTCAAGGTTAGAATTAAACATGAAGTAAACAAGTTCAAACCGAAGGAGATTATAAATGCGCGAAAAAGTAGAAGAAGTACTGAGCCGGATACGTCCCTCTCTGGAAGCGGATGGTGGTAATGTGGAACTGATTGAGGTTAATGAGGGCATTGTCAAGGTAAACCTGACCGGGGCCTGCGCCAGCTGCCCCATGTCTACCATGACCTTGAAGATGGGAATCGAAAAATTGCTGCGGGAGGAAATCCCGGAAGTCAAGGAAGTCGTCTCCGTCTAGGCGGGTGCCGCTTATCAGCCTTCTATTTCTATTTCAAAAGCATGGTGCAGGGCACGCACCGCGTCTTTCACCTTGGCCTCGGTAATGATACAGGTTATCCTTACCTCCGAGGTCGTAATCAGCTGGATATTTACGCCTTTTTCACTGAGGGCGTTGAACATCCGGGCAGCATAGCCAGGCGTATTCTGCATACCTGTACCGATAATACTAACCGTACCCAGTGTGGCATCGCTGACACAGTCTCTGGCACCGATGGATCCGGCAATGGGTTTAACGACCTCCATTGCCCGCGACAACTGGCTTGTAGTCACGGTGAAGGTCAAGTCAGTAACCTTCTCAATACTGGCGTTTTGCACGATAGTATCCACGCTGATGCCGGCCCTAGCCAGAGGCTCAAAGATAGACGCGGCAATACCGGGACAGTCCGGAACACCGATAACCGTTATCTTGGCCACATCAAGGTTATGAGCAATGCCTCTCACCTTCTCGCGTACTTCCATCGATACCCCTCCATGAATTAATGTTCCCGGTTTTTCCGTGAAGCTAGAAGCTACCAGAATCGGCACGTTAAATAGCTCCCCCAGTTCCACCGCCCGCGGGTGCAGTACATTAGCCCCATAACTAGCCAGTTCCAGCATCTCCTCGTAGCCCATCTCCGCCAAGGGACGGGCTTCCGGGACCAGACGCGGGTCGGCGTCATATACCCCTTCCACATCGGTATATATCTGGCATACCTCGGCGCCCAAGCTGGCCGCCAGTGCCACGGCGGTAGTATCCGAGCCACCTCGCCCTAGAGTGGTGACGTCCATCTCGTCGGTAATCCCTTGGAAGCCAGCGACGATGACAATATTCCCTCTCTCCAGCTCCTTGACCACCCGCCGAGACTCTACCTTGAGGATGCGGGCTCGACTGTACACCGAGTCGGTACGTATCCCCGCCTGAGCCCCACTGAGACTAATGGCCGGATAGCCCATGTGATGCAGCGCCATGGCCAGCAGGGTACTGGAAACAACTTCACCGGTGGAAAGGAGAACGTCTAGCTCTCGGTTGTCCGGCGTTTCCGAAATCCGGTAAGCCAGCTCAATTAGCTCGTCCGTAGTGTCCCCCATCGCCGAGACGACCACCACCACCTGGTTGCCTTGATTTTTTGTCCGAGCGATACGCCGGGCGACCTTGGTAATTTTCTCCGCATCCGCCACCGAAGAGCCGCCGTATTTCTGCACGATTAAAGCCATTTACTCCTTAACCTTCCCTACCAGCCTACCCATTATCTTATACCCTTCCTCAATGAAAAAGCCAGTCTTTTTGGCCTCGGCCTCGGTGAATCTTCTACCCCCGTTAGCCGTAAACCCTTCTCCCCAGAGCAAAAACGGCACCGGATCATCGGTGTGGGTCTGCACTTCAATCGGGGTGGCGTGGTCGGGCAAGACCAGCAGCCGCAGGGCGTCTCCCTGCCAGGCGCGCAGCCGGCCGACCACTTCCCGATCGGCTCTCTGGATAGCCGCTACTTTATCGTCAATCGAGTTGTCGTGGGCAGCCTCGTCCGGCGCTTCAATATGGACCACCACCAAGTCATACTTGGCCAGCGCCTCAACGGCGCCGACAGCCTGGGCGGCGTAGTCGTTGTCTTGGCCATCGGTGACGCCGGCGATTTCCAGCTCGGTCATGTTCGCCATCCGGACCAGGCCGCGGAGAAGATCAACCCCGGAGGTCAGCGCCACCTCGAGACCGTAAAGCTCCTGAAAAGCGGGCATATCCGGCACCTGGCCACCCCCCCAGAAAAGCCAGAGCATGGTCGCCGGTATCTCACCACGGGCCTGCCGGGCTAGGTTCACCGGATGCTCCCGGAGCACCGCCTCCGAGCGCCTTATCAGGTCGCGCAGGACTTCACTACCCGGGCCGCGGGGCAGAAATTCGGCCACCGACCGGCCCGGGATGTCATGCGGCGGCGTACAGCTAGCCTGGAGAGTAGCCTCATGGCCTTTGAGCTTGCAGATATGTCGGTAGCTGACCCCGGGATAAAAGCGCACCTCATCACTACCGAGACTCTGGTTTAGTGCAGTAACCAAGGTCCGAGCCTCATCCGTACTGATATAGCCCGCACTGTAGCTCCACATTTTCCTATCGCGGACCGCCACCAGATTACAGCGGAAAACGACTTCCCCTTCGCTAATGGGGATATCCAAGCCCCTAGCCTCAATGACCGCCCGCCCGCGAAAATAGACCTTTGGGTCATATCCGAGCACGGACATGCAGGCGCAGGCGCTGCTCGGCTCCATCCCGGGCGGTACGGTACGGACTAGCCCCAGCAGGCTCTGCTGCGCCAGAGCGTCCAGATTAGGGGTGTGAGCCAGCTCTAGGCAGGTCTTACCACCCAACCTTGGTAAGGGCCAGCCGGAGGCACCATCAAGTATCAACACACAGTATTTCATCAGTTCACCGCTTTGGTAACCTTATCCCCACTTTAATTATATTTATTAGGAGCCCACCTCTTTTACCTCTCCCCCTTGATAATGGAGGGGAAAGGGTTTGGAAAGAGGGGCGAACGCCCCTCTTAAACACCCCGGAGACTTATATTCTGAGGGCTCCGCCTCTCTTACGCCCTCCTTGCTAGAAGAGGTCAATTCCGTTTATAATACTTCTGGCGGGGCGTAGCGCAGTCCGGTTAGCGCGCAGCGTTCGGGACGCTGAGGTCGGAGGTTCAAATCCTCTCGCCCCGACCATTCTCAGGCCACCTCCCGCTTGGCTTCCTCCCACAGGGCACCTTGCTCGTCAAAGGTCAATTCCACGATATTTACCCTACGCCTCCGGCAGGCCTCTTCCATGTAGGAAAACCGGCGGAAAAACCGCTTATTGGCTTCCCGCAACGCCGCCTCCGAGTCCACGCCCAACTGGCGAGCCACATTCACCAGGGTAAAGAGCAAATCGCCAAACTCGTGCCTCCGCTGCTCACAGCTGTCCACTTGTTTTAGTTCTCTTACTTCCTCTACCAGTTTATCGATAACACCATCAACATTCTCCCAGTCAAAGCCAACCCTCGCCACCCGGCCCTGAATTTCCTGACTGTAGCTCAATGCCGGCAGTTGCTTGGGCACGTTGGCCAGCATCGAGATCTCGCTACCCCTCTCCCTCTTCTTGAGCACCTCCCAGTTCAGCAGCACCTCATCGGCGTCCTTCACCTGGAGCGAGCCGAAGACGTGGGGGTGGCGGCGGATGAGTTTCGTGTTTATTTCGCGGAGAACGTCTCCCAGTTCAAAATCGCCGGCTTCGGTAGCAATCCGGGCATGAAATACTATCTGCAACAGCAGGTCGCCCAGCTCCTCGCAGAGCCGCCTTGACTCCCCTTCATCCAAGGCCTCCAGAACCTCGTAGCACTCTTCGAGCAGGTCGCCCCGCAGCGAGGCGTGGGTCTGCTCCCGGTCCCAAGGACAGCCGTCCGAAGCCCGTAGCCTAGCCAACATATTGACCAGAGTCTCAAACTGATCCAGCTTCTCCGGTAAAGACAAAGTAACCTCCTTAACTAATCGGGCAGCACCGCCCCGATAAACGGCTGCTGCCCTCTGACAAACTCGGTGGCGGACATCGCCCGCTTCCCCTCAAGTTGCACCCGGAGCACGCCCAGAATCCCGTCACCAGTATTCACACCAAAGGCTGTTCCCTCTTTTTTCAACGCCACCACCCGTCCTGCCTCCAAGGGCTTACCCCCCAGTAGCGGCACCGCTTCCCTAATCTCCAGCCGCCTTCCTTGCCACCTAGTGTAGCTTCCCGGCCAAGGCTGATAGGCGCGCACCTGCCGTCCGATAGCCATTGCCGGCCGCCGCCAGTAAATCTCCCCGTCCTTCTTGGTGAGGATCTGGCAGTAGGTCACCCCCGCCTCATTCTGAGGCTGGGGTTTAATTTCACCTTTTGTCCAGCCAATCACGACCTCTGGGAGCAGCCGGGCGGCCACCTGTAACAGTTTATCCGTCAGGGAACCGGTAGTGTCCTGCGGGGCAATTGTAACCGTCTTTCGAGCCAAAACTGGTCCGGTATCCAAGCCGCTATCCATCAGCATAATACTCACCCCGGTGGACTCGTCTCCCGCCAAAATGGCCGCCGCTACCGGTGCAGCGCCCCTGAACCTAGGCAGGAGCGAGGGATGAAGGTTAAGGCACCCGTGGCGCGGTATCTCTAGAACCGACGGCGGCAGAATCTGACCGAAGGCCGCCACCACGATAATATCAGGACGGAAACCAGCTAGCTGTGCCACCGCCGCCGCCTCTTTCAGACTAGCCGGCTGTACTACCGTTAAACCTCGGGCCAGTGCCGCTTTCTTCACCGGAGAAGGACTCAGGGAACGACCTCTTCCCGCCGGCCGATCCGGCTGGGTGTAAACGGCGATGACCTGGTAATGGTTCAGGCAGAGGCACTCCAGAGGCGGAACCGCAAACTCAGGGGTGCCCATGAAAAGAACGCGCAACTTTGGTCTCCCAATACCGGTACTAAATTCTAACATTAAAATATTTTTGCCACAACCGCTGTTTTGAGGCTATCCCCGCAAAATTAAGCAAAAAAGAAAGCCCGATACACTTAGCAAGGGAAGAAGGGGACGAAAAATACCCAGCGATAACCGCCAAAACCCTTGCCAGCCAAAACCTCTAGTGGTATTCTCTAATCCATCAACTAGGGGCGGAACCATTGGCCTCTTGTCCGGAAGCCTCCCGCTGACAAGTTCCCGATGATAGGTAATAGGAGTATGTTTATACCTTGAGGGGGAGTCTTTGTCCCCAAGAAGGGATTTTAAGAGTCAAACCGGATCAAAGATACACGGAAAGGATTGATGGAAACTAGACCAGCACAAGCAATCTGGAACGCCGCTTTAGGCGAGTTGCAGGTTCAAGTAAGCAAACCGAACTACCGTACTTGGCTGGAAAAAACGGCCGGCGTGAGCTATCAGGACGAACAGTTTGTCGTCAGCGCGCCGAATGTCTTTGTCGCCGAATATCTGGACCGAAACCAGCGCTCACTGATTGAAAAAACGCTAATCGGCATCACCGCCTCCCCCAATATCAGGATAGTCTTCCAAGTAGACGGCAAGTATAAAAACTCGTCTGAGGCATACGCTACTGCCAGGAAACACTCTCCGGCTGCGCCCTTATCCTCCTCGGTATTCAAATCAAATTATATTTTCGATACGTTCATCGTTGGTAAAGGTAACCATTTTGCTTACGCCGCCGCCCAAGAGGTAGCCCTGAGCCCTCGGCAAAGCTATAACCCGCTGTTTATCTACGGGGGAGTGGGGCTGGGTAAGACCCATCTCCTGCATGCCATCGGCCAAGCCGTCACCGCCCACCACACTAACGTGATTTGCCTCAGTGCCGAGCAGTTCACCAACGAGTTCGTGAATACCGTCCGGGAAAGAAATGTGGACGCATTCCGCCGTAAATACCGCAACGCCGACATGCTGCTTGTGGATGATATCCACTTCATCAGCGGCAAGGAGCAGACTGAGGAATGCTTTTTCCATATCTTTAACGAGCTGCATCACGCCAACCGCCAAGTAGTACTGACCAGTGACCAGCCGCCGAAATCTATAACCTCACTCACTGAACGGCTGCGTTCCCGCTTCGAATGGGGACTACTGGTGGACATCCAGCTACCTGACTTCGAAACGCGCCTAGCTATACTGGAGGCCAAAGTCAAGCAGAGAGGTGTGGAAGCTACCTTGGAGATACTAGAATTTCTGGCCCGGCGTTCCCTACAAAACATCCGGGAACTGGAAGGTTCCCTAAACCGCGTCATCGCTTACGCCCGGTTATTCCAGACAGCGCCCACCATTGAGCTGGCGACCAGAGCACTGGAGAATATCTCCGACAAAGAACCCGAAAGCACCGCATCAATTACGTTGGGTCTGGTGACCAAGGCAGTTGCCGACAGTTTCCAGCTATCAGTGGAGGACCTAAAAAGCCGCCGGAGAGATAAAGAGACCGCTTTAGCCCGCCGGGTGGGGATGTACATTCTCCGCCAAGAGACCAATTTCTCGGTAGCCCAGATTGGGCAGGAACTGGGGGGCCGGGATCCCTCGTCAGTCACCAACGCCTGCCAGAACATCACCGGTGATATTACAGCCAACCCTTATCTCCGACGCAAGATTCTGGAAATTCAAAAAAGAATCAATTCTGTACCAAATCCAAAGAGCCGCAGAGCCAAATAATCCTCAAAACTTCTGTCGCCGGTTTTCTTTTCCCGAGCACCGAACCTTGGCATTCCATTGCAGTCCTAACTCGAGAAAGATTTATATAATGTCTCTGTGATTCACCTGTGAGAATTTTGTGAAAATTTTGCCTCCATTTTTATTTTCCCTAAACAGGGACATTGGCTAATGTAGCTTCATTAAGCGGTATATCCCCACTATATTATTATGATAATCATTACTAAGAATAAGAAGGTGATAAATTATTAGAATAGTATATAATTATACTGATTATATTTACTGATATTTGTAGAGGCGATAGGAATGAGGATAGTAGAGTGATTGATTGGGTAGGAATAGTGGTGAAAGCTGGTAAAGGTGGGGATGGTGCCATAAGCTTCCGCCGGGAAAAGTTTGTGCCTTACGGCGGGCCGGACGGTGGCGATGGGGGTGTGGGAGGTAGTATCGTGGTGAAGGCCGACTCGACAGTAACCGACCTGCGAAAATTCAGGACGAAAAGAATGTATCGGTCAGGAAACGGCGAGGGTGGACGGGGTAAAAAGAAGCACGGTCGGAACGGGGAAGCTGTGGTTCTGTCGGTACCCGCTGGCACCGTGGTATCCCGGAAGTGCCCGGCAGGTGATGATGCTATCATCGCTGACCTAGACGAGCCGGGCCAGTCGGTAGTGGTGGCCCGGGGCGGAAAAGGAGGACTGGGCAATACTCACTTCAGCTCGTCGACTAATCAGGCGCCGCGGATAGCCCAGCACGGTGAGTCCGGAGAAGAGAGCTCGGTAGTACTGGAATTGAGACTGATTGCGGACGCTGGTATCATTGGCTATCCCAACGTAGGTAAGTCAACTTTACTGGCCGCGGCCTCGGCCGCTAGGCCGAAAATTGCCAGCTATCCTTTCACGACGCTGGAGCCGATGTTGGGCGCGGTGGAAGACGGCCGGCAAGGCTTTGTCTTGGCGGAGATACCGGGACTGGTAGAGGACGCTCACTTGGGCCGGGGCCTGGGTCACGGTTTTCTGCGCCATATTATGCGGACCAGATTGCTGGTCCACTTGGTCGATGGTAGCGCTGAGTCGCCGCTGGATAATATGGTGCGGGTGAACAACGAGCTCAGTTTGTTTGACTCGGCGCTGGCGCAGAAGCTGCAGCTGGTGGCGGTCAATAAAATTGATTTGCCTCAGGTGCGAGCCCGCCAGGCCGGGATAGGAGATACCTTTGGTAAAGCTGGCGTTAAGGTCCTCTTCGTATCGGCGGAGACTGGGGATGGGGTTGACCGGCTTATGGCGGCAGTGGCCGATATGCTGGTGGGGATTACTGTGGAGAAGGAGACCGGTGAGAGGATACCCCGAAAGATTTTTCGTCCTCAGCCTAGGGGCACCGGCGCTGGTGTGCACCGGGAGGGGGACACCTTTATCGTTGAAGCTCCGGGCATGGGACGCTTGGTTGCTGAGGGAGGGACAGTCAGCCCCGAGGTGCGCTATCAGTTGAAGAGACGGCTTACCCGGCTGGGTATTGGCCGGACGCTGCAAAAGGCCGGGATAAAACCGGGCGATAAAGTACGCTGCGGGACTCTGGAGTGGGAGTGGTAATGCCATGAATATCGGCGTGCTGGGGGGTACTTTTGACCCCGTGCATATCGGCCACCTTATCGTGGCCGAGGAGGTGATGGTTAGGCTTGGCCTAGCGGTGGTTATTTTCGTGCCCGCCGGCCAGCCGTGGCTGAAAGCGGACTGGTCGGTAACTTCGAGGGAGCACCGTCTCCAGATGCTGCACTTGGCCCTAGCCGATAAGCCCGATTTCCAAATATCGACTCTAGAAATAGAGCGGTCCGGGCCTTCCTATACCGTGGACACCATGGTCGAGCTGCGGGAGAAGATGGGTAGTGATGACGATCTTTTTTTCGTTCTGGGACGGGATAATTTAAATCAGCTTCCTCAGTGGCAGGAACCTTTCCGGCTGATGGAAATGTGCTATCTGGTGGTGGTCAACCGGCCGGGCGTACCAAAGCCCAGACTGAAATCTCTGGAAAAGAAGCTCCCCGGCATATCACCGCGGGTGGTACTGCTGGACCGTCCGGAAATAGATATCAGCGCCTCGGCTATCCGGGAACGGGTGGTGCGAGGCTTATCCGTCCGCCACCTTGTCCCTGAGCTGGTGGATCGGTATATCAAAGAAAACGGGCTGTATATCACCTGAGGAACGCTCCAGACCCACCCTCAGACCCCATCAGATGGCTGAAAAACAGGGGGATGGCCTGAATATGGGGAAAACTACTATCTCATCGGAGAAAGGCGGCTCTTTTGTAGCGCTGGGGACTTATTTCTCGTCTGGTTCGTTTTCTTTCTGGACAGTTCCCACGCGATGCTCTAGAATATATTTTATAGAAGGAGGATAAAATTTCATGTTGATTGTGGCGGAAAGGGTAAACTCGTCGCGTAAGGCAATAAGTGCGGCCATTACCGGCAAGGATGCTGAGTTTATCCGCGCCGAGGCTAAAGCTCAGGCGGAAGCAGGCGCGGACTACATTGACGTCAATGCCGGCAGCTTCGTCGGGCAGGAACTTGAATACCTGTGCTGGCTGGTGGAGACCGTTCAGGAGGCGACCGAGGTGCCTCTCTGTGTTGATAGCCCCAGCGCTGAGGCCATTGCCGCCGCGCTGGAGCGGGCCAAAAGGCCGGTCATGATTAATTCCATCAGTCTGGAAGAGAGCCGTATGGCAGGTATGCTGCCGCTGGTGAAGAAATATAAAGGTAAGATTGTCGCCCTGTGCCAGAGTGATGCCGGTATCGCCTCCACCGAAGGTGATAAAGTCAAAGTGGCTGAGCAGCTGGTGACCCGGCTCACCGGAGAAGGTGTGGCCTTGGACGATATCTATATCGACCCCTTGGTCTATCCCATCGCCACCGATACCGGGTCCGCCGTGGCTATGCTGGGCGCCCTCGGTAAAATTATGGAAAAGTTCCCTGGCGTGCACACCATCTGCGGCCTAACCAATGTTTCCTTCGGGATGCCAGTCCGTAAGCTGATTAACCGAACCTATCTGGTGGCTGCCATGTCCCAGGGACTGGATTCGGTCATTATTGACCCGACCGACCGGGAATTGATGGCCGGCCTGCGGGCGGCCGAAGCGCTGTTGAACCGGGATAAGTTCTGCGCCGAATATATTAAAGCCTTTCGGGAAGGGAAGCTGGCCTAGATGAAGGTAAGTATTCGGGTGCTCCCGGCGGGTCGGGATCTGAAAGTAAAGGTCGGGGCTAACCTCCGGGAGGCCTTGATTGCGTCCGGGATTGCCTTGGACTCGCCCTGCGCCGGGCAGGGCACCTGCTTAAAATGCCAGGTCAAGGTTGCCGGCGTCAACCAGAAACTGACGGCTCAAGAAGAGGAAAAGCTCACCGAAGAGGAACTGCGGGATGGCTGGCGTCTGGCCTGCCAGGTAACCGTGGAAGTCCCTGGTGCAGTCTCCCTGCCGAAAATAGAGGCCTTGCAGGCTAAGGTGGGCTTTGGCCTGCTGGGAGAGGAAATCCCGCTGCTGCCCAACGTCCGTCGGAGACAGTTTACCCTCGATAAACCGGCGTTAAGTGACCAGCGGGCGGACTGGGACTGCCTGGCCGATTACCTGGAGGGTTCTGAGCCTGGCTCGGTGACCGCCGGCTTATCGCTGCTGCAGGGCATTTCTGCTCGACTCCGGGAGCAGAATTTTAAGGGCGAAGCGGTCATGGTGGGGAATAACGTCGCCGCTCTTGACCCGCCCGGTTCGGCAGCTGGTGTCCTGGGGGTGGCTATGGATATCGGTACCACCACGCTGGCCGTAGGGCTGGTTGACTTGGACAGCGGGCAAGTGATTACCCTAGATGCAGAGCTGAATCCCCAGATAACCTTTGGCGCCGACGTTATATCGCGGATACTTTACATGCAGGAGAGCTCGGAAAAGAGGAGCCAGCTTCAGAAAGAGTTGGTCAAAGGGTTGAACCAGCTTCTGCTGCGGCTCTGCCGGAACGCCGGGCGGGCCAGGGAGCGTATCTTTGAGGCCACGGTGGTGGGTAATACCACCATGCTGCATTCACTACTCGGCCTGGACGCGCGGCACATTGCCGTGGCCCCGTATGTGGGCGGATTGAACCGGGCGCTGTGCCTCCCGGCGGAAGAGCTGGGGCTGCAGATTCACCCGCGGGGAAGAGTCCATGTTCTGCCGTCTATTGCCAGCTTTGTCGGCGCCGATACCGTGGCCGTGATGCTGGCAACGAGGTTGTCCCGGGCGGATGCACCCCGGCTGGCAATTGACATCGGCACCAACGGCGAGGTCATGCTGGCCACACCGGACGGTGTTTTCACCGCCTCTACCGCCGCCGGCCCCGCGTTTGAGGGCGGGCGGATAAAATACGGTATGCGCGCCGCCCGCGGAGCGGTCAGTTCCTTTCAGGCCGTCCCGTCTCTGGACTACACGGTGATTGGCGGCGCGGTGCCCCGGGGTATTTGCGGCTCCGGGCTGATTGACTTGGTAGCCGAACTCTTCCGGGCGGGGGTGCTTGACTGCAAAGGACGGATGCTCCTGCCCTCGGAGGCCGGATCTTCTCTGGCGGCGGAGCTGACACCGCGGGTTCGCACCCGGGGAGAGAGCCGGGAATTCGTTATCTTTCAAGATGGAGCAGCGGAGGTTACCATTACCCAGCAGGATGTCCGGGAACTTCAGTTGGCCAAGGGGGCCATGCGCGCCGGCATTGAGCTGCTGATGAAAGAGGCCGGTATCGGCGCCGGCGACCTCCGGGAGATCCTACTGTCGGGCGTGTTCGGTAACTACATCAACCGCGCGAAAGCGGTGGCACTGGGCCTGATTCCACCGATTCCCTTGGAGAGGATTCACTTCATTGGCGGCGGAGCGATGGACGGGGCTTTGCGCGCCCTGATAAATCTGGAGGAAAGGACACGGGCCGACCAGATTTCTGTTCAGGTGCGCCACATTGAGCTTTCCGGACGGCCGGATTTTGAGGAGACTTTCCTCCGCCACTTGGCGCTGGGAGAATAAGGCGCGGCGCAGCTTGCTGTCAGTTTGTCGGTAGACCGGCCACCGTGCTAGAATCTGAGTGAGGGAAAGAATATGAAAATACTGGTAATCGCCTGCCGGGTGTTAAAAAATGAGCTATTGGCCGTTGATGCCCCCGGGGCGTGCTTTGAATTTCTGGAGCAGGGACTCCACCGCACGCCCAATAAAATGCCGCAGGCCATCCAGGAAATAATCCACCAGGCCGGTGATGATATAGACTATATCCTGCTTGGTTACGGCGCCTGTGGTAGCGGTATTCTGGGGGTGAAAGCGGGAAAACAGCCGGTAGTTATCCCTAGGGCTCATGACTGTATCAGTTTCTGGTTGGGCTCCGCTGAGGCCCACCGCAAGGAGCATGAGAAAGCGCCGGGCACCTATTACTTGAATAAGGGATGGATTGACGAGGCGAAATCTCCCCTGGGCTCGTTTGCTGAATATACCGAGCGCTATGGTCGGGAGACCGCCGAATGGGTCATCAGCGAGATGTTCAAGAATTATACCCGCGTGGCTCTGGTAGATACCGGGGCCTATGACCCGGCGGTTTATCGTGAGCATGCCCGAGCGAACGCCGCGTTCCTCAAGGTGGACTATGAAGAGATTAAAGGTTCTCTGTCTCTCTTTAAAAAAATGGTCGGCGGTCAGTGGTCCGAAGACGACTTCATTATCCTGCAGCCCGGGGAAGAGGTCACCCAGGAGATATTTCTGTCTTTAATCGGCGGTGGGAGCAATCTTCCCGCTCGGTGAATTTATTCGTGGCCCTGAATCAGGTAGTGCCCTCTCCCGCTACAGAGCCTTTAGCCGCCAGGTTTGAAATTTATTGAATCGGGCCTTTCTTGAGTCGGGCCTGCAGCTTTTCGTGTTCCCCTTCCAGCATGCGATAGCAGTGTTTCTCCTCAGGGAACTTGCCGCTCCTGATGTCTTCGGCGTACTCGGTGAAAGCTTTCACGATAATTTCACCCATGTTGGCGTATCTCTTGACGAACTTAGGGGTAAAAGCCTCAAACATGCCCAGTATGTCACCATTAATCAGGACTTGGCCGTCGGTATACATGCCAGCGCCGATGCCCAGTACCGGGATTTTAACTGTTTCGGTAATTATTTTACCTACTTCTGGAGGGACGGCTTCCACTAGGAGGGCGAAAGCGCCCGCCTTTTCTACGGCCGCGGCGTCTTGCAGTAGTTCCATGGCGGTTTCTACGGTGAGGCCTTGGGCTTTAAAGCCGCCCAGTTGGCCCGAGCTCTGGGGAGTCAGGCCGATATGGCCCATGACCGACATCCCGCTATCCACAATGCCTTTGATTTGAGAGATTAAACGCCGGCCGCCTTCCAGTTTGACGGCGTCAACACTAGCCTCTTTATAAAACCGGCCCGAATTATAGATGGCGTTCTCCGCGGATAGCTGGTAGGATAGGAAGGGCAAATCACCGATAACGAAGGTGTTAGGTGCTCCTCTCCTCACATCTTCGGCATGGGCCACCATCTGATCCATGGTCATCGGAACGGTCCCGGAGTAACCGTGGACCAACATGCCGGCGCTGTCACCGACTAGGATCATGTCGATACCGGCTTTTTCCACAAAGCTGGCCATGGGAAAGTCATAGGCGGTGATGTAGGTGATTTTTTCACCCCTCTTTTTCATTTCGTGGAAGTTAAGAATGGATTTCTTCATCTATCGTTTCCTCCCGTATTATTTTGGCCGGGAAACTTTCAGGTTTTCGGCTCCCTGCGGGGATAGCTTTAGTGGGAAAAGCCTTGCGGGAAGTCGGTAATTCATACCGGTCTCCCTCGGGCATGCCCAATTTTCCCAAAGCTTTGGTGAGCTTTGACGTGGTTAATCCCTCCGTAAGAAAATACATCAGAATCGATGAAGAAACACATTAGAACAGGTTAATGGTTGACCAGAAGACCAGCCTATTATCCCACCCCACACTGTCCGTGTCAAGAGAATAACACGCTAGATAAATAATGCGTAATTGCTCATTAGCGCAATTGCGCATTTGCTCTCTTGAGTAGTTCCTCGTCGGTCCTGACTCCCTGTACGTCTAGTTTGGAACGGCGGAAAGCCCGGACCATGGCCTCGATGAGCTTTGTCTTGCTCAGCTTTTTCCCGCCGCTGAACTTAGCCCTAGAAGCTAGGCTTTCTAGGTAGGCGTCTTCGCCGCGGTGCAGGAATACGGATAGCTTTATCATGGTTGTTCCGGACGGTTCGGCGGGAGGCTGCTTTTTGACGGCGGGTCGGTCTGTACCGGTGAGGCGATCCAAGGCACTCCCATAAGCAAGATCCTCAGTGATACTGACTCTTTTCATTTCATCACCTCTCTGGAAAGTAGTCGGTAGGCGTTGGCTCCATCGCTTGTCGGGGCGTAGGTCAGGATTGACCCTCCAGCGGCCGGGGCTTCCTTGAAACGGACACTGCTGGGGATAAGGGCGTCAAAGACTCTTATCCGGTTACCAAAGGCTTTGCGGGTTACCTCGATAACCTCTTTGCTGTGCAAGGTGCGGGAATGAGTCATGGTGAATAGTATGCCGGAAATCTCCAGTTTTGGGTTAATTCTTTCCCTTACCCGGATAACCGTTCTCAGCAGGAGTGTCAGTCCTTTCATCGCCAGAAAATCGGCCTGCAGGGGTATCAGTATCCGGTCGGCAGCGGACAGGGCATTGACGGTTAGCAGCCCGAGACTGGGTAGGCAGTCAATCAGAATAAAATCGTACTGCTGGCGTATCGGCTGGAGCATCTCTTTTAACACCTGTTCCCGGGTAAACGCGCCCACCAGGTCAAGCTCGGCCTGCGACAGCTCTATGTTAGCCGGAACGAGGTCAATACTAGGGTTACCGGTCCGGACGGTAACGTCACTGATTGATGGGTTATTCTTGTCCCGGATGGCAGCCGCCAGGACATTATAGCTGGTGCGGGTGAGTTTGTCGGGGTCAAGACCTAGGGTAATGGTGAGGCTGGCCTGAGGGTCCCAGTCGACCAGTAGCACCCGCTGGTTTTGTTCGCTTAGACCGTCGGCCAAGGCGGCGGCGGTGGTAGTCTTACCCACGCCGCCTTTCTGGTTGGCGATGCAGATAACCGGCACGGTTTAGTCCCCCTTTCACCTGATGGCTAGGGTAATTATAGCGTAATTGCGTAATTACGTCAATACTCTTTTGCGTAATTTGCCGGTGCGACCATCTAGGCCGGGAGGCCTTGACAACTGGCGAGATAGAGGCGCAATATAGTTATCGTCAAAACGGAAACAAGGAGTAACGTGAAATATTACCGGAAGGAGAATAAATAGAGATGAGACTATCCAGAAAGATGTCACGATTGGGTACTGAGACGGCATTTAAAGTTCTGGCCCAAGCCCAATCTCTTGAAGCTAATGGGGTAGATGTAGTTCATCTGGAAATTGGTGAGCCTGACTTCATTACACCCAAGTACATTTGTGAGGCGGCCACCGATGCATTGGATAAGGGTTACACTCATTACTGTAACTCTCAGGGATTGCTTCCACTGCGTACTGAAATTGCTAAAAAATACGAAAAAACACACGGTATTTCGGTAGACCCAGAGTGCGTTGTCGTGACCTCTGGTGCTAAGCCCATCATGTTCTACTCAATCCTAGCACTGCTTGAGGAAGGAGATGAAGTAATATACCCTAATCCTCTTTTCCCGATTTATGAATCAATGATTAA
>PVBE011844634.1_pt1 | contig 17210 bp, 21 predicted proteins | sample 1631181 | NCBI WGS metagenome assembly PVBE01 (sample SAMN08397723, study PRJNA350692) | Marine metagenome, whole genome shotgun sequencing project. | isolation source: water | place: Pacific Ocean | collected 2012-04 | reverse complement strand
GCCATCTTCGACTTGGCGTCATCGAGGCGGACATAGAAGCCTTTCTTATCGTCATCGATGCCGAACTGGCGCTGGCTTTCCCCGTCCATATCGGCAAGCGTGAAAACAAAATGCGCCTCGCCCTGCATCGCGGATGCGCCGCGTGCGGCGTATAGGTCGCCGGCCTGATGCGAGTTGCCGGCCATTGGCTTGCGGTTGTGGTGGATGAGGTGAAGTGCAGCGCCCTGCCCTGCGACTAGCGTCTCGCGCAGGCCAACCATTACCTGTGAAATAGCCTCGTTCGAGCTTTCGCTAACTGCATGGCTATGCACAAACGGATCGACGATAACGACATCGAGATCGAGATCGCCGACAAACTCGCGCAGCATTTGCTTGTGCGGCGTATGGATAATCTCGCCACCAACGTCGCGCGAGATCACAAATTTCTCGTCATCGACGCCGCTATGAATGAACAGCCGATCCGCGATATCGGTGAATTGGATTTTGAACGCCTGGCATGTCGCCTCGATGCGCCGCTCTATCTCGTCGCGGGTTTCTTCATTGTTGATCAGCCCAACGCGGCGCTTTTCGGTGATATCGAGATTGAGAAAATCTTCGCCCGTTACCAGCGAAATAGCTTCTTCCACGGCGAGCGTGGATTTACCAACGCCAGGCGCAGCAGCGGTTAGAGTGACATGGCCGCGCATCATTCTGAACGGCACGACAAACGCCCGTGGCGCGCGTTTACGCGGTGCCAGGACTCCGAGCGGGCGTAAGGTAAACGGTCCCCTAGCCGTCGCCTCGGCTTGTATAGCCAGTGTTAGCAGCTTGTCCGCGTTGTTGCCGTCAATATCGAACCAGTCCGAGACGTCGCCCTTTGGCGGCAGCCCTTCAAGCTCGACAATGGTTATTCGATTGGCGACCGGCGCCAGTTCCGCACGCACCTTCTCGGCGTGGCTGCGGCCAGTGTCGTCATTGTCGGGCAGAATGAAGATATCGCGCCCGATGAAATACTGATTTAGCTCGGATTTCCAATTGCCCGCGCCAAATGAATTGCATGTCGCAAGTAGGCCGTTTGACGACAGGCGGTCGACGTCTTTTTCACCTTCTGCGATAAAAATTGGCTCGGCGCATCGGATCATCAGTTCCGGCAGGCGGTATGGTAGCCGCTCCACGCCTTCCAATTTCCAGATTATTTTTCCGTCGTCGTCAGTGTGCCGGCCAACAAATTTGCGATTTGGCTTCCTGACTATTTCATATCGGATAACGCTATCGCCATCACGGTACGGATAGACGGCTTCAATTGGCCCACTTCCGTTTGGTTTCTTGCGCACGACCGGCTCGATATACGCGCCATTGCCGCCCTGTCGCTCGATGCCGGTTTCGCGTTCCAGCCATTTAATGGCTTCGTTGAAATCCAAGCCAAGCGCATCGCGCACCAACTCGACCGGGCCGCCGCCTGTGCCGTTCTCGTGATCGTAATAGGCACCGGCCTTGTCGCCCTGTAAGACAACCGATTTTGAGCCGCGCGTGCCAAAGCGCAGTTCGCGGCGGGAACTGAGCTTGCCGTTAGGCTCGCCCAGCGCCGCGCGCGCGATCTGCTCTATGTGTGGCGTAAAGTCGGACACCTAGAACCGTGTGGCCGAGCCGTTGCTCGGTTTGTCGATCCAGCGAGCAATCTTCAGATTTGGAATGCTCGTCCGCTTGCTCGGTGTCACGCCGTCGTTCTTAACCACCGGCACCTTGCCGGGATTGTCAGCCGCTTGCTCTTCATACTCAGTATAGAGCGCCTGAAATCCGAGCTTCGCGCCAACGCCGGTGGCGTTGTAAACGAGAAAGTCGGTCGTCGGGGTATCGCCATCCACAAGCTGGATAAGCACTTCAAAGCCGCGCTCCCACTTCTCGCCTGCTGGCAAAGTATCAGCGACGCCAATCTCGGCGTCCCATTCCCACTCACGCGCCTCGCCTTCCGGCCACCGGCTCCAGCCCGTCCGGGCTTCACCGAGTAGCCAAATCGCGTGGCTCCACTCAACGACGGTTTTCTCGCCGTCTTGAGTGGTTTGCCAGTTTTTAGCTTGCGGCTTAAAGGCTATGAACCCGCCGCCGCCGCTGTTTAATCCCAAATCTAAAGTCATACTTTTACCTCGCCCCTGTTTCTGAAGCCGGGCGCGGTGCTGGGGCAGACACCGAGCGCGGTAACCGCCTAAACGCGGCGTTTGATGTCTTTGTCGATCTCGTAAAGCCGCCGCATCAACTTGAAGCCCTCGATTGCTTCATCGAGATTCGGCCAAAAGTGATGCGTGAAATCGCCGTGCGTTTTGGCGAAGCGGAGTAAGTGATAGCCGCCGTCGAGCGCCTGGTTGTGATGCTCTTCCCAGAGCACGCGATAGGCCGCTAGCTGGTACAGGTGATCGCCATAGACGGCGTTCGATGTTTTCCAATCGACCAAGCAGAGCTTGCTGTCTATCTCGCCAATGGCGTCCGGCGTGCCGCCATAGCGATATTTTTCGCTGACGTAGCTCTGCTCGGTTTCGACGATCTTGAGTTGGGTCTGCCGCTCCCAGGCGAGATATGCCTGAAACGACGACCACACGAGCGGGAACATCTCATCAGGCACGTTCGCTACTTCGCGCGCCTTGGCCGTCGGTTCACCGCCCTCTATTAATATGTCACCCTTGATGTGCCGCTCACACATCTCATGCGCGGCGGTGCCGGCCTCGCCGGCCTTGTCGCGCGACTCATATAATTTCTCGCCGTCCCGGCCGCGCCCGTAGGCCCAGCGGATCAACGCGCCGCTTTCCTTAAAACGCCCGATGATCGTCGTCACGCCTGGGATGCGTTTGCCGTCCGCGTCGCGGTAGCCGCCTTTAGGATGTGGCATCGTCGTCCTCCGTTGTCACCTCGGCTCCGCACGCTGCGTAGCCAGCGAGATCAATCCAACTGTCCGGGTGCCGCCCCTCGGTTTCCGCGAGGCGGGCTATCTTCACCGCCGCCTGACACAACGCGACCTCCCACGGCTCGACCGGCACGCCCAAAATCGCGGACCAAAGATCGGCGATGCGGGCGAAATTCGATTCCGGCGGCGCGTAGGCATTGCCCCGGTTTTCAACGGCCTCTTTGGCCGCTTGCAAAACATCCGCGCGGTTCATCATTTCGTCTCCGGTAAAATGGTGATCCAACCGTCTTGCTCGACGGCGTATTTCTTCCGCGCGTAATCAAGCAGCGCCAGCGCGTCCGCTTCATTGTCCGTTTTGATTTTGAAGCCGCGCCCAAGCGCCTCTTCCATCATCTGCGCCTTGCTCGCGTGGCCGTCGTCGACCCAGTGCTTTTTTATGGTGCCGACCGGCACCGCTGCGTAGTCGATCTGCTCGCGCTCACAAAAGGCCGTGAGAATGGCGATAAAGCCGCCATAGGCGTGCGCGGCAAATGTGCCCTTGTGGCGCATCACCTTTTCATAGGCGATCAGGTCGACCCGCTTCATCTTATGGGTGTGCGCCAGCCATTCGCCGAAAGCGAGGAAGCGCTGGCCAACTCGACCAGCCGGTTGATTAAAATTCTCCTGACCGAACGTGATCTTGCCGCTGTCTTTTAGTAAGGCCCATCCCATATAAAGACCGGGATCGATGGCGAGGATCGCGCTCACAACACATTCCTTTTCGGTGGATAGCCGTAGGGGCCGATATTCGAGCGGATAGGAAAAATTGGAGCGCGATAGTGATCGGCGATGTCGCGTGATCGGATCGGCAGGTCCATCCATACGACTATGTCGTAGCCCAACTCCAGCCAATACCGCTTGATCGAGCCGCATAGCCGCTCGGCAAGAACGCGCTCGGTTTCGACGGTAATGCGATGCGGGTCAAACATCGTTTTCCGCCTCTTCAACCAGATCGGCGACTGCGCCAATTATCGATGCGCGGTCGCCAGCGCTGTCCCTGCCCAGCGATTTCGCAATTTTCTCTGTGGCGTATCCGGTTTGGATAAGCACGCTCATCAGAATGCTGGCATCATCGAGCAGCGCGTCTATCTCACTGCCAACCTTTGCGCCGTGCACCCAGACCTCGCCGGGCCGCCCGTCGTCATACTCGCCTATGGTGACGTGATAGCGGCTTCCGCCGAACGGCGGCCACACCAGCGACACGGTTGAGACCTGTCGGCGATTGGCTAGACGATTGCGAGTAACTGGCATCTAAATCCGTTCCAAAAAATGGGGCCGCCGTAACTGCCGCCTATGGCCAAACGACCGGCGGCCCCAAGTTCACCCTGAAGCCCGATATTCCTGCGCTGAGAGCGCAACCGCGTCGGAGCAGCGCGGCGGAGAAACTGTTAAAGGCGGTCGCACCCGCCGCCATAATCTTCGTCCGTACCCCACCCGGCGGACGCCAGCGCGGACGCGTTATCGCCGTCCATGCTGTCGTCGTAATCGTCGTTGGGGCGCGCGGCTTCATCTTCGACACGGTTCGCCATGCGCTCGGCGAGCCAGTCTTCAACCTCGTGTTCGAGCCAACCGACCGACCCATTCCCGATGCGTATGCGTTGCGGGAAAGTGCCTGCCTTTTCCATGCGAGCGATGGTCATGCGAGAGCAGCCGATAATCGGGGCGACCTCCCGCCACCTCAGAATTTTCATTGATGTCAATTCGACCATGACGCGCATTCCCTTCAATTTGACTGGGGCGCGTCAGCGCAGCGCCCCGCTATTTTGAAAAGCAAAATGACGCATCTGGTTCAGAATGGAGAGGGCAACGCGGGACAAGTTTTTGTACCTGCGCTGCCCCCTAATGGTGGTTCGTGAAAAAAGAAATCAAAGGACTCGGAAAAAAAAGACGAGCCGGCTGGCTCTGACGTATTGGTGCACCCTAGGTGCACCCTAAACGCAGATAAAGAAAAACCCGCCGGAGCGGGTTTCTAGTAAACATTTGATATTATTAGGAAAACTGGGGCGAGTGAGGGGATTTGAACCCCCGACCCCCTGAACCACAATCAGGTGCTCTAACCAACTGAGCTACACCCGCCACAGGGCCTTATTCGGGCGGACTTTGAATAGTCCATGGGCTGAGGGGCGTCAAGAAGGGTGTCTTTTTGATTGCCCCTCAAACGCCGGGCGGGGGCATCCGCCCCCTTGGCTGCCTCGCATAAGCTCGGGCGCGCGGTCGCGCTTGCCGGAATGCGGTAGGCATTCCGGAATGGTGGTGCCGTTGGGATTGGTTGGGGCTTGCTCCCTTGCCAGCCTTAGCCTCGCTCGGCGAGAAAATTGCGGATTCTTGTCATGGCTTCGAGGATTTCTTCCGTGCTGGCGGCGTAGGAAAAGCGCAGATAGCCCTCGCCGTACTGGCCGAAACTGGTGCCGGCGATGGTGGCGACGCCGGCTTCTTCCAAAAGACCGTCCTGCAACTCGCGGGCGCTCAAGCCGGTGCCTTCGATGTTCGGCATGGCGTAAAACGCGCCTTGCGGCTCGACGCAGCGGAAGCCCTCGATCTGGTTGAGCTCGCGGAGGATGATCTTGCGCCGCTCGTCGAAGGCGAGGCGCATGGTCTCGACCGATTCTTGCGGGCCGCTCAGCGCCTCGATGGCGGCGATCTGGGTCGCTGCGTTGACGCAGGAATTGCTGTTGACGGCGAGGCGCGTCGCCTGCTCGGCGAGCTTGCCCGGCCACACGCCGTAGCCGATGCGCCAGCCCGTCATGGCGTAGGTCTTGGACCAGCCGTCCAACAGGATCACGCGCTCGCGGATCGACGGATAGCCGAGCAGGCTGACATGCTCCTGGCCGTCATAGAGCAGGCGCGAATAGATCTCGTCGCTCATGATCGCGATGTCGGGATAGGCCTCCAGCCCTTCCACCAGGCGGTCAATTTCCGCTTTTCCCGTCACGCCGCCGGTCGGGTTGGCCGGGCTGTTGAGCATGATCAGGCGGGTCCTCGGCGTAATCTTGGACAGCACCTCCTCGGCGCTGAACGAGAATCCGCTATCCTCGTAAAGCGGGATCGGCACCGCGGTGGCGCCGGAAAATTCGATCGCCGACTGGTAAATCGGAAATCCCGGATTGGGGTAAAGTATCTCCGCTCCCGGCTCGCCGAACATGAGAGCGGCGAAAAACATGGTGACCTTGCCGCCCGGCACCACGACGACGCTGCTGGGGTCGATCTCGACGCCCCGGTATGCCGCGATATCGGCGGCCACAGCTTGGCGCAGGGGCTGGGTGCCGTTGGCCGGGGTATAGCCGTGATGGCCGTCGGCGAGCGCCTTCTGCCCGGCCTCGACGATATTCTCCGGCGTGCGAAAATCGGGCTGGCCGATACCGAGATTGATGATCGAGCGCCCGCCCGCCTCAAGCGCCTTGGCACGCGCCAAAACCTCGAAGGCGGTCTCGGTGCCAAGCCGCGCCATACGTCCCGCAAGTTTCATCGATATAGTCCCAATCGTTGGCGGATTCGGCCGGCATAATGGCAGCTAATGCCAGGCGCTCATAGAGTTGCCGATTGCGGCGCCATTGCGCTGCCTTATTTTTAAGCACAGCGCACAAATTTTCTACAATAGCCGTCCGGCTAATTTATGTGCCTGTTCTAATATATTGTTAATGAACGATCTTTTAGGCGCCGCCTGGTTGGCACGCGACATGCAACAGAGGGGTATATGTAACCCGCCGCCAGCGCGCAAAGCTTTAAGCCAGAAAGGCCCGGCATGAAAAAAATCGAAGCCATCATCAAGCCGTTCAAGCTCGACGAGGTAAAGGACGCGTTGCACGAAATCGGACTGCAAGGTATCACCGTCACAGAAGCCAAGGGTTTCGGCCGCCAGCGAGGCCATACCGAGCTTTACCGGGGCGCCGAATATGTGGTGGACTTCCTGCCCAAGGTAAAGATCGAGATCGTCCTCGAGGAAACACAGGTCGAGCGCGCTGTCGAGGCCATCCAGCAGGCCGCCGAGACGGGCCGCATCGGCGACGGCAAGATATTCATCACCTCGGTAGAGGAAGTCATTCGAATCCGCACCGGCGAGCGCGGCACCGACGCCATCTAGCCAGCCCGCCCCCGCTCCCCCATACGACACGGCGCGGCGGAAGCAAACAGACAGAGGGTAATTTTCATGAGCGACGCTCAAACGGTTCTCAAAACGATCAAGGAAAACGACATTCAGTTCGTCGATTTCCGCTTCACCGATCCGCGCGGCAAGTGGCACCACACGGCGCAGGCCGTGCGCACCATCGACGAAGCCATCTTCAGCGACGGCGTCATGTTCGACGGCTCGTCGATCGCCGGCTGGAAGGAAATTCATGATTCCGACATGATCCTCATGCCCGATGCCACCTCCGCCGTGATCGACCCGTTCACGGCGCAGCCGACATTGATCGTGACCTGCGATGTGATCGAACCCTCGACCGGCCAGCCATACCGGCGCTGCCCGCGCGGCGTGGCGGAGCGCGCCGAAGCCTATCTGTCCTATTCCGGCATCGGCGACACCGCCTATTTTGGGCCGGAGGCCGAGTTCTTCGTATTTGACGACGTGCGCTACGACGTTTCCATGCATCAGATGTACTATCTTCTCGACCAGGAAGAGGGCCCATACAATTCCGGGCGCGAATATGAGGGCGGCAATAGCGGCCACCGGCCCGGCCCCAAGGGCGGCTATTTCCCGGTGCCGCCGGTCGATTCGATGAGTGATATGCGGGCCGAAATGCTGACCCACATGGCCAGCATGGGGATCAAGGTGGAGAAGCATCACCATGAGGTGGCGCCGAGCCAGAACGAGCTCGGCTTCGAATTCGACACCATGCTCAAGACCGCCGACAGCATACAGATCTATAAATATGTCGTGCATCAAACGGCGCATTCATACGGCAAGACCGCGACCTTCATGCCCAAGCCCGTGGTCGACGACAATGGCTCAGGGATGCATGTCCATCAATCGGTCTGGAAGGGTGGCAAGCCGCTCTTTGCCGGCACCGGTTATGCCGATCTCTCCGAGAGCGCGATTTATTATATCGGCGGCATCATCAAGCATGCGCGCTCCCTCAATGCCTTCACCAACGCCTCGACCAACAGTTACAAGCGCCTGGTGCCGGGCTTCGAGGCGCCGGTTCTGCTCGCCTATTCGTCGCGCAACCGATCGGCCTCTTGCCGCATCCCCTACGCCGCGTCGCCGAACGGCAAGCGCGTCGAAGTGCGCTTCCCCGACCCCACCGCCAATCCCTACCTCGCCTTCGCGGCCATGCTGATGGCGGGGATCGACGGCATCGAGAACAAAATTCACCCGGGCGACGCGATGGACAAGAATCTCTACGACCTGCCGCCCGAGGAACTCAAGGATGTCGCCACCGTCTGCCGCAGCCTGCATCAGGCGCTGGAAGCGCTCGATGACGACCGGGCATTTTTAAAAAAGGGCGAGGTGTTTTCGGACGATCTGATCGACAGTTATATCGAGCTTAAATCCGAAGAGGTGGAGGCCTTCGAAATGACGCCGCACCCGATCGAATATCAGATGTATTACAGCGTTTGAATCGGGCCGCCGAACGGCTGAATTTCACGCGCCTTGTGGCTCGGTTCCAGCAGGCGGCGCGCCGAGGAGGCGGTTTCCGCGACGGTCACCCAGGCGAGTCCGATCATGACGGCACCGCAGGCCGCCACGGTCAAAGGCACCATGACCGCGCTGTGGGTAAATCTATGCAAAAAGCTGGTCATGGTCCGATTGTAACTGCCCGGGGATTAACGGAGGCTTAAAGCCGCCACATATGGCGGCCTATTAACCAAACTTAAGCGACGGTAAAACTTTCGCCGCAGCCGCAAGTCGATGTGACATTGGGATTGTTGAAGACGAATCCGGCCGACAATTTCTCTTCCCTGTAGTCGAGCTCCGTGCCGATCAGGAACATCACCGCCGCCGGGTCGATCATCACTTTCACATCGCCGGCCTCGATCACCTCGTCATGGGCGCTTATTTCGGTGGCGTAATCCATGCTGTAGGTCATGCCGGAACAGCCGGCATTGCGCACGCCGATGCGCACGCCGATCGCCGGCGGCTCCTCGTCGCGCAAGCGCATGATATGGCGCACCCGCGACTTGGCGGCTTCCGTCAAAGTCAGGATTTCCTTGCTCACCAGTTCTTTTTCCATACCCGGCTCATCGTTTCATATGAAACCAAGTTCAAGCTGCGCCGCCTCGGTCATCCGATCCGGCGTCCAAGGCGGGTCCCAGACGATCTCCACTTCGACATCGTTGACGCCCTCGACGAAACTGTGCACCGCGTGCTGCACCATGCCCGGCATTTGCTCGGCGACGGGGCAGCCCGGCGAGGTCAGGGTCATGCGGATCGACACATCGTTCCGGAGCGATACGTCGACGCCGTAGATCAGTCCCAACTCGTAAATATCGACCGGAATTTCCGGGTCATAAACTTTCTTGAGCGCCGCGATGACCTGCTCCTCGAAGCTTCCCGCGTTGGCGATAGATTCGAGCTCCGCCGCGTCGGCTTGCGGCTTTTCCATGACCAGCGGCGGCGGCGCATAAGTGCCCGGGCTGCCATGCGCCCGCATATACGCTTCCTCTTCGTCCGCCGGTGACCATGCCCGATAGTTGGTGGGCTCCGCTTCCGCTGCGCCGCCACCCGCTTCGCTTTCGGGCGCTTCCGTTTTGTCGCGTTTGAAAAATCCCGTCATTCCGTCGTGACCTCTTCACCGCCTCCATGCAACGCGGCTTTCATGGTGTGCCAGGCGAGGGTCGCGCATTTGACCCGCATGGGAAATTCGCGCACCCCAGAAAGCACCATAAGTTTCTCGAATTCCTCGCTGTCGAAGCTGCCTTCGCAGGCCGCCTCGTCTTCCGTTACGAGATTGTGGAAGCGCTCGAACATGGCGCTCACTTCGCCGAGCCGCTTGCCTTTGAGAATCTCGGTCATCATAGAAGCCGAGGCGATCGAAATGGCGCAGCCGCGGCCCTCGAAAGCGGCCTCTTCGACGATGCCGTCATTGAGGCGCAGATAAATCGTCACCGTGTCGCCGCACAGCGGATTATGGCCGTTCGATTCGCAAGTTACATGTTCGGGCTTGCCGAAATTGCGCGGCGCCTTGCCGTGATCGAGGATGACCTCCTGATAGAGTTCGCGCAGCGCCGACATCAGCCGAATATCTCCCTGACCGCGCCCAACGCCTGAACAAGCGCATCGATATCGGCCTTGTCGTTGTAGAGGCCGAACGATGCGCGCACCGTTCCGGTGATGCCGAAACGGTCCATCAGCGGCTGGGCGCAATGATGGCCGACCCTGACCGCGATCCCTTCGCGGTCGAGAATGGTGCCGATATCATGGGCGTGCACGCCGTCCAACTCGAACGAAACGATACCCGCTTTGTCGTCGGCGATGCCGATGAAGCGCAGCGAGTTGATCTCCTGCAGGCGCGCGGTCGCGTAGTCGAGCAATTCCCGCTCATGCGCAGCGATCGCCTGCATGCCGATGGCTGAGACGTAATCTATCGCCGCCGCGAGGCCATAGGCGCCGGCGATGTGCGGCGTTCCGGCTTCGAAACGGCCCGGGATATCGGCGAATTCGGTCTTCTCGAAGGTCACTCTCTTGATCATGTCGCCGCCGCCCTGATAGGGCGGCATGGCGCCCAGAAGGTCGGCCTTGCCGTACAGCACGCCGATGCCGCTCGGCCCGTAAAGCTTGTGTCCGGAGAAGGCGAAGAAATCGACATTGAGCGCCTGCACGTCGATCGCGCCATGGACGATGGATTGCGCGCCGTCGAGCAGCACAGGAATGCCCTGGGCATGGGCCAGGCGGATGATCTCGGCCGCCGGCGTGATCGTGCCGAGCGCGTTCGAGGTATGGGTGACGGCGACCAGGCGGGTGCGCGGGCTCAGCAGTTTTTCGAATTCCTCGAGCAGGAAATTGCCGCGCTCGTCGATCGGCGCCACCTTGATTTCGATGCCGATGCGCTGGCGCAAAAGCTGCCATGGCACGATGTTGGCGTGATGCTCCAAATGCGACAGGATTATTTCATCGCCTTCCTTGAGCGTCGCGCCGCCGTAACTCGCCGCAACCAGGTTGATGGCCTCGGTGGTGCTTTTGGTAAAGATGATTTCACGCTCCGACGCGGCGTTGATGAAGCGCTGCACCTTGACCCGCGCTTCCTCATAGGCCTGCGTCGCGCGCGCGCTCAGCCAATAGACGCCGCGGTGGATATTGGCGTATTCGCGGCTGTAGCAATGGCTAACCGCATCGATCACGCATTGCGGTTTTTGCGCGCTCGCGGCGCTGTCGAGAAACACCAGCGGCTTGTCGTAAACGCGCTCGGCCAGTATCGGGAAATCGGCACGCAGCCGCGCCACGTCGAAGGCGGAGCTTTGGCTGATGGCGGCGGCGGTTTGCATCAGCCCTCTCCCACCAGCCGGTGGCGCGCCAGCCACTCTGATACGGCGCCGTGCAGCCAATCGCGTGCTCTGTCGTCGCTTATCGATTGCAGATGATCCGCCATGAAGGCGGCGATCAGAAGGCCGCGCGCTGTCGCTTCATCGATGCCGCGCGCGCGCAGGTAAAACAACTGCTCACCGTCCAACTCGCCGACCGTGGCGCCGTGGCTGCATTTCACATCATCGGCGTAGATTTCCAATTCCGGCTTGGCGTCCATGACCGCGTCCGGCGACAGCAGCAAAGCCCGGCTGAGCTGATTGCCGTCGCTTTTCTGGGCGTCGCGATCGACCACCGTCTTGCCCTGGAACACGCCATGCGCGCGATCGTCCAAAACGCCCTTATAGGTTTGACGGCTGGTGCATTCGGGCGCCCTGTGATCGACCCTGAGCCGGTTGTCGACCTGCTGTTCGCCGGCCAGCATGAAGCCGCCGCCAAGCTCGCAGACCGCCCGCGCGCCGGCCAGCACCACCTCGACTTCATTGCGCGCGAACCTGGCGCCGGTGGCAACGGTGAAATTCTCGTAGGCCGCTCCCGCCGCCAGCCGCGCCCTCGTCAGCGAGGTTTGCCAGGCGCGCCGGCTTTCTTCCTGCAGTTTGTAATGGCCCATCCGAGCGCCCTCGCCGAGGCTAATGGCAGTCACCGGATTCGACCAATATTCAAGATCGCCAAGCGCCGCATGGCGCTCGGAGATGGTGAGGCGGCTCAGCTTGCCGGCGGCAATCGAGATGCGCGGATGATAGGCGGCAGCGCCGGTGCAGGGCGCCGCGACAAACAACAGATCGAGCGCCAGTTCGGCGTCCGGCTCGAGAATAACCAGACAGCCATCGGCCATGAAAGCGGCGTTGAGCGCCGCCAGGGCATGGCCGTTAAAAGCCGGCAACGCGTCCAACTGGGCTTTCAGTAAATCGCCTTGGCCGGCCATCGCCTCGGCCAGGCTGAGCACGCGGACGCCGGCGGGAAGCGCGGCGAGATCGGAAAGTGGGCCGTCCAACATGCCGTTGACGAAGACCAGGCGCCGCGTCGCATCCCGCTTGGCGAAGCGCCGCGCCACCTCTTCGCGCGCGGCCTCGGCGGCCTCGCGGTCGGGCTCGGTAAAGTCGGTTTTCGCCAACGCCGAAAGGTTCGAATATTTCCATTCCTCGACCTTTTGGCTGGGCAGGCCAAGCTCCGCAAAGCGCGCCATCGCCGCTTCGCGCCCGTCGACCAGCCAGGGCAGATCGCGGCCCGGCAAATCGGCGCGGCAAGCCTCGAATCCCGCCGCGTAGGGCAGCGCGATCGAGCGGCGCGGATTCAGCACCGGGGCCATGTTACGCCGCCGCCTCGGCATCGGTGGTGAGGCCGCCATAGCCTTTTTCCTCGAGCTCAAGCGCCAGCTCCTTGCCGCCCGAGCGCACGACGCGCCCGTCGGCCAGGACATGCACGTAATCGGGCACTATATATTCGAGCAGGCGCTGATAATGGGTGATGACGATCATGGCGCGCTCCGGCGAGCGCAGCGCGTTGATGCCGTGCGCCGCGACCTTCAGCGCGTCGATATCGAGGCCGGAATCGGTTTCGTCGAGAACCGCGAGATAGGGCTCCAGCAGCGACATTTGCAAAACCTCGTTGCGCTTTTTCTCGCCGCCGGAGAAGCCGATATTGAGGGCGCGGCGCATCATCTCCTCGCTGATGCCGAGCGCATCGCGTTTCTCGCGCACGACCTTGAGAAACTCCATGGCGTCATATTCCTGCTCGCCGCGATGCTTGCGTATCGCGTTCACGGCGGTCTTGAGAAATGTCGCGCTGCCGACGCCGGGGATCTCGACCGGATATTGGAAGGCCAGGAACAGACCCTCGCGGGCGCGCATCTCGGGCTCAAGCGCGAGCAAATCCTGGCCGCGGTAAAGCACGCTGCCGACGCTGATATCGTAGCCCTCGCGCCCGGCCAGCACATAGGAGAGGGTGCTCTTGCCGGAGCCGTTCGGCCCCATGATGGCGTGCACCTCGCCGGCGCCGACCGAGAGATTGAAATCCTTCAGAATTTCCCTGCCCGCAACCGAAACCGAGAGGCCTTTGATTTCCAGCATAATTTCTTCCCTAAACCGCGCCGGCCGTCAGCCGACGCTCCCTTCCAGGCTGATGGCGACGAGCTTTTGCGCCTCGACGGCAAATTCCATCGGCAGTTCCTGCAACACCTCGCGGCAAAATCCGTTGACGATCAGCGCCACCGCCTCTTCCTCGGCGATGCCGCGCTGGCGGCAATAGAACAGTTGGTCTTCGCTGATTTTCGACGTCGTCGCCTCATGCTCTAGGCACGCCGAGGCATTTCGCGATTCGATATAGGGCACCGTATGGGCGCCGCAGCGCTCGCCAATGAGCAGCGAATCGCACTGCGTGTGATTGCGCGCATTGTCCGCCTTGCCCTGAACGCGCACCAGGCCGCGATAGGTTTGCTCGGCGCGGCCGGCCGATATGCCTTTGGAGACGATGCGGCTTTTGGTGTCCTTGCCGATATGGATCATCTTAGTGCCGGTGTCGGCCTGCTGACAATTGTTGGTGATGGCGATCGAATAGAACTCGCCGGACGATCCGTCGCCGATCAGCAGGCAGCTCGGATATTTCCAGGTGATGGCGGAGCCGGTTTCCACCTGGATCCAGGAGATCTTGGAATTGCGCCCGCGGCAGGCGCCGCGCTTGGTGACGAAATTGAAGATTCCGCCCTTGCCGTTTTCGTCGCCCGGATACCAGTTCTGCACGGTCGAATATTTTATTTCGGCGTCATCAAAGGCGACCAGTTCGACGTCGGCGGCATGCAATTGGTTTTCGTCGCGCATCGGCGCCGTGCAGCCTTCGAGATAGCTCACATAGGAGCCTTCTTCAGCGATGATCAGCGTTCTCTCGAACTGTCCGGTATTGGCGGCGTTGATGCGGAAATAGGTGCTCAACTCCATCGGGCAGCGCACGCCCTTGGGGATGTAAACGAAGGAGCCGTCGGTAAAGACGGCGGAATTGAGGGTGGCGAAGTAATTGTCGGCGTAGGGGACGACGGTGCCGAGATATTTTTGCACCAACTCCGGATGCGTCGCCACCGCCTCCGAGAGCGGGCAAAAAATTACGCCGAGCTCGGCCAGCCTGGCCTTGAAGGTGGTCGCCACCGATACGCTGTCGAACACGGCATCGATCGCGACCCCGGCCAGCATCTCCTGTTCCTGCAACGGAATGCCGAGCTTTTCGTAAGTGCGCAGCAATTCGGGATCGACCTCGTCGAGGCTTTTCGGCCGGTCCTCGTCGCGCAGCGGCGCCGAATAATAGCTCGACGCCTGAAAATCGATTGCCGGATAGTCGAGATGCGCCCAGCCCGGCACATCCTCGGCCGTTTCCTGCCAGCGCCGATAGGCCCTGAGGCGCCAGTCGAGGAGCCATTCGGGCTCCTTCTTCTTGGCCGATATGAAGCGGACGATATCCTCGCTCAATCCGGTCGGCGCCGAATCGGCCTCGATATCGGTGACGAAGCCGTATTTGTAGCGCTCCCCCGAGAGCGCCTCCACGGCCCGTGCTGTTTCACTGTTGGATGTCATATACTGGCGCCTATCCCGTCACGTGCGATCGTTCAGGGGCGAGATGAGCGCGCCCTGGGCGTCGGTTCGGGCGGCCATGTCCTGTCCCGGAAATGAACCGGCGATTTCGGCCAGGGTCAGTTCCTCCAGCGCCACGCGAATGGCATCGCTGACTTTTTGCCACGGCCCGCGCACGGCGCAAAATCCTTCCAAATCGCAAACGCCGCCGGATCCCCCTTCCAGGCAATCGGCGATGGCGATCGGCCCATCCACGGCGACAACCAGATCGGCGACCGAAATTTCCTCCGGCGGGCGCGCCAAGCCATATCCCCCCGCGGCCCCACGGCGGGATACGAGAACATTGCCCTTAACCAATAATTTCAACAGCTTACTCGCGCTTGGCAGAGGCACACCGGTGCGTTCCGCGACGGTTGCGGCGCTGAAAAACGCTTGCGGATCGCGCGCCATAAAACTGAGCGCCACCACGCCATAATCCGCCATTCTGCTGATTCTAATCATAATAGAAGCTTATATAGGACTGAATTCGTACCCTTTAAATAGGCGAATTGTCGCAGCTGTCAATAACCGACTTGGCCGGTTTGTGATTTAGCCTATTCGCCGGCGCGGCGAGGCTTCGGTCCGACCGCCATATTTGCGCAATTGCGGTCGAGCGGTTTGAGCAGTTGAAGCTCCAACCGCCCGCCCGTTTCCTGGCCGGTTTGGCGCAATTCCGGCCATGTCCGGTAGCGCGTGCGGTATTGTATCGCCTCGCCCCATGCCCAATGCGCCTGGTCGCCGGCGAGCGCCATATAGCTGTTGCCGTAGAAGTGGTTGCCGCTGGAAAAAAGCGCCTCATTGTCATAATCGCCGGCGGTGCCGCTGACGCCGTTGTCGCCGCGGTATACGACCAGATTGCCGTGCACGCGGTTGCCGCTCGCCAGCGATTCGCCGAATCAGCCGTCGCCGCGCTCCTGCTGTATCAGGGCGATACCGTCGCCATAGCCGCGCGCGACCTCGACATGGTTGTCGTAGACCTCGACATTTTGCGACGTGTTGATCAGGATTTGCGCGCCGAACAGCCACGAAACATAGCCATGGCCATTGGCGAACACCATGTTGCCGCGGATCACCGCGTCATAGCTGATTTCGTGATGAATCCCCTCGCTCGAATTGGCGAACACGCGATTGCCCTCATAGAGCGAATGGATATTGCTGATATCGGTCCACAGCCCGGTGCCGGTATTGTCGTGCACGCAATTGCCGCGTACCACAAGATTGGTCGTCTTGACCAATTTCGCGCCGCCGGCCTCCCAGCCGGTGGAAAATCCGGCGTAATTATTGTGCGACAGAATATTGCCTTCGATCTGAATATTGTCGCCTTTGCCGGCGATGCCGATTTGCCCGTTGCTGTGAATATGGTTGTCGACGATACGCATCGCCGCGCCGGTGCGGATACCGGCGCCGTGATTAAAGCGGATTTCGTTGTGGCGCACGGTCCAGGCCGCGCCCTCGGCGCCGTGCACGGCGCCGGATTGGGCGGGGGCGGCATATTTCTCAATGACAAGCCCGGAAATTGTCACATTCCGGGCGGCGCCGTGAAAGGCGCGCCGCAACGCGCTGATTTCCACCTCGCGGCCGCGCGGATCATCACCGAGGAGCACCAAACCCTCGACATAATCGAAATACCACGCCCCGGGTTCAACTTCGCCAGGCTCCGCGACCCGGCGCAGCGGCTTGGAATCGAAGAACAGATCTTCCGCATAGCGGCAGATATCGCCGCGCACGCCATATTGATCCTTGGTGCAACTCCCGGTCGGCGAGGCCGAAGCGCGCGGCGCCGGGGCCAGCCAATAGCCATTCTGCCGCTCGAACCGACCGAGCCGCGACGCGCCGCTCAGCACGGCGCCGGGCTCGCCGCTAAAACTATCGCCATCCTTGGGCGCGACGCTCTGCAAGCGGTGAACGCCGGGCGCCAACAAATAGCTCGTACCCGGCAAATGCGCATCGACCACGGCCTGGATATCCTCGCCCGGCGAAATCAGGACGACATCGGTCGCTTCGACCGCGGCCGCGGCCGCGGAAACGGCGAAACCGAGAAGACAGAAGAGAATCTTTGGCATAATTGAGGAAGGGGCTGACCCAGATAACCGCAAAAAGATGTTATCATGGGAAGCATGCGGAAGAGTCGTCTAAGCAAATATAAACAGGGCCGTTTGGTCGAGCATTTTGTGGCCGGAACCACGGCTCGAACGGCGGCCAGTCTGTGTGGCGTGAACCGGAAAACGGCAGCGCTGTATTT
>PVBE010056010.1_pt1 | contig 17211 bp, 17 predicted proteins | sample 1631181 | NCBI WGS metagenome assembly PVBE01 (sample SAMN08397723, study PRJNA350692) | Marine metagenome, whole genome shotgun sequencing project. | isolation source: water | place: Pacific Ocean | collected 2012-04 | reverse complement strand
TAAGAATAATTACTGGTATGCCAATTCATGATTCAACTGCTGGCTTCAAGTGCTATAAGAGAAAAGTTTTGAGGACTATCAATTTTAACAAAGTCCAATTTGTTGGTTATGCTTTTCAAATTGAAATGAAATTTAAAGCCTGGAAATATGGCTTTAATGTTGTAGAAGTCCCTGTAATTTTTACTGACAGAACTGAAGGAACATCCAAAATGAGTGGAGGTATTTTCTTTGAAGCAGTCTTTGGCGTAATTCAAATGAAAGTAAAAAGTTGGTTCAGGTCTTGGACTAGATAAATATGCGGATACTTATTAAAAATGCACAAATTGTAAATGAAGGAAAGGTTTATAAGTCAGATGTGCTAGTTGAAGATAAAATTATTAAGGAAATAAGTTTTGATATTAAAACGGATACAGACCAAATAATAAATGCTAAAGGCTTGTATTTATTACCTGGAGTAATTGATGATCAAGTTCATTTCCGTGAACCCGGGCTAACACATAAAGCAAATATCTATACTGAAAGTAGAGCGGCTGTAGCTGGAGGAATTACTTCTTTTATGGATATGCCAAACACAAATCCGCAAACATTAACCCAAAAACTTTTAGAAGAAAAGTGCCAAATTGCATCTGAAAAATCAATTGCAAACTACTCCTTTTTTATGGGAGCTAGTAATGATAATTTAGAAGAAGTGTTAAAAACGAATCCCGAAAATGTAGGTGCAATAAAGATTTTTATGGGATCTTCGACTGGAAATATGTTAGTGGATAATAAGGAGGTATTAGAAGATATTTTCAAAAAATCACCAATGCTAATTGCTGTGCATTGTGAAGATGAAGCAACTATTCAAGAGAATATAAGAAAAGTAAAAAAGCAATTCGGAGAAGATGTGCCAATCTCAGAACACCCTAAGATTAGAAGTGTTGATGCTTGTTACAAATCATCTTCTATAGCTGTAGAACTTGCTAAGAAACACAACACTCGGTTACATGTTTTTCATCTTTCAACAGCAAAAGAAATAGAACTGTTTGATAATTCAATACCACTAAAAGATAAAAGAATTACTGCTGAGGTTTGTATTCATCATCTTTGGTTTGATGAGAGTAAATATGAAGAAAAAGGAACGTTTATTAAATGGAATCCGGCAATAAAAAAAGAGTCTGACAAAACGGCTTTACTCCAAGCTTTATTAGATGGTAAATTAGATGTAATTGCTACTGATCACGCTCCACATACATTAGAAGAAAAAGCAAATCCATATTTTAAAGCGCCATCCGGCGGACCGCTTGTGCAACATGCACTTCCAGCAATGTTGAAGTTTGTTCATCAAGGGAAAATCAGTTTAGAGAAAGTAGTAGAAAAGATGTGCCATAATCCTGCAATTTGCTTTAAAGTAGAAAAAAGAGGATTTATAAAGGAAGGGTATTTTGCCGATTTAGTATTAGTAAACTTAAATAATCCTTGGGAAGTAAATAAAGAAAATATTTTATACAAATGCGGTTGGTCTCCTTTTGAAGGAGAAACCTTTAATGCCCAAATTACTCATACCTTAGTGAACGGACATATTGTTTATGAATACGGAAACTTTGACGAAAGCAAGAGAGGAATGCGACTTACATTTGAAAGATAGAGCAGAAAAAAAGGCATCCTAGGATGCCTTTTATTTCTTAAAGAGTTTGCTTATTCAGCAGTTTCTTCAGTTGCCTCTTCACTAGCCTCCTTTACAACTTCTTCTACATCAGTTTCATGATGGTGTGCACAGCAAGAATGGTCGGCTAAACAAACCGCTTCCCCTTCAGTTGCGTGACATCCTAAACAACATGCTTTTTGGCAATCATCTGCACAAGCAGCTACTTCTTCAATTGAATCAGTTGCAGCAGCATCACCAGCACCACAATTACAAGCAGTGAAAATGAACATTGTTCCCGCTACTAATAAATACATTAATTTCTTCATGTTTTAAATTTTATTTGGTTAATAATTTATACAGTATAAAAAAGGCATTCTAGATGCCTTTAATTTTCTAAATAAAGTGTTGTTTACTCAGCAGTTTCTTCAGTTGCTTCTTCAGCAGCAACTGTATCACTAGCAGCCTGTTCAGTATCACTAGCAGCCTGTTCTTCGGCAGCTATTACATCCGCAGGATCACTAGCAACTTCCTCAGTTGCAGTTCCTCCACCTCCACAAGCAGTAAAAGCAAACACTGTTCCTGCAACAAATAAATACATTAATTTTTTCATGACTTAAAGTTTGGTTGGTTAATAATTCAGGCAAAGATACACAAATAAGAAAGCAATTTACAATATCTTTGTTTTATGAAATTAAATTTTTTAATATTACTTTGTTTATTATTTGCATGTGCAGAGCAAAAAGAAAATATACCACAAGATATTCTTTCGGAAAAGGAGTTTGTAGTTGTATTAAAAGATATACATTTAGCAGAAGCTAAGTTTGAATTACAAAAAAACATAGGTATGGAGAAGGCTAAAAATGAACTTGCAAATTCTTATACTTTAATTTATAAAAAAAACACTGTCTCTGAAGATACATTTAAAAAGACACTAGATTTTTATGCTCAAAAGCCAGAAAAGTTAGAGGGAATTTATGCTGATGTTTTAGAACAACTAACTAATGAGCGCTCTACATTAGATCAGCAATAAACCAATCAGAATATTTTTTAATTGTAGTATTTATATCTGTAAACTTAAAACCGATAACTTTTTCAATTTTAGCTGAAGAAAATTTACTAGTTGTCATTCCACTATTGGCCGTTTCTTTGGTAAGTAGTGGTTTTTTCCCAGAAAGAAAAGAACGAACTGCTTCTAATCTCCAAGCTATTTCTTTAAGAAAAGGAGTAATCTTAATAATTGCTTTTGGGGTTTTTAAATTTTCAGCAATTCTATCAAAGCAATCACGGTATTTTAAGTTCTCCCCATTTACAATAAATCGCTCATTTTTCACATCTGAGAAAAATAGCTGTAGTAATGCCTCCGCAACATCATCTACATCAACATAACCTGTACTCCCACTAGAGTAATACTTTAGTCCATCATGTATTTTCTCAAAAATTTGAGAGCTTCCTTTTGTCCAATCACCAGGCCCCAAAATAACTGAAGGATTTACGATCACCGCATCTAAGCCTTCAGCTACTGCTCGCCAAACCTCTTGCTCAGCATAATATTTACTAAGAGCATAATTACTATCTAATTTGGTCGCTTTAAAATGACATTCTTCATCCACTATATCAGTAGTAGAATTACGACCTAAAGTAGCAATAGAGCTCACATATCCTAATTTCTTAATGTCGTTTGATAAGGCTATATTTACAATATTTGCGGTCCCTTCAATATTTATTTTTTTCAAAAGCTCAACATCAGATGGAGCAAAAGAAACCAAGCCAGCACAGTGCAAAAGCATGTCGCAATCTTGCATCCCACTCTCTAAAGATGGAATATCATTTATATCGCCACTAACCCAGTTTATTTTAGCAAAAAAATCATCTGATTTATAATAGGAAAAAATGCTTTTACAAACATCCAAAGATGAAGATGCTCTTTTTAGGGCCTTAAACTCTTTGCCCCGTTGAGATAACTTTAACAAAATATGTGATCCTACCAATCCTGTGCCACCTGTAACAAATATCATAGCACAAAGATACATTTAGTTGCTACTTATCACTTATATAGCACAAGCTTTTAGTACATAGATTTAATAATTTATCTATTTTTGACAAAAAAATAAGCAATGGACTTTGTAGAAGAATTAAGATGGAGGGGAATGATACACGATATCATGCCAGGAACTCAAGAGCAATTTAAAAAAGAACTAACTTCTGCTTATATTGGTTTTGATCCTACTTCAGATTCACTTCATATTGGTAGTTTGGTGCAAATTATGATTTTAGTTCATTTGCAAAAAGCAGGTCACAAACCTTTTGCTTTAGTTGGTGGTGCGACAGGAATGGTTGGTGATCCTTCAGGAAAAAGCAAGGAGCGTAATTTGTTAGATGAAAAAATATTAAATAACAATCTTGCTTTCTTGCAAAAGCAACTAGAAAAATTCCTTGATTTTGATTGCGGGAAAAATTCTGCTGAGATTGTAAATAATTACGATTGGTTTAAAGATTTCTCTTTTTTAGATTTTATTCGGGATGTTGGGAAGCATATCTCAATCAACTATATGTTGGCTAAAGATTCTGTAAAATCCCGCTTAGATACAGGAATGAGTTTTACTGAATTTTCGTACCAATTAGTACAAGGACATGATTTTTATTGGCTTTGGAAAAACAAAAATTGCAAAGTGCAATTAGGAGGATCTGATCAATGGGGAAATATTGTAACAGGAACAGAGCTTATAAGACGTAAAGGAGAAGGGCAGGCATTTGCAGTAACCACTCCTCTTATTAAAAAAGCAGATGGTGGAAAGTTTGGGAAAACGGAAGAAGGAAACGTTTGGCTTGACAAAACAAAGACTTCTCCATACAAGTTTTACCAGTTCTGGTTAAATTCTTCAGATGAAGATGCAAAAAACTATATAAAGATTTTTACTCTTTTATCTCAAGATGAAATTGAACAACTTATAAAAGAGCATGAGGAAGCACCTCATTTAAGAATATTACAGAAAGCAATTGCAGAGGAAGTAACTACAAGAGTTCATAGTAAAGAAGATTTAGAAATGGCAATAAAAGCTTCAGGAATTTTATTTGGCAAATCAACTGCTGATGATTTAAAAAGCCTAGATGAAGATACTTTTCTATCAGTATTTGAAGGTGTTCCTCAGTTTGAAATAGCTAAAACAGATTTAAGTGCAGGAATTTTAGACGTACTTTCTGAAAAAACACAAGTGTTTGCATCTAAAGGGGAGGCAAGGAGAATGATTTCCTCAAATGCAGTAAGTATAAATAAAGAAAAGATTACAGAAGATTTTCAATTATCGGAAAACGACTTATTGAATGGAAAATACATTCTTGCTCAAAAAGGGAAGAAGAATTACTTTTTAATTATTGTTTCTTAATTTGTTTCAAAGCTTTCTCCAATTCTTTATATTTCTGGCTTCCAAAAAGGACATTTCTTTCATTTGACAAGTGGACTTTTACTCCCTTATTCCCGCTAACATTATAAGCTTTCCCTTTAAATCCGTAACGAATTCCCCATCCACCATAATCGCCTAGTGGTTTGTATTGCAAGGCTTCCATTTTTTCAATCTCCTCTATTTTAATTAAGTGCTTTTTAAAATGAAAAGGGAAGAACTGATAATGCAACCCTTCCTTTGTTACAAAAGTTCTGAGCTCAAAAAAGTAAAATATTAAAGGTATCGCAATTCCAATAAGTACATAGTTGTAATTTATTGCATTACCATCAAAAGGCACAACAGAAAGAAAGGGGAAAACAAGCAATATTACCCAAAGCCACCATTGATTGAATTTTTGTTTTTCCTCAAAAAGTATTTCCATTATTTTAAAAGTTTTATTGCTTGCATGATTTTGTTAGTTGGCATTTGACACACCTTATTCTCGCATACATATATCATAGTTGTCCCTTCCACATATTTTCCTTCTAACAGTTCCAAATCACTTTCTCCAAAACTACCAATAAATAATTTATTTGGTTTGTACTCTTTGTTTATTTCCAAACATTTATCATTTGCATCTTTTCCAACAACTGCTACTTCATAATAAGGATGAATTAGCTTTAGCATAAGATTAGCATAATTTGCATATCCGGAGCCATATGAACTCATTTCTTCCTTTACATTATTTAGCATTGTTCGGCTCGTTTTCTTATAGTTTTCTTTATCTAAAATAGTTCCTAAATCGTAAAGTGCATTAGCCATTACTGAATTAGATGCAGGAATTACATTGTCATTTATTTCCATTTTTCGAGCAATTAATTCTGGATCCAAATCAGAGGTAAAGAAGAACATTCCAGAAGTTTTATCATAAAAATGGGATGTAGCATACTGCATCATTCTATCAGCTAAGTTGAGCCATTTTTCATCAAAAGTTGCTTCATACAAACGAATAAATGCAGATATGGTAATGGAGTAATCTTCTAAGTACGCATTTATAGTTGATTTACCATTTTTATAAGAGTGCCATAATTTTCCATCTTTTTGCAACTGTGTATTAGCAATAAAATTGGCATTTTTTAAAGCAACATCTAAATGATGTTTTTCACCAAAAGTCATATAGGCATCAATATATCCTTTTAACATAAGTGCATTCCAAGAGGTTAAGGATTTATCATCCAGTCCTGGTCGTATTCTTTTATCTCTTTCTTGCATCAGAATTTCTTTCCAACTTTCAATTTTAATATTTAGCTCAGAAACTGAAATTTTATGCTTTTTTGCAATATCTTTTTTTGATTTTTTCCTTAGCAGAATATAATTTCCGTGCTCCCATAGGCCTTTATTATTTACATTGAAATAATCTTTGAAAATCTCAAAATCCTCACGAATAAATAGTTTTAACTCTGTCTCATTCCACACATAAAACTTCCCCTCCTCTCCTTCACTATCAGCATCTAATGCAGAGTAGAAAGCGCCAGTTTCATCTAGTAATTCTCTTTCTACAAATTCTAAACTTTCAAAAACAATATCCTTATAAAGTGAATTCTTAAATTTCAAATATCCTTCAGAATAAAGGCTTACTAATTGTCCGTTATCATAAAGCATTTTTTCAAAATGAGGTGCTTTCCAAGATCTATCAGTTGAATACCTAGCAAACCCACCTCCAATTTGGTCATAAATCCCACCAAAAGCCATTTTATTAAGTGTAAGCTCAATATGCTCCAGTACTTCTTTATTGTCAGATAAATGCGCATATCTTAACAAAAAATTATAAGCATTTGGCATAGGAAATTTAGGGGCACCATTACTTCCTCCTTCTGAGTTGTCAAATCTCTCAGACCAAGGAGAGACCATATTATTTACATCTTTCCATGAAAAATCCGCTTGATTAGGATTTTTCACAACCATCTCTACCTGGCGAATTCCATTTGATAATTTTTCTGCAAAATCTAATACTTTTTTTCTGTCATTCTGGTATGCATTTGCAAGTCCTAAAATTTGCTTTTTCCATTCGTCTTTTCTAAAGTAAGTGCCTCCCCAAAACGGCTTCCCATCAGGAAGGGCAATACAATTTAATGGCCAACCACCTCTTTGTTTCATCAGTTGTACTGCAGTCATATAAATTTGATCTACATCTGGACGTTCTTCTCTATCCACTTTAATGCAAATAAAATTCTCATTCATGATTTTTGCCACTTCTTCATCCTCAAAACTTTCGTGTTCCATTACATGGCACCAATGGCATGCAGAATAACCAATACTAATAAGTAGCAACTTATCTTCTTTTTGAGCTTTTGTTAAAGTTGTTTCATTCCATGGATACCAATCCACAGGGTTATGTGCATGTTGCAACAAATATGGGCTAGTCTCATTTACTAATGCGTTTGTGGATTTATGTTTTATTATCATCTCATTTCTTTTGTCTTGACTATTGCAAGAAATTGTAAAAAAAAGTAATGCTCCTATAAAAATAAAATATCGCATTTTATATCTTATAGTGCTTTAGAATAATTTTCAAAGAAATGAGGAATAGTTTCTATTCCTTTTAAGTAGTTGAAAATTCCATAATGCTCGTTAGGAGAGTGAATAGCATCCGAATCCAAGCCAAAGCCGAGCAGGATAGATTTTACACCTAGCTCTTTTTCGAAAAGAGCAACAATTGGGATAGACCCACCACTTTTAACAGGAACTGGTTTTTTACCATAAGTAGTTTCCATTGCTTTACTTGCCGCTAAATAAGCAGGGATATCAGTTGGAGAAACATAAGGCTCCCCTCCATGATGTGGCATAACCTTTACTTTTACAGATTTTGGAGCAATACTTTTAAAATAGTTAGTGAATTTTTCTGTTATTTCTTCATCCGTTTGATTAGGGACTAATCGCATTGAAATTTTTGCAAATGCTTTGGATGCAATAACTGTTTTGGCTCCTTCTCCAGTATATCCTCCCCAAATTCCGTTCACATCTAAAGTTGGTCTTATCCCTGTTCTCTCCATAGTTGTAAAACCTTCTTCTCCATGAATATCTGAAAGGTCAAGGGCTTTTTTATATTCATCTAAAGAGAAGGGAGCTCTTGCTATATCTCCTCTTTCTTCTGTTGAAAGCTCTACCACATTATCATAGAAGCCAGGAATCGTAATATGATTATCTTCACCTTTCATCTTTGCAATCATCTCACATAAAATATTGATAGGATTTGCAACTGCACCTCCATACAATCCGGAGTGTAAATCACGATTAGGGCCTGTAACTTCAACCTCTAGATAACTCAACCCTTTAAGTCCTGTAGTGATAGATGGTGTGTCATTGGCAATAATCCCAGTATCTGAAATCAATATAGTATCCGATTTTAATCTCTCTTTATTTTCTTTTACAAAAACGCCTAAATTTTCTGAACCAACCTCTTCCTCTCCCTCAATCATAAATTTTACATTACACGATAGAGTGCCGGTATTCATCATGATTTCAAAAGCTTTTACATGAGAGTAAAACTGCCCCTTGTCATCACAGGATCCTCTAGCAAAAATTGCTCCATCAGGATGTTTTTCTGTTGTTTTTATAATTGGTTCAAAAGGTCCGCTAGTCCATAATTCCAAAGGATCTGCTGGCTGAACGTCATAGTGCCCATATATTAAGACTGTTGGCAAATTAGAGTCAATAATTTTTTCTCCATAAACAATTGGATGGCCTGCAGTTTTACAAACTTCAACATTTTCTGCTCCTGCATCAGTTAATGATTTTGCAACTGCATTGGCACAATTTGCCACTTCTTCAGTGTATTCTGGGTCTGCAGAAATAGATGGTATTTTTAATAGCTCAATCAGTTCGTTTATGAATCTGTCTTTATTCTCTTTTATATAATTATTTATATGTTCCATTTTTTTATTTTATTAATATCTCTCCCGTCATTTCTTCTGGGACTTCTACTTCCATTATTTCTAAAATTGTAGGAGCAAAATCTCCTAAAATACCGTTTTCTATTTTTTCGAATCCTGTGTTGATTGCAAAACAAGGAACAGGATTGGTACTATGTGCTGTATTTGGCGAGCCATCAAGGTTTATTGCAAAATCAGCATTTCCATGATCAGCAATAATAAGAAAAGCATAGTCATTTTGCAGCCCTGCCTCAACCACTTGTCTGGCGCAATCATCTACTGTTTCCACCGCTTTCATTATTGCATTATAGTCCCCAGTGTGTCCTACCATATCTGGATTAGCAAAGTTAAGGCAAATAAAATCTGTTTCTCCTTTCTCCAATTCTGATACAATGGTAGAAGTAACTTCAGGAGCACTCATTTCGGGCTGTAAATCATAGGTGGCTACTTTTGGAGAATTTACCATTAAGCGTTTCTCTCCAACAAATTCTTTTTCTCTGCCTCCTGAAAAGAAAAAAGTGACATGCGGATATTTTTCTGTTTCTGCAATTCGGATTTGAGATTTATTGTTTTGCTCCAAAATTTCACCTAAAGTATTTTTGATGTTTCCTTTATTGTAAATAACATTCACATTTTGGAAAGTTTCATCATAATTAGTCATAGTGGTGTAATGCATATTTAAGCTACTCATTCCAAAATCTGGCATATTGCTTTGAGTTAACACAGTAGTGATTTCTCTACATCTATCTGTACGAAAGTTAAAGCAAATTACCGCATCATTTTCTTTTATCGTAGTGATTGGTGTTCCGTTTTTGTCAACAGAAACAATAGGTTTTATAAACTCATCTGTTATTCCATTGTCATAAGAACTTTGGATCGCTTCTGATAAATTTTGTGACTTTTCACCTTTTCCATTTACCATTAAATCATAAGATATTTTTATTCTCTCCCATCTTTTGTCACGATCCATAGCATAATACCTCCCACAAACAGAGGCAATTTGTGCCCCAAACAAATTTTGTTCTAATTGCTGAACAAACCCTTTACTACTTTTTGGATCACAATCTCTGCCATCTGTTAAGACGTGAACAAAAACATTTTCTACTCCAGATTTATTTGCAAGTTCACACAATTTATAAAGGTGGTTTTGATGAGAGTGAATTCCTCCATCTGATACTAAACCAATTAAATGAAGGGACTTATTATTTTCATTTGCGTAGGCAAAAGATTTTTTTAGATTTTCTTGCTCTGCAATAGAGTTGTCTTCACAAGCAATATTGATTTTTTCCAAATCCTGATATACAATTCTTCCAGCTCCAATATTGAGATGGCCAACTTCTGAGTTTCCCATTTGTCCTTTAGGAAGCCCCACATTTTCACCATCTGTTAGGAGTTCGCAATGTGGATATTTATTGTAAAGAGAATCTACAAAAGGAGTGTTGGCATTGTGTATGGCATCTGATTTTGTTTTATCGCCATGCCCCCAGCCATCTAAAATAATAAGTACTGTTTTTTTACCTTCCATAGACGGACAAAGATAGAAAAAGTAGGGGCTTAGTTAGTTAGAAATAGCACGGAAAAAACTAGAGCGCATCTGCTGATGAATTACATTGTCTTTCCCCAGTCGCTCAGGATGAAATTGAACTGCTATCATAAAAGGATGTATTTCAGTATCCATAATAGCAGCCTCTGGCAAACCATCATAAGATCGAGCAATAATCCGTAAATTTTCAGAAATATCTTTAAGCCCTTGATGGTGCCAAGAATTCACCAAAAAAGTGTCTTTATATAATGGGAAAATTAAATTCGTATAATAAGGGTTGTTACAACTTAATGCAATTTCATGCATTACTTCTCCATTATTTCGGTGAATAACTGTAGTGCCAATTTCTGATGGGATATCACCATACAAAGTTCCTCCACTTGCAACATTCATCATTTGCATCCCTCTACAAACCCCAACAAGTGGCAATTGATTCTTAAAAGCAAAATCAAATAACTTACGTTCTAATGTATCTCTTGAAAAATTAATAGTCCCACAAACTTTTATATTGGCAGTATCATTGTATTCAAGAGGATTTATATCCTCTCCTCCGGTTAAGATAATGCCATCAGCTAATGCCAATATGCTATCCGTATTTTTAATAGTGTAAGCATCTAGTATAATTACATTTTCATCTTCTATCCATTTTACATAATTTGAAGATGCCTTAGATAAAATGATTGTTTTTTGTTGCTCGTTTTGATAGGCCTCATTATGGCATGCACATAAAGTGAAGATGCAAAGTAATATAAGTAGTAGTTTTTTCATTGTTAATCTATTGTTTTAAAGTCTTCAAACTTAAGAATTTTTCTTAACGAATCCATAATCAATCTTATTCATCACAGATATATTTAGTTAATTCCATTTTTTAAATCCTCTTATAATCTGCACTTTTCATTTTATTGCAAAAATGTGTCATTTTTGTGCAAAAACAGTCATTTTATTGCAAATAAATGCATTTTAATGATATTTTTACTAATATTTATATTGCAAAATAGCGCTTTTTATTAAAAATTACTAAAATAGCGCTCCTATAATTCACTAAAAATACACAAAAATGCACAAAAATGCACAAAAACTATACTAAACTGTGTATTTTTTGCATTATTTTGTCGCTTCTCCATATTTTTTCAATATCAGGAATACTCATAATGCTCTGCATCAGTTTTTCTTGTTTAATTCCAATTTCCCAAGCCTCAGAATAAGGGGTATTAGTAAAACTAACCATAGAATAAAGTGGCACCCATTTATCTGGATATAAATTAGCGAATTTTTGTTCAATTTTTTTCTGCAATAAAAACAAAGGATCAGCAGTTTTATCCCTCATTACCACATAGTTTTGAATAGACAAATCCTGAACCCCATCACCATTAGGCTTTCTGACTCTTGTATATTCATCAAAACAAGACTTTAAATCATCCTTATGCTTATCTAAAAGCTCATCTAAGATTCTACAATCTTCAAACCCCGCATTCATTCCCTGCCCATAAAAAGGAACAGTAGCATGGGCGGCATCTCCAATTAGGATTGTTTCTCCTCTGACATTCCATGGATATGTTCTAATAACCCCTAAAGAAGAGGTCGGATTGTTTTCCCATTGCTGAAATAAATCAGGAACTAGTGGCGAAAAATCTGGAAAAATTGTATTAAAGTAGCTTTCAACCTCTTCCTTTGTATTCAGGTTCTCAAAAGAATCCTTCCCAACTGTTGGCGCGAAAAGGGTGCAAGTAAAACTCCCATCTAAATTTGCAAGTGCAATAAGCATAAATTCACCTCTTGGCCAAATATGTAATGCATTTTTATCAATTAAATGAGCCCCATTAACTCCTGCAGGAATGAGTAACTCTTTATAAGAATGCTCGATTTTAATCAATTTGAAATCATGCTCTAATTTCTGAATCATTTTATTTCTAACTTCTGATAAAGCCCCGTCAGCACCAATAATAATATCAGAATTTATAGTATTTATTTCTTTAGTGATGGTATTTTCAAATGTTACAGATTTAGCATCAAAATCAACATCTGTACAGAATTGATTAAACTCCAATTTTGCCCCTTTCTTTTCTGCAAGCTCCATCATGAGCGAATTTAGTTCAGCGCGAGAAACAGAGTAAATTGCTTGCCCCGGATTACCGTATGCCTGTTCTGAGAGATTCCCCTTTGTATCATGCATAATTCTTTTATACATTGGAATAGCAATTTTCATTACCTCATCATGAACATTTGCTTTTTTTAATGCTGCCCATCCTCTCTCAGATAAGGCCAAGTTTATTGATTTCCCAGCAGAAATAATTTCAGATCTTAAATCTTTTCTTCTTTCAAAAATATTGACCTTATACCCTCTTTTTGTCATGTAGAGCGCACAAAGCGAACCTACTAATCCGGCTCCAACAATAGTAATGTCTTTCTTCATTAAATTACTGCCTTTAAGATATTGTAAAAATTAAATACATCTGAGAAACTATTATAAAGTGGAACAGGAGCTATACGAATTACATCCGGTTCTCTCCAATCAGCAACAACTCCTTTCTCAGTGATTATATCAAATAATTCTTTGTTTCCATTTTTTACTCTAATAGAAATTTGACAGCCTCTTTCTTCTGGAGTAATAATTTCTATTCTATCTGTTTCTATTGTATTTAATAAGAATAATAAATAATCTGTTAGTTTTCTAGATTTTGCAACCAACTTATCCATGCCTACCTCATCAAAAATAGAAAGGGCCGCACGGATTGCTGCTAAGGATAAAATTGGCGGATTGCTTAATTGCCAACCTTCTGCAGATTTTATTGCATTGAATTCATCTGGCATTTCAAAACGATCTTCTTTATTATGCCCCCACCACCCTGCAAATCTTGGCAGATTAGAATGATGATGTTTTTCATGAACAAAGGCTGCCGCTACAGAGCCTGGGCCTGAATTCAAATATTTATAAGAACACCAGACTGCAAAATCAACTCCCCATTTATGTAAATCTAACTTTATATTTCCTGCTGCATGAGCTAAATCAAAACCTACCTTAATTCCTTTTTCTTGTCCTAACTTTGTTATTTTCTCAAAGTCAAAAACTTGACCAGTATAATAGTTTACACCACCCAACATAATTAGCGCAATTTGATCTCCATCTCTTTCAATTAATTGTGCTATATCTTCCGTTCTTATTGCAACCTCTCCAGCTCTTGGAGTAAGCTTTATGAGTGAAGTTTCAGAAGTAAAGCCATGATATTTTATTTGAGATTCTACTGCATAAATATCAGAAGGAAATGCATCTCCCTCAACAATTATTTTGTAGCGTTTTTCAGTAGGACGGTAAAAAGAAACCATCATTAAATGCAGATTAACAGTAAGTGTATTCATTGCAACAACTTCAGAACTTTTTGCTCCCACAATTTTTGAGTAACTTTCCGTTAAAAATTCATGGTATGGCATCCAAGGATTCTTGGCGTTAAAATGGCCTTCAACTCCAAAAGTTGCCCAATCCTCTAGCTCTTGATTCAAGTATTCTTTTGTGCGTTTTGGTTGCAATCCAAGTGAGTTCCCACACATATAAACATGCTCTTCTCCATTTTTTTGTACTGGAATATAAAACTTATTTCTATAGTCTTTCAGTTCATCATCTACATCTAAACTTTTTGCAAATTCTTCTGTATTCTTATAATTCATTTATCTTATAAATAATAGGTCTGCTTGGTGTTGCGTCTGATACAAATGCAGCTATTTGCAGATTTAACATGTATATTCCATCTTCAATTATGTTTGGAACATAAATCATTTCTGTAATTGTTTTGTTTTGAGTTTTTGGGTTGAATTCTTTTCCTTTTGTTTCCCAAAAGGCATTATGTGCAGAAAGAACTCCATCATCAAACAACCTATCCACTGAGGGTGTGTCAACCAACAAATGTTGAATACCCAGACTCACTAAATATTCCATTGCTTCAATGCTAAAAAATGAAGGAATCTCTTTCATGTAATCTTTCCTTTTTTTAGATTCAGAGTTTGGTGAGGTTCTAATAATTATCGCTTTTAAAAAATCAGAATTTGAGTACTGCAAGCTCTTTTGTAATTCCTCTTTCGTAATTACTAGGTCATCTAAATTTAACTCAGGTCTGTACTTTTCTGTAGTTGATTTTGGAATAACTGAGATCAGGGTTGCTGGAATCAATTCATCTTCCAATGATTCTAAAATAGAAACTCTTTTGTCAGTAATATGACCGATACATTCGGTATGAGTTCCATTACAATGAGGAGTTAAACTATAAGTCTCAAAATTACAAGGCCCTCCTTTTCGAGTGTCTCCAACAAATTGCCCATCTCTGTATGGCTTTGAAGTTGCTTTTTCTACTCCATATGTGTTTGGCTGCTCTCCATTAAAATTCAATGGGATTGAGATATCATCTCCTTTTGAAAAATCTACTTCAAACTCTTTATTATTTATTTTGATTTTTGCAAGCATTAAATAAAATCTTCTTTCCTCAACCCTAACCACTCCATTGCATTTTCTCCTAATAGTTTTCCTTTCTTTTGGTTAGAATAATCCATAGAATGAATAAGTGCTCCTGGCTCTAATTCTCCAAGTGGAAAAGGGTAATCAGTACCCAAACACACCTTGTCCTCTCCAACTAAATCTACAATATAGTCCAACATTTTTGGGTCATGAACCAAACCGTCTAAATAAAAATTCCCTAAATAATCCTTTGGGTTTTTCTTATTGTCAATAGCACATAAATCAGGTCGGACATTAAACCCATGCTCTATCCTACCAATAGTTGCCGGAAATGAACCTCCTCCATGCGCAAAGGCAACTTTAAGATTTGGGAGTTTCTCAAAAACTCCACCAAAAATCATTGAACATATTGCAAGGGAGGTTTCTGCAGGCATACCAACCAACCATGGTAGCCAATATTTTTCCATTTTTTCTTTTCCCATCATATCCCATGGATGGACAAAAATACTCATTGCTAATTCCTCACATTTTTGAAAAATCGGAAATAATTCGACTCTATCCAAGTTCCAGTCGTTAATATGTGAACCAATCTGGATCCCTCTTAGCCCTATTTTTTTACATCTAATAAGTTCTTTTATTGCTAACGCCTGATTTTGCATAGGAATTGTACCTAAACCAATAAATCTTTTTGGGTATTTTTCTGCTAAATCTGCAATATGATTATTTAAAAATTCTGCAACCTCTAAAGTATCTTCATCTTTTGCCCAATAGGAAAACATTACGGGAACAGTGGATAAAACTTGAACATCTACCATTTGCTCATCACATTCTTTAATTCTTCTTTCTCCTGACCAGCAATTATCATCTACTTCTCGAAAAAAATTATTTTCCATCATCATTTTGGCGCAACAAGGTTTATGATGATCTAGAGAGATAAACCCACCGTAACCAAATTTCTCTTTAAAATTAGGGATGTTCTCAGGAAGAATATGTGTATGAATATCTACAGTAAAAATATTATCCATTAGATAAATCTCTTATCTGTTTCCATTTGATGACCACAAGTTTTACAAGTTCTTAATTTCTCGGAGTTGTAATACTCTTTAAACCTTGGCTGAAAGTCTGTTTCTACATTTGTTAACTGAAAATAAGTGTCATGTAGCTTTTCATTACATTTATCACAGAACCACATTAGTCCATCTCTCTCTGCTGCTGCTCTTTTACACTCAATTACTAATCCGATTGAGCCTTCTGATCGTATTGGGGAATGAGGTACTTTTGCAGGAAGCAAGAAAATTTCACCTTCTTTGATAGGAACATCAACTGCCTTTCCATCCTCTTGAATTCTGACATTTATATCTCCTTTTATTTGATAAAAAAATTCTTCAGTCTCATTGTAATGATAGTCTTTACGTGCATTTGGGCCTCCAACAACCATAATGATAAAGTCTTCAGATTCAGTATAAACACATTTATTGCCAACCGGAGGTTTCAATAGATTTCTATTGTCTTCTATCCATTTCAGGAAGTTAAATGGTTTTCTAATACTCATAATTTATATTTTATATGGTTGCTATTATTTTTAATTCGATTGCTATTGGGGTTGGTAAACTTTTAATCTCTAAAGTAGTTCTGCATGGTTGATTATCTTTAAAATATTCTGCATAAATTTTATTATAGGCTTTAAAGTCATCCTTCATATTGGTAAGAAAAACCTGAACATCTACAATATTATCCCAAGAAGAATCTGCGTCTTCTAATATGAAACGAATGTTATCAAAAACGGAATGACATTGGGCTTCAATATCATAATCTTCTATCTCTCCACTAGCATTTAGTGTAACTCCAGGAATTTCTGTTTGTCCTGCTTTTCTTGGGCCAACTCCAGATAAAAATAAAAAATTTCCAACTTTACGAGCATGAGGATATAAGCCAACTGCCCCAGGGGCTCTATCTGAATTGAATTTTTCTCTGTTCATATCTTTAAATTTCTTTATACATATAATAATGAGGCCCTATTCCTACTAGATCAAATAATTCTCCATTAATCTTAAATCCTAATGATTTATAAAAATTGACTGCTACTAAACGGGCATTGCACCATAATAAATCACATTCTTTTTCTTTGAGTTCTTTAAATGATTCTTCCATCAAATCTGAGGCGTAACCTTTTCTTTGAAAATCAGAATCAGTTGCCATACCTCTTAATCTATATGCAGTTGTTGATGTCATTTTATCTGTTTGTTCTGGATAAAAAGTTGAGCAACTTACGATATTGTTTTCTC
>PVBE011864836.1_pt1 | contig 17212 bp, 12 predicted proteins | sample 1631181 | NCBI WGS metagenome assembly PVBE01 (sample SAMN08397723, study PRJNA350692) | Marine metagenome, whole genome shotgun sequencing project. | isolation source: water | place: Pacific Ocean | collected 2012-04 | reverse complement strand
CCGAGACCGCCGTCACCGCCGCCGCCGCCGCCGCCGCCATGTCCGGCCGCCGCGAGCCCGCCGCAGGCGAAGGCCTCGCGACCCGTGCCGCCGCCTCCGCCGCCGCCGCCTCCGCCGCCGTTTCCGCCCGGAGCACCTGCACCGCCGGCGCCGCCCGGGCCGCCCTGGATGGTGCAGCCGCTCAAGCGAATGCCCGTGGAGTCCACCACGACGAGGGCGATGGACGCGCCGCCGCCCGTGCCGTGGGTGCCGGGCGTGCCGCCGCAACCAGCGCCTCCACCCCCGCCACCGGCGCCGCCGCTGCCAGGGATCACCGCGCCGCCGCCTCCGCCACCGCCGCCGCCGGGCTGGCCTGCGCCGCCTTCGCCCCCGGCCGCGCCCGCCGCGGGCTGCCAATGTCCGGTGGCGTCGACCGCCCCGGCGCCGCCGCCCTGGCCGTTCGCCCCCGGGTTGCCTGCGGCGCCGTTGCACCCGCTGGCGCCATCGTCGCCGGCGCCGGCGCCACCTGGGTCGCCGCCGCGTCCACCGCATCCGAGTGGCAGACCGTCGTCACCACGGGTCCGGACCCCGCGTCCGCGTCCACCCACGCCGCCTGCACCGCACGGGCTGGCGCCGCCGCCTCCGGGGTCGCCTCCACAATTCCCGCCGCCGCCTCCGTTGGCGCCGTTCCCGCCGGCTACGCCTGCGTCGCCGCCCGCACCAACGCCGCCCATCCCCGGTGAGAGCGTCACGCGCCGCAGGTCGAGTCCGGGCGACTCGCTGACCCACATGCCGTACGCCGTCGCACCCGGCGGGGTGCCGGCCGTGGCGAATCCGATGAGCTCGACGATGGTCTCGGCCTCGATGCCCGCCGCCCGGGCCGCGTAGAGCGAGCCATCCTCGTGAGGGACCTCCGCGACCACGCGGACCGCGTTGCCCACGTCGCGCTGCCAGTCGGCGTCGTACCCGCCGTGGATCGACACACCGGGGGCGAGCGTCAGCGACTCGCTGTACGCGCCCGCCGCGACCGCCACGCGCGCCCCGGGCTCGCCGGCGTCGAGCGCGTCGACGATCCGCCGGAACGGCGCGGCCCGCGTGCCGTCGCCACCGGGCTCTGCGTTCGCGGAGACATAGAGCAGCGTCTCGGCGTCGCCGTCGACACCATCGCAATCAGCGTCCACGAAGTCGGGGTCCGGCAGATCGACCGCATCGGGCCGCACGTTCGGGTCGCCGTCGTCACAGTCGTCGGCGTTGTCCGCGGTGCCCTCGCCACCCTCGCAGTCGTGCATCGCGCCGGAGTCGCCGAAACCGTCGTCGTCCGCGTCCACCCAGAATACGTCGAAGCCCTCGTCTACCAGGCCGTCGCAATCGTCGTCGATGCCGTTGCAGACCTCGTCACCGGGTAGGATCTGGTCGGCGCACGCGGCCCACCCGCCGTCGCGACAATTCTGGGTGCCGCCCACGCACGACCCGACGCCCTCGGTGCCGTCCGGCCCGTCGTAGCAGAGCTGCTCGAGATCCTCGTCGACGTCGCCGTCGCAGTCCTGGTCGACGCCGTCGCAGGCTTCCTCGCCCGGGAGGACCGCGTCCGCGCACTCGCCGTAGACGCCCCCTGTGCAGACCTCCGCGCCAGACAGGCACGCGCCGACGTCCTGGGCGTCCTCCGGACCGGGGTAGCACGAACGGTTGACCCCTTCGTCGGCCATCCCGTCGCAGTCCTCGTCGGTGCCGTCGCAGCTCTCTTCGCCGGGGAGCACCTGCTCGTCGCACTCGCCCCACTCACCCCCGGCGCATCGCTGGTGTCCCTGTCGACACGCGCCGAAGCCCGCCGAGCCGGCCGGGCCGTCGTAGCATTCACGGCTGACGTTCTCGTCTACGCGCCCGTCGCAATCCTCGTCGAGCCCGTTGCAGAAGACCTCCGGGGAGGCAGGGTTCCGGGTCCGGTCGAGGGGACCGCAGTCGTCGCCGTCCGGCGTCCCATCGCCATCATCGTCGTCGTCCACGCAATCGGCCTGGCCGTCGCCGTCGGTGTCGAGCTCGCCCTCGTCGGTGCGCCCGTCACAGTCGTCGTCCTCACCGTTGCAGACCTCGTCGCCGCATCCCTCTTCGGGCATGTCGGGCTCGACCTCTGCGTCTCCGGCGTCGGACTCCGGCTTCGCGTCTTCGGACGCAGGCATCGCGTCGCTGGCGTCGCCTACGGGCCCGCCGTCTGCGTTCACGCCGGCCGGATCCTCCTCCGCGTCTGCACAGCCGAGCACGAACAGGAGTGAGAGCGCGCAGGTCCAACGGTTCACAGGCCAATCCTCCCGGCGATGGTGTCGCGATGGGCGTCGGGCGCGCCGAGCAGGGCTCGCGAGCCCTGAGCGCGCTTGAAGTAGAGGTGCGCGTCGTGCTCCCAGGTGAAGCCGATGCCGCCGTGGACCTGGATGTTCTCGGCCGCACAGGTGAAGAAGGCCTCGGAGCAGAAGGCCTGGGCGACCGCCGCCGCTTCGGCCAGCTCGTCGGGGGCGCAGGCCGCCGCCCAACCGGCGTACCAGGCCGCGGATCGCGCGGACTCGACGAGCACGAGCATGTCGGCGCACTTGTGCTTGATGGCCTGGAACGAGCCGATGGCGCGCCCGAATTGCACTCGGACCTTGGCGTACTCGACGGCCAGATCGAGGCAGGCCTCGGCGCCGCCGACCTGCTCCGCGGAGAGCGCGGCCCGCGCGAGGTCGAGCACCCGCTGCACGTCGCCACCGAGCGGCCTGTCGACCTCGACGTCGAAAGCGACGCGGGCGATGCGCCGCGTCGCGTCCATGGTGCCGAGCGGGCTGCGCTCGAGGCGCTCGCCGGGGATCGCGTACATCGCGCCGTCGTCGGTGACCGCGACCACGAGGTTGGCGGAGTGGCCGTCGACGACCAGCGTGCGCTCGCCCTGAAGGCGGCCGTCCACCACGCTGAGCGATCCGCCCTCGTGGGCGACTGTCGCGGTGGCCTCGCCCGCGGCGATGCGCGGCAGCCATGCCGCCCGAGCGTTCTCGTCGTCGCCTTCGAGCAGCGCGTTGACGCCGAGGCAGACCGTCCCGAAGAAGGGGGTGCAGGCGAGGGCCCGGCCCATCTCCTCCATCACCGCGGTCACGCCGATGTGTCCGAAGTCGAAGCCGCCGAAGCGCTCCGGAATCGTCAGCCCGGGCCAGCCCAGCTGCTCGGAGATGCGACGCCACAGCGCGGGATCCCAGCCGCGCTCAATCTCCATCGCCGCGCGGGGGTCTGCGTGGTCGGCGAGGAAGCGGCGCGCGCTCTGGCGGAGGGCCGCCTGCTCCTCGTCGAAGGCGAATATCATCCCGTGACCCGTCCCTTGAGCGGCAGAGCGTGTTCTATCAAAGCAGAACACGTTCTACCAACGCGGAGCCCGTTTCTGCGGTCAGCCGCGCAGGAAGTCGGAGACCGCGCGGTTGAAGCGGCGTGGGTGTTCGAGCTGTGGCGCGTGGGCGGCTTTGCGGAGCACCGTCATCTGGGCCCGCGCGCCGAGCATGCGTCGCAACCTGTGCCCGACCTCGACCGGGAAGATGGCGTCGTGCTCGCCCCACACGAGAAGGACCGGCCCGGGTGGCTCGACATACTCCGGTCGCTCTTCGAAGAGCCCGACGAGGTCGGCGAGCAGCGCGCGCTTGTGTTCGACGCGGTCGGAGAACAGGTGCGTGTGGACCTGGCCGAGCAGCCGCTTCGGGATCCACGGAGGGCTGTGCCACGCGATCTGCATCAGCGTGGTCACGCCCTCGGGCCCGTGAGGCATCAGCACTTCGGACATGCAGTCGACGTCGAATCGCCCGCACATCGCATCGTAGTCCGCGGGTTGCATCGCGTGCCCGGGGCTCGCGATCAGGATCGTGCGCCCGACCCGCTCGCGGTGTTGCTGCGTCAGCCCGAGTGCGACGAAACCGCCATAGGAGAGGCCACCTACATCCGCCTGCTCGATGCCGAAGTGGTCGAGCAGCTCGATCATCACGTCGACCTGCAGCTGGATCGTGTTCTCGGTCCCGCGCGCGGTGGTCCCCCCGAAGTGCACGAGGTCGGGCACGATGAGGCGCCGATGCTTCGCGAGCGCCCGGACGTTCGGGTGGAACTGCCACTCGACGCTGGCGCCGAAGCCCATCAGCAGGAGGAGCGGCGGGCGGTCGTCGGCTTCGGCCGCCCAGCAATGCACCGAGGCGCTGGGCAACTCGATCTGCCGCTCGACGAGACCCGCGCGGCGAAAGCGCCGACGCGCCCAGGCGTATTGGATGAGGAGCGGGTCGCGCAGCGTGCGCGCGGCGGACGAAAGGCGGGCGTTCAACGCTTCTGGTTCTCGTTGCGCACGTTGCGCGCCCGGTTGCTCGCGGGCCCGAGCGGCTGGCTCCCACGCGACGGACCCACCCGGTCGCCGAGGTGCACGCGCCCCGCGTCGTAGCGCTTCTGCAGCCGCGACATCAGGCGCCCGTTGGCTTGCACCAGGGACTCGACCTGCATCGCCTTGCACAGCGCCTCGCCTTCGCCGGTGCAGACCTTCGCCAGCGCGCCGGCGACCCTCTGGCCCATCGGCGTCGCGCGTCCTTCGAGTTGTCCGAGCGTGAGCCCGGGCAGGCCCTCGGAGCTGAACAGCGCCTTCAGCTCGCCCTCGGGATCGACCTCTGGGAGGTGCTGGTAGGTGAAGTGGTCGACCAGCGCCGCGTCCTTCTTGCCGCGTTTCACGGCGCGGACCGCGCGCAGGGCTCGGCGCGCCAGGTGCGCGTCGAAGTGCTCCTTCACATCGATCCGCTTGCCGAAGACGATGCGTGACGTGAAGTCGTTGTCGCCGACGTAGAGCGAGGTCAGGCGGGCCCCGCGCAGCGACTCGAGGTCGTGGTAGGCGCCCTTGCGGACGAGCAGGTGGTAGCGCTCACCCTTGGGCTTGCCGAAGTGGGCGATCGGGCGCAGGCCCCAATCGTCGTTCTGCCCCAGCCAGGTGGCGAGGTCGAAGACGCCGAGGGCCGGCTCTTCGCGGTCGACATACTCGGCGCAAGCGGCCGCGCGGGTGTGGTACTCGCCACGCAGCGAGCCCGCCTCGATCCCGGCGACCCCCTCGAGGTGGCGCAGGAAGCGATCGAGCGAAGGCTGCGCCTGCTTCGTCGTCCCCGGACCGCCCACATGGCAGACCACGACGGCCTCACCGGCCAGGGCCGGGGCCGCGAAGAGAAACGCCAACAGGGTCGCGAGCGCGCGCATCGGGTCGCGCCTTTCGAGTCGAGAGTCTGGAATTCTACCACTTCGGCCACGCGCGCGACCAACCGTAGAGGCGGGCGCTACCGCCGGCGCCGGTCGGTGCGAGCGAGGGCGCCGTCGCCAGCCGGCTCCACGCAGCGGTGGGCACGGGCGCCCAGCTGGAGGGCGCGCCGCAGGCGATCGGCCGAGGGGCCCTGCTGCTCGCGGCGCAGCATCCTTCGATAGCTGGCGCTGAGCGCCTGCCACTTCGCGTGGCAGCCCGCGGGGTCGGTGGGCTCGCGCCAGCGCTCGACGTAGCTGTCGAAGGCCGCGCTCCGCCAGCGCGCGAGTTGTCCGACCCGTCGCTTCGCACGCGGATGGCCCGCCGCGAACGCGTCCAGCGCGGCGAGCTCGACTTCGAGGAGGTCCACCGGGCGCCTGTCGATGGCGGACGTCTGGCTGCGGGCGTAGATCGCCGGCACCGCGTCGCTCTTCGTCACCGGGAGCGTCGCGAGGAGAGCACGCAGATCGCCCGGGAGGATGACGCCGATGCGGCTGTGCAGCTCCGCCCAGCCGGGACTGCAGCGGATACCGTCGGCGTCGCTGACCACGAGCCGCTCCGCCGTGTCTTCGCCGGCGAGCGGGTGGCCATCGGGCAAGGCGAGGCACCAGTCGTGGAAGCGCCGAGCGAAGATCTCGATGCGTCGGAAGCCGCGACGTCGCCCGGCGACGGGGTCTTCGGGACGGAAGGTGGCGCGGTAGGCCGAGGCGACGCCGGCCAGGGGGCCCTCGAGGGTCGTCGCCGCGTCGAATCGGCGCAACGGCCGCACCTCGTCGGCACGTTCTTCAACCACCCCCTCGCGGTGCTCGGCACGCTCTTTCGGCGCCGCGAGAAGTGATGAGCCGCAGCGAGGTCGCGCCTACTGCTTGCGGCGCACGATCTCGAGCAGCGACGGCAGAACGAGAACCGCGCTCAGCAGGCAGGCGCTGATCCCGACGACCAGCACCAGGCCGAACGTGTTCAGCCCCCTGTGCTGGGCGATCATCAGCGCGCCGAAGCCGGCCATCGTGGTCAGCCCCGAGAGTGTCACCGCGCGACCGGTGTGCCGCACCACCGCCGCCACGTCGGCCTCCTGTTCCTGCCGGAAGCGGTGGAGGATGTGGACCCCCGAGTCGACCGCGATGCCGAGCAGCAGCGGCAGCGCCACCACGTTCCCGGCGTTGTACGGGATCCCGAGCGCGGTGATGCCGCCCCACGTCCAGGCGATCCCGATGCCGAGCGGGAGCGCGGCCAGCAGCGCGTAACGCAGGCTGCGGAAGTCGACCAGCAGCAGCACCAACACCAGCACCAGCGCCACGAGGGCGGCCTCGCCAAACCCCGTGCGGATGGCGTCCATCGACTCGAGGTGGGTCACCGGCAAGCCCGTGACCCCGGGCGCGACCTGTCGCAGCTGCTGCACGAGCCGCGTGAGGTAGGCCCGGTCGCCGATCGGGTCCGATGGATACACGTACAGCGCGAGGTGCCCATCCGGGTGGGCGAGACGCGACCGCATCGCCACCGGCAGCCGTGCCAGCAAGTCGGTCACCGTCATCGGCGCTGCGCCTACATGGCTCGCGAGCAGCCGCATCGCCCGGTCGCGCGCGTCGAGGAAGGAGGTCTGCACGATCGCGAGGCGCTCGGCGGCAGGGCCCGGCGGCGTCTCGTCGATCGCCTTCAGCAGATCCGCGAGCGCCTTCCGAGGTGGGTCGAGCAGGTTGGCGTGTTCCGATGCGGCCCGCTTCGCGTCGAAGGCCGCGTCGTCCAGGGCGTCCACGAGGTCCTGCACGGAGCCGCGAATCGCGACGAGGTCCACCGCTTCGCGGGCGCCGAGCGGGGTCGTCGTCTGCGACGCCAGCCGCTGCAAGAGCGCGAGCTTCTCGGCCTGCTGCTCGGGCACGAAGTGAGCGATGGACTCGACGCGCGCGACGGTCTCGAGCGCGGCGAACCGCTCGCCCACCGAGCGGGCCTCCTCCAGGTCGGCCACCTCCACGGCCGCGATCTCGGCGGAGAAGTCCGTCTCCGTGATCAGCCGCCGCAAAGCGGACGCGGACTCCGTGTTCTTCGGGAGCAGGTCTGCGTAGTCGTATGACCACGGGATCTCCCTTGACGCCCAGAGCGTGAACCCCGCGAGCAGCACGCCCACCACCAGGATGGCGTAGCGGACACGCAGCACGGCGCCGGGGATGCGCCCAATCAGGCCTGGCGGCGGCGGATCCGTCCGGCCTTGCAGGAACTGCAGCTTCGGGAGGCAGAGCGCCGCCGGGATCACGGTCAGCGTCAGCGCCAGCGCGACCACGAGGCCGAAGCCGGTGATGATGCCCATCTGCCGGAAGCCGCCGAAGTCGGAGGACGCGAGGGCGATGAAGGCGCCCGACGTGGTGAGCGCGCCCGTCAACAGCCCCGGCCCGACGCCCATCACCGCCTCGACGACCGCGTCCTCGACCGCCTTCCCGCCGACTCGCGCCTCGTTGTAGCGACTCATCAGGTGCACGGCGAAGTCGATGCAGAGCCCCAGGATGATCGGGACGACGCCCGCCGTGATGAGGTTCAGCGAGCCGTAGACCGCCCGGGTGAACGCCATCGCCCACACGAGCGTGAACGCCAGCGGGAGCAGCGAGAGCACCGTCTGGCCGAGGGACCGGAAGCCGACGATGAGGATGAGGAAGAGGCCGACCGTCGCGAGCGCTCCCGTGCGGAACAGGTCGGTCCACAGCACCCCGGCCTCGTCGGCGATGACCGCGGGCAGGCCCGTCAGCGTGACCTTCAGTTGCGGATCGATCTCCGCAGCGGCCTGCCGCAGCTGGCGATTCACGTAGTCGACGAACGGCAGCACGTGCTCGGGGCGGTCGGTGTCGATGACCGCGCGCACCAACGCCAGCTTGATCCGGCCGTCGTCCGACGAGAGGTAGCCCGCGACGTCGATCCCCGCGTCGCCCGAGCGCTGGAACAAGGCCTGCTCGAACGAGAGCTCGCTTCGGTCGGCCTCGCGTACGCGGCGCGCCAGCTCGCGCACGAACTTCGCCGCGACCTCCATCGCGTCGCGCGCCTCCTGCACCGCGTCGCCCTCGGGCGCGGCCCCCTCGGTGAGGTCCTCCACCCGGTCGGCGAGGGTCGCGAAGAGCGCCTTGAGCCCCGTCAGCCCACGCACGTGCTCGAGCGCGAAGTCGCCGCGCTCGAGCTGAGTGACCAGGCTGTCGACCACGTTGAGAGGCGCGTAGAGCAGCGCGCGCTCACCGATTCGGTCCAGGTCGATCCGCCCGGACACCTCGGCGACGCAACCCGGCTGCTTCGCCAGGCCGCTCGCGTCGCACACGCCGTCACCGGCGGCGGGCAGCCGGTCCAGCGCGGCGTCGATCACCTTGCGGCGCGCCTCTTCCGTGCCACCCTCGACCATCACGACCAGCTGGTTGGGCGATCCGTAGCGCGCGAGGAACGCGTCGAACGCCCGCACATACGCCGCCTCCTGGTCGAACATCGCGGAGTGGCTGGCGTCGATCTCGAGGCCCGGGACGAGGGCGCCGGCGAACGCGGTCATGACCAGCACGACCACGAGTACGCGCCCCGGATTGTGGACCGAGGTCTCGGCGATGGCTCGAAGGAAACGGTCGCGCACGACGCGCGTTTATTACACGTGCTCGACCAGGGCGTCGATCCAGCGGACGATCGGTGACGAAGTCGACGAGGTTCGATGCGCCTGAGCGAGCGATTGGCGGCGGCACGAGCGAATGCCAGGCGGTTTCCACCGGACGGGGCCTCGCACGCCGGTCACGAGGCCGAGCACGAGGTCGCCTACACGCTGCAGCGCCGGCTTCCCGGCTCGGGGTGGCGCTCGCACTACGGGCTGCGCATCCCCGGCCCACGCGGCCGGCGTGAGGTCGACTTCGTGCTCACGACGCCCGACGTCGGCGTCGTCGTCGAGCTGAAGAACTGGGTGGGCTCGATCGACCTCGAAGACGGCCGTCTCGTACAGCGGCGGCGTCCGCCCCGCGCTCCAGTCGACCACGGCCCGGTCTTCCGCGACCTCGAGCACAAGCTCGGCCTGCTCGCGGCGTATCACGCAGACCACGGCCGGCCACCGGTCGAGCTTCAACCGCTGGTGGTCTTCTTCAACCATCAGCTGCAGATGCCGGCGGCCATCCGCGCGCGCCCCGACGTGACTACATTCGCCCAGCTGATGGAGGAGATCCCTCGGCGCGGGGTGGACGACGCGGCCCCCGAGGTCGTCGCCCTGCGCCAGACGCTCGACGAGATCGGCGGGTGGGACAGCGTCTCGATGTTCGGCGGCCGCACCGTCTTCGGCGACGTACACGAAACGCCCGTCGGCGACCGCGCCGTCCATACCGGCGTCGAGGTCCTGGCCGACCGCGGCACGCTCGGCGCGGTCTTCCGGACGCCGCGGGTGCGTACCTTCCTGCTCGGACGTGACGGCACCCGTCAGGAGGTCGAGGCGGATCCGGACGCGGAGGTCGCCTACCGCGCGGCGGGCCAGAAGAAGGTGAAGCGGGTCGCTCTACGTCACCTGCTCGCGGTGGAGTTCGGGTCCGCTACTTCTGACGGGCGAGCTCGTCCTCGATGATCTCGGCGAAGGCCTCTGCAGGCTGGGCGCCGGACAGCGGGATACCGTTGATGAAGAAAGCGGGCGTGCCCTCGACGCCCGCGGCGGCGCCTGCGGCGTGGTCGTCGGCGACGCCCTTGGCTGTCTTCGGGTCGGCCTGGCAGGCCGCGAAGGCCTTCTCATCGAGCTTCAGCCTGGTCACCGCGGCGGCGATGGAACGCTCGCTGAGGTCCTGCTGGGTCGCGTAGAGCGCGTCGTGCATCGCGTGGTACTTGCCCTGCTTGCCCGCGCAACGCGCCGCGATGGCCGCGGGGATCGCCGCCTTGTGGAACTCGAGCGGGAAGTCCCGATAGACGACGCGCGTGCGGTCGCCGTACTTCTCCATCACCTCGGCGAGGGATCCGGCGCCGCGCGCGCAATAGGGGCACTCGTAGTCGGCGAAGACGACGATGGTCACCTTCGGATCCTTGGCGCCCCAGTCGCCGGCGCCCTCGGCCGCGACCTTCACGCGGATCGGCTCGAGCGCGATGCGCACATCGCCGTTGCGCTTCAGCTCGGTGATGAACTCGCCGTGGCGCACCTCCTGGCCGCGCTGGATCAGGAACGTCTCTATCTCGCCGCGCACCTGGTCGAAGGTCGCGTCCTCCATCCGGTGCTTGAACTGCTCGTAGAGCGCCTTGGCGTCGGACTCTTCGGGCTTCGGCGTCTTGGCCTCGACCTCCGCCTTCAGCAGCGCCTCGACGTCGACGCCGCGCTTCTTTGCCTCGGCTTCGAGCAGGCGGGTCTCGAGCAGCTCGGCGAGCTTGTCGCGGCGCAGCTCGTAGATCTTCTTCCGGTAGTCGCGCTCGGCGGCCTCGAGCGCCGGGCCGAGCTCGGCGTCGACGGCCGAGATGGTGATCTTCGTCTTGCCGACGGTGGCCGCGACGGGGTCGGCGGCCAGGGCCGGAAGGGCGAGCAGGATCAGGGTCAGGGTTCGCATGAGCGGGACTCTACTGTCTGGAGCGCAGCGCGCGCACGACGAGAAACGTCACCCCACCACCGGCGGCACCCAGGGCCGCGCCCAACAGCCCGGCGCCGAGGCACCAGGCCAGGAAGGTGCGGCCCGCCACCTCGAGCGAGAGGGCATCGACGTCGAGCGCGAGCCACTCGCCATGGAGAACCAGGTGACCGAGCTGCACGCTTCCGAAGACGAGGAAGGGCGCGATGAAGGGCAGCGAGATGTTGGTGCCGGCGACGACCGCCACGAGGTTCAAGCGCAGCAGCTTCGCCACCGCGAGACCGATGAGGGCGTGGAACCCGTAGAACGGGCTGGTGCCCACGAAGATGCCGACCCCCACCGCGACCCCGAGGCGCGGCGCCGACGCGTGGGCGCTCGCGATCTCGAGGAAGCGCGCGTGGAGGCGCGCTCGCCAGCTCAACACCGTGAGCTCTGTTTGGGTGAGGGCCGCATCGCGCCGGCCGGCGCGGCGAGGCCAAGGAGCGACGACGAGAGCGTGCTGGACGCACGCCGAGGAGGAGCGACGCTGGCATCGCCGTGCCGGGCAAGTGAGGTGGCCTTCACCCGACCAGAGATCACGGTGAGGCTGGCAGGAGGCGTTGTGTCGGCCATATAGGTCGCAGGAGCCAGCGGGTGACAAGGCGGGTGTGGAGCCAGGAGATGCGCGCCGAGTCGACGTAGCTGCGGTAATGGCTGATGCGCTCGGAGGGCGGCGGATAGAAGACGCCGACGGGGACCTCGCGCAGCGGTAGCCCGGCCCACGCCGCGCGCACGAGGACCTCGACCTCCCACTCGAAGCGTGATGGCGCCAGGCCCAGCGCGAGGGTGTGGGCGACTGGGTAGACGCGGTAGCCGCTCTGGGTGTCGTCCAGCCTGCGCCCGGTCTCGAGGCGGACCCAGAAGTTGCTGAACGCCCGCCCGAAGCGACTCGAACCGGGCACGTTCGGCACCTCGAAGTCGCGGGCGCCCACCACGATGGCGTCCGGTGTCTCCGAGGACGCAGCGAGCAGCGCCGGCAGGTCGTCCGCGTGGTGCTGGCCGTCTGCGTCGACGCTGATGACGTGGCTGAAGCCGGCCTCGCGTGCCGCCCGCAACCCGCTGAGCAGCGCGGCGCCTTTGCCGAGGTTGCGCGGGTGGCGCACGACCTGCCGAGCGCCTGCGGCTTCGGCGACATGGCTCGTGGCGTCGCGGCTCCCATCGTCGACGACGATCACGGGCAGCTGGGCCGCGAGCGCGCGCACCACCGGGCCGACGCTGGCTTCACCGTCGAGGCAGGGAACGAGCGCGCAATGGGATGAGGCGTGCACGGGGCGCACATCCTACAGCGAGACGACCGGTTGTGGGGCCAGCGTCCCAAGAGTGCTAACTTCTACAGCCATGTCGGAGAGTGGCGATCGCTACGGTGTGCGGATCCGTCCTCCGGACGGGCTGACCCCCGATGCCATTGGTGAGCTCGCGCTCATGATCGCGCCCATCACCGGTCAGTCGGCCTCCGAGCTCGAAGACGAGTTGTCGCAAGGTTCGGTCGTCGTCGCCCGCGAGCTGGGCCTCGCCGAGGCGAAGCAGCTGGTCGCAGTCTTCGGCAGCCTGGGGGCCAACGCCGAGCTGGTCGAGCCCGACACCGAGCCGGGCCGTCAGCTCTTCGATCCCGACGAGTCCGTCGATGACGCCTGGCGCGGGATCAGGACGACCGGCCCACCCGAGTCGCCGGCGACGCTGCCGTTCGACGTGACGAACATGCGGGTCGTCCTGGCCGCCGAGATGGACGAGGACACCCAGGACCTGAGCGGCACGGTCGACGATCCGCGCATCAAGAAGACGCAGCCGTTCGACGCGTCCGTGATTCAGGCGGCCCTGTCGGGGCCTGCGCCGGCGAGCACCCAGCCGCTCGAGCTCGGCCAGCTCGGGCCCACCCTCGAGCCGCTCGAGGGTGACCACTTCGCCGCGACGCAGCAGATCGACGGCGAGGCGCTCCAAAAGGCCGTCCAGGCCGCGGGCGAGTCGACGCGCACCCAGCCCTTCGACGCGCGAATGCTCCACGCGTCCCTCGCGGCCAACCAGTCGACGGACGAGCTCCCCGACCTGGCAACCGCGCCGTTCCGTCGCGAGGCGCTGCTCGGGCCGCCCCCCAAGGTGGTGGAGGATGTCGAGGCGGTGAAGTGGGGCTCACGCGCCACTGACCCCTTCGATCCCGGGGATGAGCCAGCCACCCAGGAGCGTCCGACCGAGCGCCTCGACATCGATCCGATCACGCGACCGAGACCGGCGGTCTCGATCGATCCCGAGACGCGTCCGCACGGGATCGACAAGCTCATCTCGACCCGCGAGATGGGGGCGACGCACCTCGATGGCGCCACCCGCCCGCAGGGGGCGTACTCCGCGCCCAAGACGGAGGCCACGACTGCGAAGTTCGACCGCGCGGCCGAGGATCCGATGCGTCAGACGGGTGACATGGGCTCGGTCCAGGGCGGCCCGCTCATCTTCAAGCTGGAGGCACCACCGCCCCAGGTGACGGAGACCGGCAGCGTCCCGCGGCAGGTGCGCCTCGGAGACGTGACGGGCGAGGTGCCGCGGGTGCCGCCCGAGTCGCGGTCCGAGCTGCGGCCGAGCGGCGCGTTGCCCATCTTCGACCTCGAGGCCGAGATGCACCCCCCGCGGCCCGATGTGTTTCGACTCGGCGAGGGCTCTGCAGAAACCTCGCGGGTCGTGTCGATCACCCCGCCGCCCACCGGTGAGCATCGCGCCGTCGAGGAGGCACTCCGGAAGGCGACCGAGCCGGCCTCGCCGGCGAATAGCGGCTCGTTCCAGGTGATGGGCGCGGACGGACAGCCCGGCTACCTCGCACCGCCGCGCCCGGCGTCCTCCTCCAGGCCGGTCGCCGCCATGCCCACCCACAGCGCAGGCCTCGCCGGGATGCTGGGGCTGGTGCTGCCGGGGATGGGGCAGGTCTACAACGGCGAGCGCGATCGCGCGGTCTGGTTCGCCATCGGCGCCGTGCTCATCGTTCCGTGGGTGTGGGGCATCATCGACGCGGTCGCGGTGGCGGGCAGGATCGCCGGTGGCCAACAGCGTCCGCCCGACCCTTCCGCGCGTGAGTCGGCCGTTCGCGGGCACCTGCTGCTGAATATGTCGATCCTCTTCGGCGTCGTGGTGGGCGTGTTCCTGTGGCAGCGCATTGGCGATCGCGCCGTGCCGCCCCCGCCTCCGCCCGAGCCGGCCCCGGTGGCGGTCGTGGTCGACGCGGCGATCCCGGACGCGGCCCCCGACACCGGGCCGAGCCCGCAGGAACTTCGAGCCAAGGTGGACGGGCTGATGAAGCGCGGCCGCCAGGCATGTAGCCGCGGGCTGTACGCCGAGTGTGAGGAGATCATGCACGGGATCCTGAAACTCGACCGCACCTACCGAGCGGCGCGAAGCCTGCTCGTCGAGGCCGTCTCGAAGAGGCGCCGTCGCGAGAAGAAGGCCCGAACGGACGCGGGCGCGGCGCCGAACACACCATGACCGCCCTGCTCGCCGTCGCCCTCTTCGCCCCGCCCGCCACGTTGCGGGTCGAGTCGATCCGCGCGCCGCATCCGCCCCATTGCATCGCCGCTTCTCAGTGGAGCGACCCGATCGCAAACAGCCCGGTCGACCTCTTCGACAGCACACGATGGTGGACGGTGTGCGCCCGCGCCGCCGCGGAGAGGGACTACGCCCTCGACGTGCGCCTCGCGGCGCCGGTGCGAATCGACCGCGTGCGCATCTCCCGGCCGCCGCTCCGGTCTGCGAAGCGCATCGAGGTCCACTTCCACGACCGCTCATTATCGACCAAGGTGCCGGTCTACTTCCGCGAGATCGCGATCGGCGCAGACGGTGGAGAGGCGCGCCTCCAGGGCCCGCTGAAATGGAACCCGAACCTGCTCGAAGACGATGGCTTCCACGCGCGCCGCAAGGCGGCGGGCTTCGACCGGTACCAGCTCGACACACCCCTTCGGGTCGATGGCCTCACCTTCGTCCTGCGTGAGCTCGAGCCGGGTGAGAAAGAGCCCGCGATCGGTCCGGTCACGCTGTGGCTCGCGGACAAGATGATCCCACTCGACGACGCGGCTGGCACCCGCCAGGCGCATGCACGCTGGCTCGGAAACCGACTCTCCCAGACCCTGCGCGGCCAACACCTGCAGGCCGGCCTCCGGGTGCTGACCCTCGACGCGTCGGGGATCCTCTTCGAGACCGTGCGCGAGGCGTGGGACGCCGGGAATCACGAGGAGACCCGGGTCGCGCTCGGGCGCTGGCGGGTGGCGGATGGGCGATTCGAGTTCGCGGCCGAGGGCGGCGGTGACTTCGCCCCCGTCGAGTACTCCATCGACGACGCGCCGCTCGAAGTGTGGCTGCAGACCGAGCCGCTGACGGGCGTTTATCGCATCGTCAAGAAGGTGCCCGTCGCCCCGCACGAGCCGGCGCTGCTCGGCGCCCCCCCGCCTTCAACGGCACCGCCGAAGACGGCACCCGAGCCGGTGGTGATCCCGATCCGCTGACCTTTACGAGTTCTTGTGGATGTCGTGCTTCTTGAGGAGCTCGCGCAGGTGGTAGCGGGTGAGGCCAGCGGCCTTCGCGCTCTGGCTGATGTTCCCGGAGAACTTCTCGACGAGTCGCTTGAGGTAGATCGCCTCGAATTCGTCGAGCAGCGACTGCTTCGCGTCCTTGAACTCGAGGTTGATGTCGACCGAGTAGTTGAGGTCGCCTTCGCCGCCACCGTGTGAGGACGAGAGGCTCGGCACGCTGAACGGCTCGTTGCCGAGCATGAAGTCGGGACGGGTCAGGACCGGGCCGTCGCCGAGGCTCGTCGCGCGCTCGACCACGTTCTTCAGCTCGCGGATGTTGCCCGCCCACTGGCGCTCGCGCAGAGCCTTCATCGCGTCGGGGCTGATCTCGAACGGCGTCAGCCCTCGCTCCGCGCGCCTCGCGTTTGCGCGCCCGAGGAAGTGGTCGACCAGCAGCTCGATGTCGCCGCGGCGGGCCCGCAGCGGGGGCAACGGGATCTGCATCACGCTGAGGCGGAAGTAGAGGTCCTCGCGGAACCCCCCCTCGGTGACCATGTTACGCAGTTCGCGGTTGGTCGCTGCGACGACGCGGCAATCGACGTTGATCGTGCGGTCGCCGCCGATGCGCTTGAGCTCTCGGTTCTCGAGGACGCGCAGCAGCTTGGGCTGGAGGTTGATCTCGAGCTCGCCGATCTCGTCGAGGAAGATGGTCCCACCGTCGGCCTGTTCGAAGACGCCTTTGTGTTGGGAGATGGCGCCGGTGAACGAACCCTTCTCGTGGCCGAAGATGGTGCTCTCGACCAGCTCGCGGGGGATCGCGGAGCAGTCGAGCACGACGAAAGGCTTGGTGCGGCGGCCGCTGTGGTTGTGGACGGCTTTTGCGACGAGCTCCTTGCCGGTGCCGGTCTCGCCCTGGATGAGCACCGTCAGGTCGCTCGGCGCGACCCGCGCGAGGTTCGCGAAGATCTCACGCATCGGGACGCTCGCCCCGATGCAGTCGTCGAAGCGGTCCTCCTCGCTCAGCTCGATGGTGACGACGTCGCGCGTCGGCTCGAACTTCAGGAGCGTGTTGCCGGCGCGAAATGACGTGCCGGGCTTGAGGTAGATCTCCTTGATCCGGATCTCGCCGTAGAACGTGCCGTTGGTGCTGCCGGCGTCCACGAGCAGGTAGCCGTTGTCGACCGCCCGGATCTCGAAGTGCTGGCTGCTCACCGAGCCGTCCGTCAGCGTCACGTCGCAGACCGGGCTACGACCGACGGTCACGAACTCCTTGGCGACAGTGAACGACTCCCCGGCGTCCGCGCCCTCGAGGACGACGAGCTTGCTCTTCCGCAGGCGCTTGGCCATCGGGCGGCTGCCCGAGAAGATCGTCTTGAGGGCGGCGTCGTCGGGGATGCTGTCGATGCCCATGGGCTCCTCGACGAGGTGGATGATCCAGTTGCCAGCCTAACTCGTCGAGGGCGGTCGCTAAAGGACCGTCAGGAGTACTTCGGTCGTGTTGGCCGTCAACACGAACGTAGGACTCGGCTACTCGTCGCAGGGGTTCGGCAGCCCCGAGCAGTCGCTGTACGCCTGCAGACAGTTGACGCCCCCCGCGTTGTCGCCGCATTGGCAGCTGGTGCAGGCGGGCGCGCTCGGGTCCGCGATGCATTGCGCCAGGCAGTTCATCTGAACGCACTGCACGCTCCCGGCCACGCAGCCGAGGCACTCGCGGCTGACCATGTTGTTGGTGCGGTCCTCGAGGCAATCGATGAAGCACGTCGCCTGGTCTCCAGCAGCGATGCACATCAGCGCGCACTCGCCAGCGTGGGCGCTCACGTCCCGCCCATCGTAGTCGGCCTGGATGCCTTCAGCGTCCATGTCGTTGGTGCACAGGCCACCTTCACCCTCGCCTTCTCCCTCACCCTCGCCCTCGCCCT
>PVBE010844500.1_pt1 | contig 17212 bp, 15 predicted proteins | sample 1631181 | NCBI WGS metagenome assembly PVBE01 (sample SAMN08397723, study PRJNA350692) | Marine metagenome, whole genome shotgun sequencing project. | isolation source: water | place: Pacific Ocean | collected 2012-04 | reverse complement strand
GACCGCTGTCTGCACCCGGTTCCCTGTCTCCAGCACTCGCTTCCCTCGACGAAAGACAAGGAAGCTGAGGGCTGGGAGCACGATCCGTTCAAGCTCTGGGTTGGCGAAGACGGCACGCTCTACGGGCGCGGCGTGACCGACTGCCTCGGACACGTTGCCGTGATCGCGGACATCCTCGGCAAGATGGGTGACGCCGGCGTTCGGCCGAAGCGCACGTTGAAGGTCGTGCTGATCGCGAACGAAGAGGAGGCGCCTGTGAGCGAGTACGGCCTCGACTACGTCGCCGATCAGGGACAGCTCGACGACCTCAAGGGCGGCCCCCTCTTTTGGATCGATAGCGCGGATTTCGGCCCCACCCTCGGCACCGGCGGGACGTCACAATGGCGGCTCGAGATCACGGGCGTGACCGGTCACTCGGGCCTGACGCATAACTGTGTCAACGCCCTCGAACTGGGGATGGCCGCTTGTCTCGGCATGGTCGCCTGGTTCAACGACGCATTCCCGGCCCATCCCGACGAGGCTCGCTACGGCTTTCAGACGCCTTCGACCTTGAAGCCGACGGTCGTGGAGGCTGCGAATAATAAGATCACCAAGATCCCCGGCGACGTCGCCATCGAGGGTGATATTCGCCTGACGCCCTTCTACAGCGTGGCCGACGCTCGCCAAGGTGCTGAGGAGTACATTGCGCGCATCAACCACGGCATCGAGACCGGCGACTTGCCGGCCTCCTTTCCGCGAGTGCGCACCCAGGGCGGCGAGCCCGGCAGCCTGAAGCTCATCTGGAAGGGACGGATGATGGAGGGCATCGCGTGCCACCTCGAGTCCGAGGGGCTCAGCGCGCTCAAGACGGCGATCAAACGGGTCCGCGGCGAAAATGGGCTGAACCCCTTCTCGATGACTGGGGCGCTGCCTCTCGTGCGTGACCTCCAGCGCGTCGGGCATGACGTCCAGATCACGGGATTCGGCGTCGGCTCCTACTATCATGCGCCCAATGAGCAGGCGAACGTCGAGGCCTTCCGCGAGGGGTTCGAGATCCTCCGCGAGCTGCTGGTCGAACTCGAGTAGCCCGCGCCGTCTCTTGCGCGCGTCACGCGCCGATGGTCCGTAGACGCGCGCGTCACGCGCCGCCTCTTGCGCGCGTCGCGCGCAAACGGTTTGCTGTGAGTGCAATGTCCCGATTTGCGGACATTTGCCCCCCATAGACCTGCCGTTGGGCGTCAAATGTCCCGATTTGCGGACACGGCTCTTTTAAATAAGACAATGCCCGCGCGGCTCGTCGCCGGCGGGCAAGTTTGTTCGCTGTGAGTTCGGAGGAACTCTCAGGCGTCGGAGGCGTTTGAGGCTTTGTGGAGCGCCGAGCGCAGTCGGGAGACGGTGCGCGAGGCCTTTTTCTTGGGGACTGAGCCCTTGCTGGCGGCTCGTGCCAAGGCCTTCTCGGCGCCCGTGATGAGTTCGGCGGCGGTTGCGGCGCCGGCCTCGAGGGCTACGCGGGCCTTCTTGACGGCGGAGCGCGCTGTGCCTTCGCTCACGCGGTTACGTAGCGCGCGCTTTGCGTTCTGTCGGTTTCGCTTCTGGGCTGAGGGATGGTTCGCCATGGCGTTCTCGTAGGGTCAAATTAGGCTTTTTGCGGTTTTGCGTCCGCGGCCTTCGGGTCGTAGCCCGTGGGGTGAATCGGAAAGGTCGGCGTTCCAGCGAGGGCGCGCTTGCGCTTGTCAGCGCGGTTGGCGCGACGCTCGTTCATCTGCCGACGACGGCGGGTCTTCTGTGTGTTGGATGCCATGGGATACCTCGGCGGCTCCGAAAGACCGAAATACTGGGAAAACCAGCGTTCCGGTGATGAGGGGCCGGGAATATGGGGGAAGAGTCGCGGCTTGTCAACGCCGTGGGCCCATCAATGGTCCCTTCCCTCTTAAGATGCCAGATGCCTCGCGCCTGGGTCCCCTGGACCGGAGTCCCAGGGCCGGGCGCGACGGCTTAAGGCGGTACCCCGAAACGGCGTTTGTAAGAGGTAGCGCGGGTCGACGCGTCCCGCCAGCCGCGCCCCTTTCGAGGTGAAAAGGCGTATCTTAGCGGGGCCCAATCGAGCAGGATGGCGGGCCGACAGTCGTGAAAGAGCAAGCAGGACATCAGGCCACCGGGTCGGAAACGGGCCCAGGCGGCGCGCCACGGAGCGCGCCAGAGAGCGCGCCAGGGAGCGCGATAGAAGAGCTGGAGCGGGAGCTCCGGGCCCGTCGGTCTCGCAAGTGGCGCACCTTAGGCCTCGTGGTCTTGGTCATTGTGGTGCTCTTTGGCGGTCTGCGCGCGTATCGGACGGCGACGGAGCCTCCACCCGAGTCCCTCTACAGCACCGCTGATATTGAGCGCCGCACGGTTAAAGAGACCGTGATGGCGACCGGGAGCGCGAAACCCGTGACTGAGGTCCAGGTCGGCGCCCAGGTTTCGGGGCGCGTGGAGAAAATCTACGTCGATTTCAACAGCCCAGTGAAAGAGGGCCAGCTGCTCGCCGAGATCGATCCCAGCCTCTTCTCGGCACAGGTCTCCCAGAATCAGGCCGCTGTCGGTTCCGCCGTCGCGAACGTCGCCAGCGCACAGGCCCGCCTCGACACCGCGGAACTCGACCTCAGTCGCGCGAAAGAGCTCCGGAAGCGCGGGGTGACGAGCCAGGCGATCGTGGACACCGCCCAAGGCGCCAAGGACGTGGCGGTGGCGTCGCTGAAGGCGGCCAGGGCGCAAGTCAAGCAGGCGCGCGCGCACCTCAACGGCGCAAAGACCACGCTCGGCTACGCACGGATCTACTCGCCCGTTGACGGCATCGTAGTGAACCGCGCCATCGAGCCCGGCCAAACCGTAGCGTCGAGCTTCTCGGCGCCGGTGCTCTTTGTCATCGCCAAGGATCTCCGCAAAATGCAGGTCCTCGCCGACATCGACGAGGCGGACGTTGGCAAGCTGAAGGAGGGCATGATGGCGGAGGTCGAAGTCGACGCCTTCCCCGGTGAGCCTTTTAACGGCGTTGTCAGTCAGGTTCGCTACAGCCCGAAAGAAGAACAGGGCGTCGTCACCTACTCCGCAGTCATCGACGTCGCGAACCCCGACTTGAAGCTGCGCCCCGGCATGACGTCCAACGTCACGATTCAGACCGCCGAGGCCAAGGACGCACTTGCCGTGCGCAACGCGGCGCTACGCTTTCAGCCGCCTCCAAAGAAGGACGAAGAGGGCGAGGAGAAAAAGCAGGGCGAATTGCTCGCAGAAAAGAAGCGGGCCGAACCGGGCGACGAGAAAGAGAAGCGCCCGGCGCTGAAGACCGGTCAGGGTCGCGTCTATCTCATCGAGGGCGCTCCGCCTGACGAAGAACTCGCTCCCAAAGTGGTCAACGTGGGCATCACCGACGGTATCTGGACAGTCGTTCTCGACAACGCGCTGAAGGACGGAACGCCCCTTGTGACGCGGCAGGATCGAGAACGCAAACGGCGGGGTTTCCGCTTCTTCTGAGCCATGTCGCTGGTCGAGCTACAGAACGTCAGCAAGGACTACATCTCGGGTCCCGAGATCGTTCACGCGCTGCGCGACGTGGACTTGAGCATCGATCGCGGCGAACTCATTGCCATTGTCGGCGCCAGCGGCTCCGGCAAGAGCACGTTGATGAACATCCTCGGATGTTTGGACCGGCCCACGCGCGGCACTTACACAATCGCCGGCGTCGACGTCACCAAGGCCGATCAAGATGCGCGCGCCATTGTTCGCAACCGGCTCATCGGTTTCGTCTTTCAGTCGTTCAACTTGCTGCCGCGTACGACGGCGCTCGAGAACGTCGAACTGCCGCTGCTTTACCGCGGCGTGAAGCGTAAGGAACGTCAGCGCCGCGCCATGGTGTCACTGGATCTCGTCGGCTTGCGCGACCGCGCGATGCACACTCCGAATCAACTTTCCGGCGGTCAGCAACAACGAGCGGCCATTGCGCGCGCGCTCGTCAGCGATCCGCCGCTGCTGCTCGCCGACGAACCCACCGGCAACCTCGACACGCGTACGAGTTACGAGGTGCTCTCGCTCCTTCAAGGTCTGGCGCGCGAGCGCGGACTGACGGTGCTGCTCGTGACGCACGAGCCGGAGATCGCCTCGTGCACGGACCGCATCATCGAGATCCGCGACGGACGTGTGCGCAAGGACGCGCGTAACGCTAACGCGAGCGACGCCGCCAGGCTGCTCGCTGAACTCGGCGAGCCGGAGTGAGGCATGGGAACGTTCTTCGCTTCCTTCCGCATCGCCTGGCGCAACATCATGCGGTCGCCGGTGCGGTCTTTTCTCACGGCGCTCGCGATCTTGCTCGGCATCGCGACGGTCGCCGTCGTTACGGCGCTATCGACCGGCACGCGTGAGAGCGTGGATGAGCGAATTCAAAGCCTGGGTTCGAACCTGATCTTCGTCTTCTCGCGCCCCGCCGCCCGCAGCGGCGCCCGGCAGATTGTGCAAGGGCTGACCGAACGCGATGCTGACGCGATCCGTCGCGAATCGCTCGCGAGCGAGGTGACGGTCTACTCCGAGCTCCGCTCGCAGGTGAAGAGCGATTTCGGGAATCATAAGACCAAGGTGATAGGTGTCGACCTCTCCTACTTCGAGGTGCGTGCCTTCGACGTCGAGAAGGGGCGCAAGTGGACGCCTGAAGAGGCGCGGGCCAAGGCAAAGGTCGGCCTTATTGGGCAGACACTGGTGGACGAGTTGTTCGGCGATGACGACCCCATCGGCGAGCGCGTTACGATTGGGCGTCACTCGTTTCTCGTCATCGGAGTTCTCGCACCAAAAGGCGAGTCGAGCTTTGAGGATCAGGACGACCGCATCTTGATGCCCATTTCCACGTGGCGGTCGCGCCTCTCGCCGGGGCAGGGAGACCGCGTCCAGCTCATCATGGCGAGCGCGCCAACGCCCGAATACGTTGCCACGGTCGAGGAAGAGGCGGAGGCCATTCTTCGCCAGCGGCACCGTCTCCGCGGGGACGAGGAGAACGACTTTCGCATCAGCACGCAGGCGTCGTGGCAGGCGATGCAGAGCGGCATCATGACCGTGCTCACCATACTGCTCGTTTTTGTGGCGTCGATTTCGCTCTTTGTTGCTGGCGTCGGCGTGATGAACATCATGCTCGCTTCAGTTACGGAGCGGACCCGCGAGATCGGCATTCGCATGGCCATCGGGGCGAAGCGCGCCGATGTCCTGATGCAATTTCTTGTCGAGTCGATGGTCCTTACGGTTTTCGGTGGCGTGTTGGGGGTCGCGCTGGCTGTGCTTCTTGTTTACCTGATCGATAACTTCACCGATTCCAGCGCGCGCCTATCCATACCTGCGGTGACGATGGCTCTCGTGACGAGCGCCGTCGTGGGGCTGCTCTTCGGCCTCGTGCCTGCGTATCGCGCCGCCCGACTCGACCCTATCGAGGCCTTGCGCCATGAGTGAGCGACTCGCGCGCGTGGACGTCGTCGTTGAGGAAGACGAGAGGAGCGAGCGACGATGATCCGTCTTGCCTGGTTCGCTCTGACTGCGGCATTGGCGTCCGTGCGCCGGAATGCCGTGCGAAGCGCGCTTACGGCCTTTGGCGTGGCTGTTGGCGTTTGGGCCGTGGCCATGGTCGTCGCGCTGAGCGAAGGCGCGACCGTGAGCGTCGAGAAGAACGTTGCCAAGCTTGGGCAAAACACGTTGACCGTGCGCGCAACTGCCGTCGCCAAGAGCGGGGCGCGGGGCGACAATGTGGCGCGACTCACCGAGCAGGACGCGGAGTCCATCGCCCGCGAGATCCCTGGCGTCGCCGCAGTCGCCGGCTACGTCCAGTCCTTCGGACAAGTCGTCTACGGTCAGAAGAACGAAGCCGCGACCTTGCTCGGTACGACGCTCCCCTTCTTTCAGGTCCGCGACTGGGAGCCCGTCGAGGGCAAGCCTTGGGATGAGACCGAGCAATCTGTCGGCGCGCGCGTTTGTTTACTTGGTCAGACAACGGCCGAGGATCTCTTTGGTGACGAAGATCCGGTCGGTCGGCATGTACGAATCGGGCGCCACCTCTTTCGCGTTCTTGGCGTGCTCGGGCCGAAAGGTAAGAACAACTTCGGACGCGATCTTGACGCCGTGGTTGTCATGCCGCTCAGGGCGATGCGAGCGAAGTTTGCGCCTGGTAAACACGGTCGCGTCGATCGCGTTCTGATTAGCGCCGACACGCCCGAGTTGATTCGCCCCGTCCAGAAAGAAGCCGCCGTGCTCTTGCGTCAACGACACCATATCGACGAGGGGGAGCAGGACGATTTTCGTATTCGTACGCAAGAGGACTTTCGCCAGAGGCAAGAGGGCATCGTGGATCCGGTTCGTTCGCTCCTGCTTTGGCTCTCGGGGATCATCCTGCTCGTGGCCGGCATCGGCGTGATGAACATCATGCTGGCCTCCATTGCTGAGCGCACCCGCGAGATCGGGATTCGCATGGCCATTGGCGCGCGGCAGTCGGACGTCTTGATGCAGTTTCTGATCGAATCGTTGGTGCTTTCCGTAATCGGTGGCATCGCCGGCACGGTGGGTGCGGCTCTCTGCGTCGCTGCTGTTCGGGCGTGGCTCGACTGGCCGATGACCCTATCCGCAGGAGCCTTGATGGCGGCGGTCGGCACGAGCACATTCGTCGGAATCGTCTTCGGTTTCATCCCCGCTTTCAATGCTGCACGGCTCGACCCGATTCAGGCGCTGCACCGCGAGTAACGAGTTATGCTGCCGGCCATGGCCGAGACGCTGAGCATCGAAGTCATCTCCGACACGGTTTGCCCTTGGTGTTTCATTGGCAAGCGCAAGCTGGAGAGCGCTCTTGCGGATATGCCTGACGTGGACGCGACGGTGACGTGGAGGCCGTATTTTCTTGATCCGCACGTTCCAGCCGGCGGTGTCGACGCACGCGAATACCTCGCCGCCAAGTTCGGATCACATCGCGCCGCCGAAGCCTTGGGAGGAAGGATCCGCGAAGAGGCCGAACGCGTTGGCATTGCATTCGATTTTGCCGTCCAGAAAGTCAGGCCGAATACGCTGGATTCGCATCGTTTGATCCATTGGGCGCACGAAGCGGGCGTTGGCGATGCCGTGGTCGAAGCACTCTTCTCTGCGTACTTCGAAAAGGGGCGGGATATTGGCGACCGAGACGTGCTCGCCGTGATCGGCGGGGCTGCGGGATTGGACGAGGAAGCGATCCGATGCCGGCTCGAGTCGGACGACGACTCCGATACGGTCCTCGCGCAAGTCGGGCAGGCGCAGGACGATTGCGTTACCGCCGTGCCCACGTTCTCGATTCAAGGATTTCTGCTGCCAGGCGCGCAGGAACCGAAGGTTCTGGCGCACACCATTCAGCGCATTCTCGACAAGCGTCGGTCCGCCCGCTAACGATTCCCAGTATTTCGGAGCTACGGATGCAAAAGATAAAACAGATCCTATTTCTCGCCGCCCTCACGTCGCTCGCCGTTGCTTGCGGCAAGGACAAGAAGGCTGCTGACGCCAAACTGACGGCTTGCGAGCAGGCATACGAGAGCGTGTCCGCGAGCGCGGCGGCGCCGCCGCGCGATAAGTTTCTCAAGACCTGCAACAAACTCCCGTTGATGAACAAGAAGTGCCTGCAAATCGCGTATTCCCGAGGCAATCGCGAACTGTGCGACGAAGCCAAGCGCACGCTCGACCCCGCCGAGCACCAGCTGGTCGAGCTGGTCAACGCAAACCCGCCCGCCCAGCCCGCTCAGTAAGCGGCGCCGAGCGGGCTCGCGCGAGCGCGCGTTCGCTTAACGGAAAACTACGGCAACGTTTCCATGTGGCTCGGGTAGTCCGTCACGGCGACGGTGTTTTCGTACCCGTCGCATGCCCCACCGGCATGCTGCCCGATGATGTACGTAGCGGTCGGCTCAACGCCGATCTCGGCGTACGCACAGATGTCGCTCGTCGCGTTGCCGTACGCGACCTGAATGTCGAGTCCCGCGTCGTTCACGAGCGACGTCAACGTATCGATCTTGTACGGCAGCGCGCCCTCGGCGCCGTCCAGCGCCTGCTCGACGGAATCGAGCGTAAAGACCGGCCCGTGCGGGAAGTCCATCCGCTCGAGCCAATCGCGCGTCAGCGGGTCGAAGAGGTAAGGGCGCGCGGTGATGTAGACGGGCTGGTACCCGCGATCGACCCAGTATTCGACGACGTCCTGCGCGGCCTCGTACGCTTCAGCGTGCGCGTCGATGAGTTCGACGGCGATGTCGAAAGCCTTCTCGTTCAGGCCGGCCAGATCAAGAATCTGTGAGCCCGTGGGGCGCAGAATCTCGGCGATGCCGCCGCGGACCAGTTCGTTATCGTCGGTGGTCAACGTACCGTCGATGTCGAAGACGACCGTCGGCGTGCCGCGTTTCACGACGAAGACGGAACCGTCCGCGTACGTCAGGTCTCCGGCGACGACCAAGCGGAAGGGGTACGCGCCCGTCTCCGGGAACTCATCGGCATCCACGTCGATGGCAACGCGTCCGTCCGTGTCCGTGTACTGCGAGTCCACTTCGCGCCACTCGCAATCGACGGCGACGAAGGCGCGGATCCGCTCGTCCTCCAGATCCTTGCTCGTCGGCCCGTAGCTGAACTTCCCGCGCAGGACGGCGTCGTCTCCGGGGTTTACGACCTGGTCCGAGGCGCTATGCAGCGAGTCGCCCAACCTGAGGATGAGCGGCGTTTGGAAACTATGCTCCCAGTCCTCGGACGCTCCGGGCTGCGGCGCGGCGCAATCGGGACGAGCCGGAGCGCGCGTTGCGTTTCCGTCTCCGCCCGACGCGCCCGACGCGTCAACAGAGCCGTTATTGTTTTGCCCGGGGTCGTTCGCCTGCTCAGCGCTACAACCGACGGCCAGTGCGACTAATGCGAAATACCGAGTGTTCATGGCAAACGCTAAGAGCAACGCCGATGCCATGATCGAAAGCTGTGCAACTACGCACAGTTACAGCTATAACACCAAAAATTGGCGTGACTAGAATGCGACACTGAGACTGGGCGCTCCGTGGCTGTGAGCCACCGTGCGTCCGCCTCTACGCGCCCGAACGCGCGTTTGCGCAGCGGCTACTTGGCCTTCGCCTTGGCGAACAAGTCGGCGAGGGTGCCGAACTTATTCTCCTTCTCGGCCGCCTTTCGGTATTCCTTGTGGGCCCTGCGCTCGTCGTCCTCGGAGAGGCCGCGGATGCTGAGCTTGGGCTCGCCGCGTCGCGGATCCATGTCGATGACTTTCACTTCGAGGGGGTCACCGGCCTTGAACTTCCGCCGGAGCTCCGCGCCGCGGGGCAGACCCGTCTGGCTGCCGGGGATGAATCCTCGCTGCGAGCGACCCGTCGTGCCCAGCACGCGCACGATAACGCCCGCTGTGCCTTCGGCCCGTACGACCTCTACCTTGATTCTCTGGCCACGCGCGACCTTCTGAGGCGCCTCGTCGGCGCGTTCCGGAGGCGGCGCCGGATGCAGCGCGAGCTTGCGGTCGCGGGGATCCAAGCGATGCACCAGGACCTCGATCTCTTCGCCTACCTTGTAGAGCTCGTTCGGATCCTCGACTCGGTCGAAGCCCATATCCGAGATGTGCATCAGACCTTCGATGCCTTCTTCGAGCTCGATGAAAGCACCAAAACTCTCAACGCCCTTCACCTTGCCCTTATGCAGACTGCGCGGCGCGTACTTCTCTTTGACCTCGGCCCAAGGGTCCGGCACGAGAGCCTTGCGACTCAGCCAGATCTTGCCCTTCTCGTCGATCTTGCCGATCTTGACCTCGACCTTGTCGCCGGCCTTGAAGAGCGTCTCCAATCGCGCGTGGGGGTCGTGGCTCGCCTCAGAGATGTGCACCAGGCCTTCGAGGCCTTCGGCGGCGGGCAGCGAGAGGAACGCGCCCCACTCGACCACGGAACGCACAACCCCTTCGATGGTCTGTCCCACCTCGAGGGTCTCGAGCGCCTTCTTGCGGCGCTCGTGGGCCTCTTGTTCGAGCATCGGGCGCCGGGTCACGATGACGTCGCGGCCGTTGTTCTTGTACTCGGCGACTTTGAAATCCATGCGCTGGCCGAGCAGGCCCGCGAGGTTCGCCCGTGCCGGATGCAGGTCGACGCCGGACGCCGGCGCGAACGCGCGGAGGCCGTCGATGTCGACATCGACGCCGCCCTTGATGACGCCTGTGACAAGCGCCTTGATGAGCGTTCCGTCCTTTGCGGCGGCCTCAACCTTCGGCTTCGAGTCTTCGACCCTTAGCGGCTTGCGCGTCAACACCACGAGGCCGCCTCGCGAACCATCGCCGAGGACCTTCGCGACAAAACGATCTGCGACACCCGGCACGAGGTCGTCGGCTTCCATCTCGCTTCGATCGAAGACGGCGAGCGCTTTGCCGGAGAGATCGATCATGATCGCGTCGGGCAGTACTGCCGTGACTTTACCGAAGACGTCTTCGCCGACGCGGAAAGGCGCGCGCTCGTTGGCGGGCCGTCCCGGATGCGCTCCCGGCTTCTTCTTGCGCTTGCGCTTGCGCTTCTTCTTCTCACCGTCGGCACCCTCGGCGCCTTCGGCCTTTGCCTTGCCGTCACCGTCAGGCTTTGCTTTGCCGTCGGCAGGCTTGGCTTTGCCGTCGCCACCGTCGCCACCGTCGGCCTTGTCGCCGGTCTCCGCCGCCGGCTCAGGCTTAGCTTCCGCCGCCGCTTCAGGCTTAGCTTCCGCCGCCGCTTCGGGCTTAGCTTCCGCCGCCGCTTCAGGCTTAGCATCCGCCGCCGGCTCAGGCTTAGCTTTCGCCGCCGCTTCAGGCTTCGCCTCAGGCGTGGCTTCTGCCGTCGGCTCTGCGGGCGTTTCCGTCCCTGCTGCCTGAGTTGTCGCCTCCGGGTTCACCGCCGCGTCGCTTGTTGTCGCGTCGTCGGTCTTGGTTTCGGCTGCGTTGGGATTGGTTTCTGCGGTTGTATCGGATGCCATGACGGACCCACTTGTTGCGGCCCTTGCACGTGATGCGAGGGGCCAGCTGTTGTTGTCGACCCCTGAGGGGTCGTGACTATTCCATTCGGGACGGAGCGTCCCTGTGATCTATTTTCGTTTACGTATTGCTCAGCGAGTGATGGGTAGATGCCGATTCACGCCACCGCTGCGGTCTATCGTCAAGGGGCCCTGCGCGAGATCGCTGCGTTGCTCGACGGCCTTGAGGAGCTTTTCTGCAATGAGGTTGAACTCTTTCGCTACCCCTGAGTTTGGTGCGGCTTGTACTACGGGCACGCCCGAGTCGCCCCACTTGGCAATATCCGGGTCGATGGGGATCTGCCCCAAGAGCGGCGCCTCCGCAAATTCGGCCACTTTTGCCCCGCCGCCGGAGCCGAAAAGCTCGTGGCGTTTGTCGCATCCGTCGCAGACGAAGTAGCTCTCGTTCTCGACGACGCCGAGGATGGGAATCGAGACCTTCTTGGCCATGCTGACGGACTTGTAGACGTCAGCGAGGGCGACATCTTGCGGCGTTGTCACGATAATCGCGCCGGTCGCCGCGACTTTTTGCGACAGCGTCAGCGTCACATCTCCGGTCCCGGGGGGCAGGTCGAGGATGAGGTAGTCGAGGGGGCTCCAGGCGACGTCCTTGAGGAATTGCATTAAGGCCCCGTGCAACATGGGACCGCGCCAAACGACGGCCGCCTTCGGATCGTCCAGCAAGAAACCGATGGACATGAGCTCGATGCCGAAGCGCTCGAGCGGCCTGATCTTGTCCCCGTCCGTCGTCGGCCGCCCCGCCACGCCCATCATGGTCGGGATGCTGGGCCCGTAGATGTCGGCGTCGAGTAGGCCGACGCGGTAGCCCTGTCGCTTGAGCGCGAGGGCCGTGTTCGTCGCTACCGTGCTTTTGCCGACGCCGCCCTTGCCGCTCATCACGAGGATGACGTTCTGGACTTGCGGGACGGGATCTTCGGGGCCGATCCGGCGGGCCGTCGGGCGGTTCGTCCACTCAAAGGTCACCTCCTGAGCGCCGAGATCCGTGAGCGCTTTTCGGATCGCCTCCTCGACGCTACTTCGTCCCACCGCGGGGACGTTTTCCAGGCGGAGTTCCACGGCGACGCGTTGGTCGTCGCTCAGGTCGAGCTTCTCGAGCGCGTAGAGTTCTTCGAGGCTCTTGCCGGTCGCCGGGTCGGCGACATTGAGGATAGCGGCGCTAGCCGACTCGCGAGAAAGGGACATGCCAGCGGTGACGTATGCCTCACCGCGGTCCGTGTCAACGCGTCCGCTGCGCAGCGCACAGCGCCACTGGACTAGCCCCCGAGGTTGGAGCGCTTCTTGGACTTCAGCCAGCGCCGCAGGACGGACATGCCGGCCCCATCGTCGTCCCGGTGCAGGGAGCGGTTTGACCACTTTTTGTCGTAGCCGAAGCTGATTCTGGGCATGGCCGGGGCGCGCGGAATGCGCGGATTGCGGAGGTTTTGGTCGGCGACTTCCCGGATCGGCATGCGCCCACGGACCGGATCGATGGATTCCCCGGGCTGACGCTCTGGCCGTGCGGCCGAGGAGAAGCGCGGCAGATGGCTCGCGTAGCGCGCGAGCTGGGCGGCAAATTCGTCAGCCGACTGGGGACGTTCGTCGGGATGATGCGCCAGGGCGCGGTTCATCACGCCGCTCAACGGATCCGCGAATCGCTCGCTCACGGCCCGGATGGCTCGGTCACGTCCGCTCATGGCGGCCGTACTTGGCTCCCCGCAAATGGCGCCGGCGGGAACGACCGTGCCTCCTGAAAGTAATTCGTAGAGGAGGGCCCCCAACCCATAAATATCGGTCCACGGCGCCAGCTGCGTTCCCACAAATTGCTCCGGCGCCGCGTAGCCCAGGTGGCTGGGGAAACGCTGGATCGGGTCCACGACGAGAGCCGCTGCGTCACCAGGATCCGTGAGTTTCACGAGCAGCTGCGAGGGCGACGGCCGAGTGACGATGACGTTTTCCGGCTTGATTGCTAGGTGCAGGAGTCCTTGGGCGTGTGTCGCTGCCAGGCCACTCAACACCTGTCCAACGAGTTCGCAGGCGCGCGAAGGCTTGATGGGTGCCTTGTCGCGAATGACGTCCTGGGCGGGATTTCCTTCGAGCCACTCGCGGACGACGTAGGGGCGGCCGTCGGTGTCGCGGCCGAAGTCGTAGATCTGCGCCACGTTCGGATGGGTCATCCGCGCGGCCTTGGCGACGGACTCGAGGAATCGCAGGTCCGCGCCGTCCTTGCACAGGCGCTCGTGAGGTCGCTTTACGGCGACGCGCTTACCCGTGCGCTGGCACTCTGCGTGGAATACCGTTCCAGACGGACCCGCGCCGACTTGCTCAAGGAGCTGGTATCGAGCGCCGACTACTACGAGCCGCTCGCCACTTTCAGGCTCAGGCTCGTTCTCAGCCTCGTCCTTTGGCTCGTTCTTCGGCTCGTTCTTTGGCTCGTTCTCAGCCTCGTTTTTTGGCACGGACCCCCTCCCCAGTGTCGAACGGGTCCGCGCCGTGCCGTCTTGAACGGGTTCGCGTCAAAACGACGACGGGCATGCCCGGAGGACATGGCGGCGGCACGCTCGCTTGAGGCGCCGCCCGAAATCGCGGGTTTTTGTCCGTGTCCCCGGGGCCGGTCCGCTCGCAGCGGACTTGTCCCGGTGCGCCCGTTTTTGGCGCGGTGCTGTTCAGGAGATCAGTAGTTAATCTTGGGCCAGCAGCCGATCACGATATTCGGGTTGCCTTGCGGCGACGGCGGCGGGTCGACTCGCGCGCCGATGCACGTCTTGATGCCCGGACCGACACCAATATCGAGGCAGGTCATCCCCATCCCCGACGGCGCGTCAGGGCATCCTCCGTTGCAGGTCTCGTAGACGCCGACCGGCGGATCGTTTTCCGGATCGCACTCGCAATCGAACTCCAGGTCGATGCACTGACGGGAGCCGGAGATGAACTCGACGCACCGCTGGTTGCCGGCGCAGTCGATGTCCGAGAAGCAAGGCGCACACTCGGCTCCGTCTACGGCCGCGCAACTGCCAAAGCGATGCGCGCAGGTTTCGAATCCGACGTCGCTGTCGTGGATTGCGCACTCAGCCTCGTCGCCTCCCGGGCATGTCGGCAGGTGCGGATCGCAGCGCTGCGTGCAGATCTTGGCGCCGGATTGGTCCTTCGCGCAGATCTGGCCCGGGACCGCGGAACAGTCCGCGTCGGTTTCGCAGGGGCGACAGTTCTCGTTCCGGAGACAGACGGAGCGCAGCAGTTGCCCGTGCCCACACTCATACGCCTTGCCGTTGCCGATATCGGACGATGCGATGCACGTCGGCGAAGAGCTTCCATCAGAGCCGCATTGCTCATCGCACGGGGCGTCTGACGAACGCGCGAGTCCGCAGCCGTAGCCGTCGCTGCACGCCTCTCCCGCTGCGGTGCACGCCCGCGAGCAGTATCGACCGGGGTCGCCTTCGTCGTTTCCGCCGATGCAGAACTCGTCCTTGGTGTCGTCGCAGGGGCTGTACGTCGAGATGCACTCGTAGAATTCGACTTCCGCGCGCCAGCAGCGCGTGTCGCAGGCCGTATCCGGAGTCTCCGCCGTGCACTCGTATTCGGTGTTGCAAATTGCGATAGCCTTCCGGGCGTCGGCGCATGTGCCGTCTTGTGCAAGAACTACCGCGCGGTCGAGCGAGCCGTCTGGGCATTCGGCGCCGAGGCTCTCGGATTGAACGGGCCCCAAGGGCTCGTAGCCTTCGATGAGATCGCAGTATCGCGTGGTTCCATCGGCGGCCGTTACGCAGCGACCGACCTCTCCGCAGTCGATGTCGAGCGCGCATCCGGGCAGCACGCACTTTTCGTCGATGCAGCTAAAGCCTCTGGCCGTATCGCAGTGGTCGTCGCTCGCGCAGGTCTCGTACTTGCCGGTCACCCCGTTGCTGTCGCCGAGGTCGAGATCGACGCAGAAGCTGCCGAGTTCGTTGCCGCTGCTGTCGCCGATGAGCGCGCAATAGGTTTGCGCGTCACATTCTCGGTGGGTTTCGCAGGACGCGGCGCACTTGTTGTCGACGCAGGTTGCGCCTTCGCCGCATTTGGTCGCGTCGCAGAGGGCGACGCAGGTGCCGTCTGCTTCCACTTTGCCTTCGCACTTGGAACTATTGCAGCCCCCTAGAAGGAGGATGCTGGCGAGAAGCGCCGGGGCTGCGATGAGTCTCGAGATGTCTAGCTTCATGGCTTGTGGTCGTTTCTCGAACTTGCGGCGCCTCCTCCGAGAATGAGGAGAACGGCCCTGGCGTTGATGCCGGCCCGCGATCGGGGGCACCCACACTTTCCGATGAGGAGCGCTACCTACCACGACGCGGGGGCGGTGGACCAGGCGCTGACCGGCCCAACGTTAGGCCGCGCGAAGCCTTGCTGCGATGGGGCAGGGCGACTACGGTCGCTCGGCGATCTGGAGCACACCGGATCCCGGATAAAGCCATGTTGAAAGTTTCCTCCTGTAGCCTGTTGTTGGTTCTCGCCGCGTTCGGACTCGGTGCGTGCTCCGACCCCGTGGAGCAATCCGATTTTGAGCGCAGCGGCGGCGGCCTCAACGAGCACGACGGTCTTCTCTACCCCCCTTTGGTGGACAGCGGCGCCTCGGCGACCTACGCGTACCCCGCCGCACCCTACGGGCATCGGATGGACACCGTGGCGCCTGATACGGCTTTCAGGGGTTGGCGCAATCCAGCCGAGACCGGGTTTGAGCCGGAGCAGGCCGAGACGATCCGTTTTTCCGATTTCTATGACGCTGATGGCAGCAAGGGCATCAAGCTCATCTACGTGATCTCGTCCGCCGAATGGTGTCCGCCCTGTCGGGCAGAATACAACCACTTCAACTCGGCCGGCGTCGCTGACGAGTATCGTGCGAAGGGCGTTGTTTTCCTGGGGACTCTTTTTCAGGACGCCCAAGCAACTCCGCAGCCCGCGGACTACGCGACTGGCAAGCGCTGGGGCGAACGATATGAAGTCGTATTCCCGTTCGCCATCGACCCCGCTCATGCGGCTGGCACTTTCGCAGACACGGGTTCGATTCCGTTCAACTTCATCCTAGACGCCAAAACCATGAAGATGGTCGAGACCATCACCGGCTTCGGCGCGCCCTCAGAGGCAGGCGGCAAGAGCTCGACGGAATCCACGCTCGATGTTCTGCTCAGGGAGCGCTGTCTGGCCGGCGGCCAGAAGTGGAACGAGACGACCACTACCTGCGAGTAGTCGCTTTCGTTTAGTCCTCGCCTGCGTGCCTGCATGCCTCGGTCCGGCTAATCCTGGGCCGCGCAGCGTCAGCTCTTGACGCGCCTGGGGCTGCGCGCGATATCCGTCGAGTGAAAGATCAGGCGTCCGTATTGGCGAGATTGGGTCTTGTGGGCGCGATGATAGCCGCGCTAGGCGTCGCGTCGTGCGGAGGCGGTGCCGGCGGTGCCGGCGGCGCGAAGAACCCGGGCAACATGGACGCTGCGGGCACCCCCGCGGCCGAGGTGACAAAGATCACCAATCGCCCGCCCAACTTTGAACTCGACACCCTCGACGGCGACGTGGCTTCCCTTGACGACTATCTCGGCAAGGACGTCATCCTCATCGATTTTTGGGCCACGTGGTGCGACCCCTGCATGACCGCGATGCCGCACCTCGAAGAACTCTACAAGAAGTACAAGGACCAGGGCTTCGTCGTTCTGGGCGTCAACATCGACGGCCCCGATTCCATGGCCGAAGTCCGAAGCGAGGTCGCGAAGCTCGGCGTCACGTTCCCGATTCTGCTCGACAGCGAAACGCGCGTGGTGGCGCTCTACAATCCGAAAACGAGCGCGCCCTACAGCGTCCTCATCGGCCGCGACGGTCAGGTGCTCGCAAAAAAAGAGGGCTACACCCCCGGCGATGCCGGCGGCCTTGACGCGGAAATCCAGAAAGCCCTCGCGAAGTAAGCTTCCGGGCGCCGCATAAAGCGGCGCGCGCGCGCGGGTCACTGGCTAGACGAATGGGAGATACTGTTCGAAAGCGAGGCCGTACCCGCGCGCCCGCCCCTGCTTGTCCTGAACGGCCATCGAGTTGAAAACCGAAGCGCCGGCTTCGCGCGATTGCCTGACTCACGTCAGCAATTTGGCGCGGACTGATCGACGACAATTAGAATTGCCGGTCGGCGACAATTAGACTGAAGTTCCAGCCCCGAGTAGGCAAGAAGCATCGTAATTTCAAGGCGATGCCTTGAAATTACGATGCTTGGTTCTGT
>PVBE010626618.1_pt1 | contig 17212 bp, 14 predicted proteins | sample 1631181 | NCBI WGS metagenome assembly PVBE01 (sample SAMN08397723, study PRJNA350692) | Marine metagenome, whole genome shotgun sequencing project. | isolation source: water | place: Pacific Ocean | collected 2012-04 | reverse complement strand
CTTGGTCCAGTAGGTGGCGAACGAAGTGCGAACCGGTAAACGAGTTGCTTCCGATTACAAGGAAGCGCCGCTCACTCACTGCGCCACCTCGCCCAATCGAAGCGCCTTGACCATGGTGTGGATCGGATGACCCGAGAACCACCTCGACCACTCGTCATCGTGGGGCATCTCCACGGCCACCGTCGACACCGGGTCTCGCTGGGCTCGATCAAGCATCTCAAGAGTTCCGACGTCACGGTGGACCCCGGCGTTGTGCCATGTGGCGATGCGTCCGAGATACTCCGGAATTACCTGAGTGCTGAGGTCAGTCACCTCGGGATGCTCGACGATCCAGTCCAAGACCGTCCGATCCAGGATGTAGACCGCTCCGTTCGCTGTCCACCCGGGTGGATCGAGCACTTTCTCGTGGAAGCCGACCACGACTCCGTCCGCATCAGTATCCACGATCCCGCAGGCCTCGGGAACCTCCGCCTCGAAGGTCATCATCGTCATGTCCGTGTGAGACGGACGACACCGATGGTGAAAGTCCACAAAGTCGCCAAAATTGCATCGGCAGAGGTTGTCGGCATGGACCACGACCACCGAATCGCCACTAAGCCTCTCCCGGTTGGAGCGAACGGCACCTGCTGTCCCCAGGATCTCGTCTTCCACCGACGGGTGCACCCAGCTACGAAAGATGGGCCGTTCGAGGAACCTCAGCATCTCATCCGCATGATGGTGCACGTTGACCACCACTTCGTCAATACCCGCTCCCCTCATGTGCCCGAGCCAGTGCTCTAGCAGGGGCCTACCATTCACCGGCATGAGCGGCTTGGGCCAGTGGTCGGTCAGAGGGCGGAGGCGCGTTCCCTGGCCGGCTGCCAGAAGGAGCGCCGTCACGGCTCCCAATCTCCCACCAACCCTCAGGCCGCTGTTTCGATCGAATGGGCGACCACCGAGAGCAGCCAGATGTGATGGGTCATCTCCACCACGTTGTACGAATGGCTGTCTACCCAGAGGTCCACGTCTCCCCGACCCCGTAGAGGGTTGTCCTCCGAGAAGCCAGACAGACAGGCCAGCGACAATCCCATCTCTCTAGCCTGCTCGGACCCACGAAGAATGTTCGGGGACCGTCCGCTACTACTGATCAAGATGGCCAGGTCCCCCGGATCCGCATAGGCCCGCAGAGCCTCGCTCACCCAGTTCTCGTACCCGTAGTCGTTCGCGAAGCACGTCAAAAGGTCGGCCTCATTGAAGTTGACCGCTCGTATCCCGGCGGCCTTTGTCAAGTCAACGGCCACATGGCTAGCCATCGCTGCGCTTCCCCCGTTTCCCACCAGGATCGCCTTGCCGCCTTGGTCAGCCACTGCCCGGACGATGCAGGCGAACCTCTCCAGATCGCCCGCATCGGCGGTCTCCACACTTTCGGCGATCGCCGAGAAGTAGGTGGTGAAGAAGTCGTCATTAGCCATGGTCAACCCCGATCACACAACGTCTGAACCGTTGGAACCAGGATCGCTCCCGGCATCTACCAATCTACCGACTGGCCTGCTTCCGACCCGGACCAACACGCCTCCCTCGGGCGTCGATCTTCGACACGACCTCGTCCACGAAGCCAAGCATCCGACCTGCATCCTCCGCCCAGTCGTAGCGAGCCCGAACCGCCTTCCGGCCATTCCTCCCCATCTCCTCTCGCACAACCGGATCACGTAATCGAACCACCGCCTCGACAACGGCCTCCGGATCGCGGTACGGGACAACGATCCCAGCCGCTGACTCTTCCACAATTCGGCTAGCCACCGGGTTCGGCGTTGTGATCACTGGAATCCCCCTCGACATGTATTCGAGAACCTTGGTCGGGATCGACCGACGATAATCAGGCCGATCTTCTAGCAAGGCGAGACCTGCCATCGCTCCCTCAGCCTGCGAAAGGGCCTTTGGGTTCGGTACAAATCCATGAGCTGCCACGTTCGAACCGGCGCGATCTAGCATCGCGGAGACATCCCGATCGGCCGGTCCATATAGGTCGAGACCGACTGTCGGCCCGATCATCCGCATGGCCGCCAACATGGTCTCGATGCCGCGGCCCAGCGACACCCGTCCTACGTAAACGACTCGATTACCCCCGGGTGTCACATAGCGGTCTTGGATCCTCGGTGTGTTCCGCACGACGACCCCATGGGGAAACCGGTCCACATAGGTCGGTTCGGCCAGCATCACCTCAAATGATCCGGCCGCCCACCGCTCCAATAAGCCTGCTCCGAAGCGGGCCGGGCCGCGGAGAAACCCAGGGATCCAGTCCTTATCGACAATCTGGGACACCAGATCCTCATGAACGTCCCACACGCGGGGACAACGAATCCATTTCCCCATGAGGGTTAATTCTGGATCGTGCACGATAGCCAGATCAGCGACACGGGTCTCCCTTAGGAGAGCCGATGCCATTCTCTTCAGAGGCACGAGTCTCCGCCTTCCATCTGACCGGGAAACCGGTACATGAACGAGACCGGGGCGACTGAGATCTCGCTCGGCTTCCGGCGCTACATAAACCACCTCATGACCCGCCTCAAGCAGGGCTGGAATCTGACGGTGGAAGATCCGGGCATCCTCCGGGTGGTGCACGACCGTGGCAACGACGATCCGCACGGTGAATCCTCAGAGCCGCTCGACGTTGTGGCCGTCCAGCGAACCACTGGTATCCAGAATCGCCGACGCACGCTCAAGCACACCGGACTTAAGCACCGCCGTATGAGGTTGAAGTACCACAACCAGGTCTGCTTCGTCGAGATGCGTCGCGTCAAGGGTCAATGCCGGGACCAGTTCCTCACCGACTCGAAATTCTGGAACGTGGGGATCCAGATAGAACAGGTCAGCGCCCATGCCCTGCAATTGAGCAGCCAGCGGCCTAGCCGGGGTCTCACGAACATCGCTGATGTCTGCCTTGTAGGAGACCCCAACCAGCACGATCCTCGATCCGTTGACAGCTTTCTTCTGGCCGTTGAGCGCGTCTTGGATTCGCTTGGCAACATAGGCGGGCATCCGCTCAGAGACCTCCTGGGCCAACTCAACGAACCGGAACCGGTATCCGAGCGATCTCACGACCCATGAGAGGTAGTTGGGATCGATTGGGATGCAGTGACCGCCCACACCGGGGCCCGGATAGAAAGCGTGGAAGCCAAACGGCTTGGTCTTCGCCGCGTCGATCGAGGCCCAGAGGTCGATCCCGAGTTCATGGCAGAAGACGGCCATCTCGTTCATCAGGGCAATGTTCACGTGGCGGTAGGTGTTCTCGAGCAACTTGGCCAACTCTGCCTCGCGGAGGCCTACCGTTGGTACCACCTCGTCAACCAGCTCAGAGTAAAATTCAGTCGCGGCATCGGTGCATCGCTCCGTGAGCCCACCCACGACCTTCGGCGTATTGCGGAGTCCGTATCGGTCATTCCCCGGGTCGATTCGTTCGGGGGAATAGGCGAGATGGAAGTCCTCTCCAGCCACCAACCCACTGCTTTCCTCGAGAATCGGTCGAACGAACTCTCCCGTAGTACCGGGATAGGTCGTCGATTCGAGGACCACTAGCGTTCCCGGCCTGAGGTACCCAGCGATAGTTTCCGCTGCCGACTCGACCGCCCTGAGGTCCGGGGTTCCGTCATCGGAAAGTGGAGTCGGAACACAGATCACTACGGCATCAGCAGCCTCGAGACACGACGTATCAGTCGTCGCTGTGAAACCGGTTCTGAGCATCTGGGCTACATCACCGTCATCTAGATCATCGACATGGGAGACCCCACCGTTCAGACCGTCGACCACCGCATCGGAAACGTCAAGACCCGTGACGGCCAACCCACTTCTGCAAGCCTCCTGGGCCAGCGGCAGCCCGACGTAGCCGAGTCCGATGATTGTCAGTGAACGAGCCACGGCCACCTACCACCCAGAAAAGTCGAGAAGGGCAAGCCCACCAGAAACGGCAGGAACCCAGATTGGGCACCCTTCAAAGGGTACCAATCATCCCGCAGCAGCCTGCAGCACCAGCCAAGCGTCCGGGTGCCCGAGGTCTACCGCTGACACCGATCCGATTCGATGCCTTCGCCGGATTTCGGTGATCTTCCCTAGCAGGTAGTTGTCAAAAGAGTCCGGGCCGACATATGAATCCCTGGATTCCATCGCCTCGACCACGATTCCACTTCGCGACCCAATGAAGGACCGGCGGTCCGCATCTAAAAGGAGATCCTCGTCGAGATGTCGCGCTATGTCAGGAGGCGGCACCGTGGCTAGCACAACCGGAGCAAATCCCGTAGCGCGATCCCGATGCTCCTCCAGCTGCCTGATCGTCTCCGCCACAGCTGCTCCGGCCATTCCCACACACACCATCAATACAGAGGGTCGCTGATCTCGCAGGCCCTTCGGAAGTTGTCCCGTCGGAGCAGCACGCCCCGATCCATGTCCAGGCTTCCCAAGAAATCCACGAAGTCTGCCGACGTGCGCTTCGTGGGAGAACCGGCGTCGAACTTCATCGACCCCGTGCTCGGAAACGCGCAGGAACTCGCTGGGGCTGCCGTGCAATGACTCGATCACCGACCAGACGCCCCGGGGTTCGACATAGACACAGGCATCTCCGAACAACGACTCGAAATGGGGAGGAAGGACAACCACGCATCCTGAGGCCAGAGCCTCCACAACCGTCCGTCCGAACGCCTCGACGAGGTCACGGTGATGGAAGTAGACGAAGAAGTCGACACCACGCAGGAACTCCCCGGGCTCCAGTCGGCCGAATCCGTGGACCTCCCATGACTCCGGCACACGGCCGCCCAGAAACCCCTCCAACCCATCGATCCCTCCGAGAACACGGACAGCAGCCCTTCCATCAATCGGATAGGCAGCGAGGAAATCCTCCGGATCTTCTGGCCATTTCATCGGGGTCGGGCGCCCATGTCGACCGATCACCGGACGACCACCCAAAGGGCCCGTTCGCTCGACCGCCCAACTCTTCAGGTCAATCACCTCCACCCAGTCGTCATCAGCCAACGGCACCCCCCCACCCTCCAGATATGACCGGACGGTGGGGCTTACCGGACACCAAACCGGCGGCTCTCCCAGAGCCTCGATGGCATGACGATGCACCTCGGCAGGGTCGTAGTAGACGGTTCCGTCATTGTCGCTAGGAACCTGTCCCACAAAAACGAGATTCTGTTGACTCCGAATCCCTAGTCGGCCGCCAAACCCCTTTGTCAGAATCGTCGGGTGCTTGACGATCGCCACCCCACAATTCACTGGCTCATCAGGTCGAACCAGGATCAGCGAACCGTCATCCAGCATTGAACGGATGCCGGGATGAAAAGCCCGGTCTTGCCTGAGACTGGATGATTGGCAATGCAGAACCCCAACCCGGTATCCGACAGCCACCGCGGCTCTGGCCTCCTCCACCAGACTGGACGACGAACCACCGGGGAACCGCAGATCTGTCAGGTAGAGGACATCGATCGACGTGCGGTCCACCAGCCTATGTCTAGCCGCTCCAAGCTCATCTGATGATCTCATCTCTCCATCTTCTAGCAGACAACCGCTCTACGTAATAGGTGCGGCACGATGCTGACCCGCTGAAAAAGTTCCCGCCGATCGCAAGGATGGGCAGCCGATAGGTTTTCACTGTGCGAATCCTCGTCAACCCAGTGGCGTTTCGATGAAGATCGTGGTGACCGGTGGGGCGGGATTCGTCGGAGCCAATCTGGCTCGCCGACTTCACCATGACGATGCTGTGAGCGAGGTGGTAATTCTCGACGACCTCTCCTTCGGATTTCGAGAGAATCTCGCGGGCCTCGACATCAGTTTCGTCGAAGGCTCGATTCTCGACACCGACCTCCTTGAGTCGACCATTGCCGGCGCCTCCTCAGTCATCCATCTGGCCGCTCGATCCTCCGTTCCACGATCTATTGTTCACCCGTTCGCCGCCCACGAAGCCAACGCGACGGGCACCGTCCGCGTCCTCGAAGCGGTCAGGAATCTCGGTGGCGCCCAAGTAATCGTCGCCTCGTCCTCTTCGGTCTACGGGGCTAACAAAGTGCTTCCAAAGCACGAGGCGCTAGCTGCCCGTCCGATAAGCCCCTACGCCGCGAGCAAACTGGCAACCGAGGCCTACAGCCTCGCCTGGGGTCACGCCTACGAACTCCCCGTCCTCGCGCTCCGGTTCTTCAATATCTTCGGCCCCCTCCAGCCCCCGCTGCACTCCTATGCCGCCGCCATCCCATCTTTCCTGGCTGCAGCTTTTCAGGATCAGCCGCTTCCGGTTCACGGGGACGGCGCCCAGAGCCGTGACTTCACTTTCGTGGACACGGTAGTTGAAGTAATTGCCGACGCCATTCACCGCCAGGTCAGCCATCCCGATCCCGTGAACCTGGCGTTCGGCACCCAGGTAAGCCTCTTGGAGGTGATCGTCCAACTTGAGGAACTACTGGGGCGGCCCCTGCCTATTGACTATCTCCCGCCACGGGTTGGCGACGTCGCTCGGTCTCAGGCCGACTCCACCACGCTCCTCGATCTCTTCCCCGAGATCGTGCCCACACCACTCACCGCCGGCCTTGCAGCGACCATCGAGTGGTTCCGCCGAGCAAGGCCATGGGAGACGCTAACCAAGGCCTGAATGAACTATTCAGGCCGCTCCATCACGATCGTTGATTACGAAATGGCGACGACGGCTCTCCGGGTACACCGGAACGAGCGCAAGCAGACAAGCCGCGACGATAGCAGTGGTTGCAACAAGAACAGCGACCATCAAACCTGAGAACCGGTCAACCCTGCTGACCACGAACGCGAGAACACCGGCCGACGCCGACGCGAAATAGGTGAGACCGACTGAGATAGGCACCGGTATGCCACTACGCACCAGGCGATGGCTGATGTGGTCCTGACCGCCCTGGAACGGACTTCGACCCGCGGCCATGCGAGACAGCGTCACGAGTGACGTATCCGTGATCGGTAGAACGCAAATCACCACGGGTACGAGATACGCCCCGGAGACCGAGTCGGCAAACCGCAACTTGATACACAGGTAGGAGATCAAGAAGCCAAGAAATAGGGCGCCCCCATCCCCCATATAGACCCGGGCTGGGTGGAAATTGTGATGGAGAAATCCGCTGGCGCAGCCTGCGAGGCTGACAGCCAACGCCGCTACCAGAAACTGGCCGTTGGAGGCTGCGATCACAAACACGGCGACTGAACAAATCGCCGCCTGTCCGGCCGCCAAGCCATCCATGTTGTCAAGAAGGTTGAACGCATTCGTGATTCCCACCACCCAAAGCACGGTCAACAGCACGTCGACGAACTCTTCGCCGGTCAAGGTGATCCCAACGTCCATCCTCCATAGCTGCACCGCACAGAGGACCTCTGCCAGCAACCGCACCGCCGGCGAAAGATTCCTGAGATCATCGGCTAGGCCAACCACCCCGAGACCAACTGCCAGAAGGAGTACCGCCACCAACTCACCCTGACCGCTCTCCGGAGGATCAAGGAGAGCTGCACCTACCACGGACGCAGCGAAAGCGAGGACAATCGCCAAACCCCCCAGGTATGGGATCGGCGAAATGTGGCTCTTGTGACCGCCCGGCTCGTCGAAGACCCCGGCTCGAGTGGCTGCGGCAATGGCTACCGGTGTGAGGACTAGGCAAAGCAGGGCAGAGGCTAGGAAGATTCCTGTGTACTCCCACCATGCTCCAGTCATAGCCCCCGCCTAGCGCCGCTGATCCTCAATCACCGCCATGATGATGGCATCTAGGTCCTGTGTGGGCTGGAATCCCACCAGATCATGGGCCCGAGTGACATCTGGAACACGACGCTTCATGTCCTCGAAACCCTCCTCGTACGCCACGTCATAAGGGATGTACTCGATCGGACTTGATGAGCCGGCGAGTTCGACCACCCGTTCCGCCAGATCCGCCATCGAAATCTCGCCCAACCCCCCGAGGTTGAACACCCTTCCCAGCGCCGCCTCCTCCTCAGATAGGGCCAGGATCCCCCCAACGATGTCTTGCACAGCACAAAAACAGCGGGTTTGGGATCCATCACCAAACACGGTGACCGGCTCACCACGGAGTGCCTGAGTGACGAACCTCGGGATGACCATTCCGTAACTCCCGGTCTGCCGGGGTCCAACGGTGTTGAAGAGTCGAACAATGACCGTCTCCAAGCCCTTCTCCCGCCAGTAGGTATAGGCGAGGATCTCGTCGATCGCCTTGGCCTCCGAGTACGACCATCTACTCTTCAGCGGAGAGCCGAGGATCCGGTCATCGTCTTCAGACAGTCGGTCAGAGACGTTCTTCCCGTAAATCTCAGAAGTCGAAGCCACGAGGATCCGCTTGCCATATTTGTGCGACTTCTCTACAACGACCTCGGTGCCGCGAATGTTCGTCATCAGGCTCTCGAGAGGTTTCTCGACAATCAGGTTCACTCCTACCGCGGCCGCCAAGTGATAAACGACTTCGGACCGGGAGACCACGTGATCCACTAGATCGGCATTTAGTACTGAGCCGAGCACGAACTCAACGTCCGCGCGCCCTTCAAGATGTTCGATATTCGCCAGTCGACCTGTGGAGAGGTCATCCAGAAGGATGACCTGGTCACCACGCTCGACCAGACGATCGGCGAGGTGGGATCCGATGAAGCCCGCCCCACCAGTGATCAGCGCTCTCATCCGGCGATCCTACCGTTGTCGCATTGCCTGATCTGGGGCCATCCGATGGAAGTCACCCTGCGGATCACTCCTCCAGCAGTCGGGCGTAGAGGCTCTCGTGATCAGCGACCAACCTCTCGACAGTGAACCGCTCTCGGGCCCGAACGGCTGCCTGATCCCCCATCTGGCCTCGTAGGTCCTGATCGGAGAGGAGGTCGGCCATCGCATCGGCCATCGCCGGTGCGTGAAGCGGCACCACCATGCCCGTCAGGCCGTGTTCCACGACCTCCCCTGCGCTACCCACGTCGGTCGTCACCCCCGGCACACCAGCCATCGCCGCTTCTATGAGCGTCACAGGCATGCCCTCGTTGTCCGAACTGATGGCCACAAGGTCAGTTGCTGCATACAGGGGAGCCAGGTCCGCCCTCCATCCAAGGAACCTGACCGAATCTCCGAGGGGCTCCGCCTCGGCAATCATCTCGTCCAATAGGTCGCCTTCACCGGCAACGGCCAACACCGCCTCTGGAACACGGTCTAGAACCAATGTGAATGCCTCGATGAGCCGATCCACCCGCTTGATCGAAGTAAGCCGACCGACGAATAGCACCACCGGCACCCCTTCAGGAAGTCCCAGCGCCTGCCGGGCGCTAGTTCCATCGACCGCCTGGGGAGGCACCACCCCAGGGGGCACGACCACATAATCTGCTGGTCGTCCGATGCCAGCCGCGAGCAGATCGTCGCGCACCCGTTTGCCGACCGACACCAGCGCCGTGGTGCGCCTTGCCAGAATCCGTTCGACGATTCGGATCGCGCCACTCGCCATCGGTGAGAAGTAGCCGTAAAGGAGGTGACCATGGAATGTGTGAACCCGGATGGGCACCCGACAGACCATCGCGGCCAGTCTCCCCAGCACACCAGCCTTAGCAGTGTGGGTATGCAAGATGTCAGGGCGGAAACGGCGAATCTCCCGGCAGATGCCCCAGAATGCCTGGAGATCATCCAACGGCCCCGGAGACCGACCGAGACCAGGAATAACGACTACAGGCAGGTCAGGATCCCGCAGGGCCAAGAAGTCTGCTTCATCACCACCTGTGGAGCCGACTAGGAGGCGGGTCTCGAAGCGGTCAGGATCGATCTGTCGAGTAAGGACACTGGTCTGCCATGCGGGGCCACCCACGTTCATCCGCGCGATGATCCGCATTACACGGATGGGGCGCTTCTGCGTCATCAGACGGCAAGTTCGTTTTGCCACGCCTGAAACATCAGTACGGACCACAACAGGAACGTATGATCAGCTCGACCACCGACGTGGTCGGACCATCTGGCCGACACCAGTGCAGGGTCGAACAGACCTTGCTCAGCAAGAAGACTGGGGTCCAGAAGACTGTCGGCCCAGCCCCGGAGCGGCCCCCGAAGCCAAGGACCAACGGGTACGCCGAAGCCCATCTTGGGCCGATCTGTCAGGTGCGACGGGACATGGCGCTCGAGTAGGCGCCTCATCACCCACTTACCAGACCCATCCCTGAACCGGTCACGCTTGTGGAGGCTCCAGGCGAATCGGAATACCTCAGGGTCGAGAAGAGGGAGCCGGGCTTCGAGGCTCACGGCCATCGAGGCCCGATCCGTCTTCGTAAGCAGATCGTCGGGCAGATAGGCCACTGTGTCCATCAACATCGCCGCCTCGAAACCTCCACGACCGCTGAAGCCCTCAGGGAGCTCATAGAGACCCCTCACCGAGGCCTCCGAACCGATCACGAAATCTTCCGCACTATTCTCAGCAGTCATCATGGCTTCGTAGGTCCTCGCCGGGTCGGCGGCAGCCAACACCCGAGCCGCCTTATTAGCTAGATGGCCTATGCGGCCCCGCGAGCCTCCCCGGAACAACCGAGGCGGCATCCCTGTCCCGAGTCGATCCCAAGCTGACGACGGGACGGACCGCAGCACTGACCCACCAACCCGACGAATGGAAGCCGGCCAGCACGACATCACCCGGTGAAATCGATCCAGGTATCGATAGCGGTCGTAGCCCCCGAACAACTCGTCCCCACCGTCGCCAGCTAAGGAAACGGTGACGTGGCGACGGGCCAGACGACTCACCAGGAACGTGGGGATCTGAGATGAGTCGGCGAAAGGCTCGTCGTACATTCTCGGCAGAAGCGGGATGACCTCCCTGGCCTCCGATGGGCTGACCACGAGTTCGTGATGATCTGCTCCGAGGTGGGAAGCAACCGCCGCGGCATACCCCGACTCGTCGTAGGCCGGTTCGCTGAAGCCGATGGTGAAGGTTTCGACCGGCCGAGCCGACGCAACACCCATCATGGCGACGACCGTCGAAGAGTCGATCCCACCCGAGAGGAACGCCCCGACAGGTACGTCGGACACCATGCGAGAAGCGACGGTTCGCTGGAGGAGCTCTTCCAGTTCGTCAACGGCGTCCTCACCCCGCTCAACCCCGGCCACGGTCTCCGAAGCAACCTTCAACGGCGACCAGTACGTGATGTCATCCAATTTCTGGCCCGACGAATCAAACCGGAGCACGTGTCCGGGTTGGACCTTGGAGACACCGTCATAAATCGTCCTAGGTGCAGGGATGCATCCCCACCTCAATAGTTCGGTGACCGAGTTGCGATCAATACCGGGGGCGAAGCCGTCCACCGCATGAAGGGCCTTTAGTTCCGAACCGAACACCAGAGTCCGGCCGGCTCGACCGTGGTACAGCGGTTTCTCGCCAAAGCGGTCTCTAGCCAGCCAGAGCTCATGGGACTGCCGATCCCATACAGCTAGAGCAAACATTCCGACCATGCGTTCCAGTGCTGGAACGACGCCGATCGCCGAGATTGTCTCGAGAAGCACTTCGGTGTCTGAACGGCCGACTAGGGCTGACCTATGTCCAACCGGCATAGACGCAACCATCGCATCGGCGTTGTATGACTCGCCGTTGTAAGAGATGACCCAACGCCCGTCATTGGAAACCATCGGTTGCGCACCAGCAGCGGAAAGATCCACCACGGCGAGCCTGCGATGCCCTAACGCGAACCCCCAAGCAGGGTCAGACCACACGCCGCTGCCGTCGGGACCTCGATGGCTAAGGCGATCGGCCATGGCCTGTGCCGCCGCCTCGAGCGCCTCCCCGGATCTGCCTCCAACCGGACCGAGCAGCCCGGCGATTCCACACACCTCAGGTCCTTCCGCGACTCATGTAGTGCGGCACTCCCGCCCGACAGACACGACGGCCGGCCGGCCAAGCCGATCCGAACCCAGCGAGGATCACCAGACCTCGAGTCCCGGAATCGCCGTCACAAAGGTCGCTCCCCAGCCCCTCACATAGGTCAGTTGTTCTGATACTTCGTAACGAAGGTTCCAGGGAAGGATCAAAACGTGGTCTGGTCGCAGTCGATCGAGTTCTTCCTCAGCGACGATAGGAACCCGACTGCCGGGAAGCCATTTGCCTTGCTTCGCCGGGTTCCGGTCGGCGACCATCGGGAGCAGGTCGGACCTCACTCCTGAGAAGTTCAAGAGCGTATTCCCCTTGGCCGCAGCGCCATACCCGAGGACGAGCCTCCCTTCTGCTTTCGCGTCTAACAGGAATCGGAGCAACTCGTCCTTGGCAGCCTCCGCCTTGGGCTGAAATCCCGTGTAGAACTCAAGGCTCTGGACTCCTGCCTCCTCCTCCATGCGGAGCATCGCTTCAACAGTTGGCTCGACCGATCGATGACGAGTCCCCGCCGACTGGACGAACACCCGAAGGCTCCCGCCGTGAGTAGCCAGTTTCTCAACATCAAACACCTCCAGGCCTGCCGCCACCACCGCATGTTCAAACGAAGTCAACGACAAATACGAGAAGTGTTCGTGATAGATCGTGTCGAACTGGCACCCCGAAACGAGTTGAAGAAGGTGGGGAAACTCGAACGTCGCCACCCCCCCATCTCCCAAGAGACGACCGCAAGCGCTGACGAAACCCACGATGTCTGGCACGTGCGCTACGACATTGTTGGCCACTAGGAGATCTGCACGAAGGCCCCCGGTCGACAACCGGTCAGCCAGGTCCACGGTGAGAAACTCGCCAACCACATCCAGACCTAGTTCTCTGGCGGCCTCCGCCGTACTGGCAGTCGGTTCGATACCGATGCACGACAACTCCCGCTCAGCAAAGAAGCGGAGCAGTGTCCCATCGTTTGACGCAACTTCGACAACCGTGCTGTCTCCATCCAAACTGAAACGATCGACCATCGTCTCCGCATAGGCCGCACAGTGATCCACCCAACTCGAAGAGAAGCCACTGAAGTAGGCGTAATCGGAGTCGAAGAGTTCCGATGCCGTGGTGTGGTCCTCCGTCTGGACGAGCCAACAGGATTCGCAGACCACGACTTTCAGAGGAAACCACTTTTCGGGCGCCATGAGCCCAGCACGCGACAAGTAGGCATTCGACGGCGGCGAGCTTCCAAGGTCCGCAAAAACCGCTTCAGCAGATCCCCCGCATTGACGACACTTCATCCGCCAGTCACCTGTCGGACGTCACCAGACCCGCCAAGGCGCGCTCCCGGAATCCCAGAGTTCGTTCAATAGATCGCGCTCCCTAACCGTGTCCATCGGTTGCCAAAAGCCATGATGGTGAAAGGCCCGCAACTCGTCGCGCTCTGCCAGTTCGTCCAATGGTTCAGCTTCCCAACGAGTCGAGTCGCCTGCGATCAGTTCTAGGCACTCGGGTCCAAGAACAAAGAACCCCCCGTTGATGAGGCCGTCGTCGCCAGGCGGCTTCTCAGTGAAGCCGGTGACCCTTTCTCCGTCGAGTTCCAAAGCTCCGAACCGACCGGGGGGTTTCACCGCCGTGACCGTGGCCATGCGTCCATGAGCCCGGTGGAAGTCGACTAGTGCTGTCAAATCCACATCGGACAACCCGTCGCCATATGTCATACAGAACATTTCCTCACCCTGCACGTACTCAGCGATTCGCTTGAGTCGGCCACCGGTCATGGTTTCGTCCCCGGTGTCAACGAGGGTCACCTGCCAGGGCTCCCCCCCTCCTCGGAGCACCTCCATACGGTTTTCGGCTACGTCAAACCGGACATCAGACACATGGAGGAAATAGTTGGCGAAGTACTCCTTGATCACATAGCCCTTGTACCCGCAGCAGATAACGAAGTCATCAATGCCGTGCGCCGAAAAGGTCTTCATGATGTGCCAGAGCACAGGCATCCCGCCGATCTCGACCATCGGCTTCGGCCGAACGGTCGTCTCCTCGGACAGTCGAGTACCGAGACCTCCAGCGAGTATCACCGCCTTCATTGCACTCGATCCCCAGTCATGTTCCGCAAGTTATCCGAAGACAACCGCCCCCCCCGGTGCACCGTCATTTTAGGCACTCAAGACCACGATAAATTCGGACAAGTTGATCAACTGCACCGTCTAGGTCAAAGTTCCGTGCAGCTAGCGCGGTCGCCCTGCCCGCTGTTTCCGGGTCATCAACCAACGAGAGCACCCGAGCGGCGACCAGTCCTAAATCGTCATCGGGAGTCATGCTCATCCCAGCCTCCGCATCCTCTAGTAGATGTGTGGCGTCTACCAGCCCCCGGTTGACCACTACGGGCCTCCCGACGGCCAGGATCTCTCCGATCTTGGTAGGCATAGCCGCTAGAAGGCTGACACCGGCATCCTCCCGACAAATGCTGAGACCGACATGGCAAGAGGCAATTAAATCTGGCATCTCCGCCGCCGATGCCGACAGGCGCACTGCGCCGACTGCCTCGAGATCAGATTCCCAATCGGTGGTCTCCGGTGCTGCAACGATGAACTCCACGTCGGTCATACGGCGGAGAGCCGCCACCAGGTCAAGCATGGCAGGAACGTCGTAATACCGGTTGAGGGTCCCGGCGAGCAGGACACGAAGCGGCCCATTCTCTGGTGGAGGAGCCGGAACGAACCGTTGGCGGTCCGCACATGTGGTAACGACATCGGCCTTCGGGCCGACCACCCCACCGTGCCGATCATCGAGAACGTCGATTGCCGACGAGGTAAGGGTGATCACCCGATCGGACCGTCTGGCAGCCGCACGTTCGATCCGACGAAACACCCGAGCCTGCAGGGAGCCCTCGGAGAACACTCCGGTAGCAACCTTCTGGTCTGCCCATAATGACCTAACGTCCCAGACCCACTTACCCACTGAAGACGACATCACCGCGGCTGCCGCCATGTCGCTGCGAGCATGCACCAACGAAGCCCCCCGAATGTGTTGAGCAAGGCGCGCAACCCTCCCCAGACCGCCCCGTGCGCCCCCAGCGCCGAACCGGTGAGGATGCCATCGAACCCCAGCCGCAGTCAGGAGGTCTCGTAGATCTCCGTCTACCGTCCGCTCAAAACTATGTAAGTCAACTCCTACTCCCCGGGAGGCAAGCCGGAGGACGTAGGCAAGGACCTGTGAGGCCCCGACCGTGCTACCTAAGGGATCCATCGAGAGATAGGTGACCCGGAGGTCTCGGTCTGTTGACGTCATCGGATCCCCACGCTCGCAAATACTTGGTCCCACGCGTCAAGAATCTTTTCGTCCCCGTAGGGCCCAAGAGCCGCTGCGTGTCCCTTCTCGGCGGCCAATCTCCTCCCCGCCCCATCGGCGGCATACGACACCAGTGCCGTCTCCCACTCCTCCGACCCGGCACACAGAGTGTCCAGGGGGACTCCAGCCAACTCGACTGCACGACGGTGCGCAGGAGTATCAGACGCTATAACCGGAAGGCCGAGCCGCCAGAAGATCCGCATCCGATTCTCAGGTTTCCCAAGGTGATACGGGTCCTCTCGAACCACGGGGACGATGGCGACGGCACAGTTCTGGGCAACGTTCCTAAGTACCCCCACCTCCCAGTCATGGATCTCGACGGTCAATCCCCAGGAGGAAGTGATCTCGTGGAGGTCTCGCATCAAGAAGCGGTTCATGAAACGCGGGGCTGACGGATCCGTGATCAGATGAAACGTAACGCCCCTTATCTGGTCAACCCTCCGGAGTGCTGGTAGCACTTGCTCGATAGCGGCCAACGTCGGGTGCATGCCCTCCCACACCACCTCCAGAGGAAAGGACTGTGCACCACTTTCGGACTCACCCTCGAGCGACAGCGGTTCGATCTCCTCATGCAGATCAAGAGCGACATGGACGTTGCCTGAATGACGTTCAAGGTTCTCAGCCTGCTCGGGCGTGCTGCAGACCACTGCGTCGGCCCTATCAATGAGCCGTCGCATAGCACGGCCGTAGTCCATCACAGGCCGGGAAAGCGGACCGGCAATCCACTTAGCCAAACCGCGAGCCCGAGTCTTCGCCGAGGAGACCTCGTCCAGAAACGCATCTGGGAGATCCAAGACAACGGCGACATCAGCCGGTGCCCTGGACCACCGGAAGATGTCAGCCTCCGTGCTCAGGACCGCCACCTCGACATCGTCCCAACCTTCGATGACGCTGAAGTCAAGCGAACGACTCTCCGCATAACCCGGAAACCGTCGTCGATCGCCTGGGGGGGCCATCGACGAATGGAGTGGGACATAGCCAAACGAGGTCATAGGGACTCCCTCGATCCGCTGCAAGCATCACTCACGACCCCGGCACCTCGCCTGTTGAATACCCCCATCGAAGACACAAACAACCTCTAGTGATCCCGGCATCGATTGAACTGCGCCCGAAACGACCCGCGAAGAGACAACAAGGCCGAGCATGCAGGACGCTTCACCATCCAACACTCGTCTTCGATATCCATGATCTAACCGTCATGTTTCCCACCGACATGGGCTCAAGGAGATTGGAGGCAATCGGCGGGGCCTTCTTGCTCCTCGCCCATTCTTTGGCCTCTCCCCTTTATCCATCCCATTCCTAGACCAGCGATTTCGAAGATGCTCTATGCCAACCATAGAGAGAACTGCCAGGGCCACTAGAACCTGTCCACGATGCCTGAAGGCCGTCCCGAGGTTCCCCTTACCCACCGCTGCAATGGTAGCCACTGACGAACAAGGACCTCTCGCCCCCAGGTCGACGGTCCGACGCCTTCAATCCCCGCGGGACAGCGCGAACCCCGCCAGTTTCTCGAACGCAGCCGGTTACAGAGCTTCGTGCCAACGCCGTAGTTCGGAAGCTTCATTTACGCGTCCGATGGCAACCAAGAACCTTTCAAACTCGTCGACAGTCGAAGTCAAATTGGGATCTCGTGCAATAGCCAACCGGTACCAGTCTCTAGCGAGACTTAGTCGTCCAGAAGTCGCCCAGTCCGCGGCTGCGTATCTAGCAACCTGCAGGGCCGCCGCCGCACTCCCGGGCAGAAGTTCAGCACCCCGACTCGCATCTGCGATCGCCGCGTCCAGTTGGCCCGTGCCAGCCAACAGGCGGGCGCGCTTTTCTAACAAGAAACCGTTTCGCCTATCGAGCGTCACAGCCCGATCCAGCTCGCTACGCATTTCAGTTAGGTCTTGGCGGGCTTCAGCCCAATGAGCATTGGAGAAAGCGAGGTCGGCTCGCAGGGGTGCTGTAACCGCAGGTACAAGAAATAGACCCAAGACGATTAATGCACCAGATGCCACTCGCAGCAACGGATCTGGGCACCT